>Ga0210059_1007002_pt1 | contig 17996 bp, 15 predicted proteins | sample Ectturendosymbi2_FD_188042 | JGI IMG/M metagenome (GOLD analysis project Ga0210059, IMG submission 188042) | Ecteinascidia turbinata endosymbiont from Florida, USA - Sample 2 (SPAdes) (version 2) | ecosystem: Host-associated > Tunicates > Ascidians > Unclassified | place: Key West, Florida... | reverse complement strand
ATTGTGCTTCTTGCCGGGGCGATTGAGGTGAACGCTCTTGCCCAAGGAGCGCTACGGCAATTCACTCAGTGGCTGTGGATCGAACACCCAACCTTCCAATTGGGAGGCGGACACTTATTACCACTGAGCTATTGCCGCCCAATTGAAACCTTTCTGCGTATGATTTGATTTATAATTGCTGGTTTCTCAGTGAACGTTGAAGAAGCTGTAGCCATTCACAAATACGAAGTTGTACTGAAGGACACACACTTTTTATCTGAACAGTTTCCACAATGACAATGATGCAATATCCCTTCATCCCACTGTACACCCGAACTAGTTTCTACTGAGTTGACCCTCGTAAACTTCAACTGGCTTCATTTTCAGTTCGATCGTATTTTTCTGTTGAACTCAGACGATGCTGTGGACCGCGGGAGTCCTGGAGTGAGTACTGGCATTTGGCGCAAGATTTGGGAGACTGCGAAGCACCACGCCGCGTCTTCGATCTCTTCGAAGTTGGTGTCTGTAACAACCTCTGCTCTTCACCTATTGGCGTGTTTGATGAAGCGTAACGTCGACGCCAAAGGAAGTATTTTGCACAATTCCGCGTCTCTCACTCTTCACAGCCTATGGCCTACAATGGCTGCCTCGGGCAACCTGTCCGAGTAAGTTGCTAGAAAACTTGCTTTTCAAGGCAATGAAGTCACGTCACATATTCTGTGCTATGGTGTTGAACTTCGTGAATAGTTAGTTATGCAGCTGTCTTGACAACATTTTTCCCTCGTTCGAAAAAGCACTTGCATATAATTTTGCAGAGCCTGGGTGACTTTCGTCAGCGTTTACATTGAAACGTATGGTCTGGTTGAGCGAACAACCTTCGCTTCTCACCTTTCGCCTGCGTTTTCACTTACGGATGGGGGTGATAACGGTTGCGAAGAGCGATGTGCAACAAGGCAGAAAAGGCCTCTTCGTTGCGCCGTGCTAGACTGCTTCTTGGGTTGCACGACGGTTTTCTTCAGCGCTCCACTTGATGGTGGAGTTGCAGCGCGCCCAACGCAGGCCAGGACTCAAGTCAATTTAAGCCGCAGTTTGAACGAAACGCTGCCTGACGAGTTCGTCACTTCGAGTCTTCCAAACTTGTTCCTTCGCGACGGTTGCGTCGCGATGAGCAACCTGCCGAACGTTTCAACACTGGCCAAATTGCTTTTCATGTTGTGCTGGAAGCGGCCTGGAGAGCATCAAGGTGTGAAATGCGAAACGAACATCGATAACTGTTGCCAGAAATCGGCAACGGCGTTCGATGTGCACAGGAATGTATGGTTTGAAGACGATCTGAGAAAAACGTTCAGCGTTTTGTCACTTACTACTGAAATGTAAGTACACATGCTACTGCTTACTCTGCTTGTTGCTGAATATGCTGTGTGAAAAGATTGCTTGTTCCATTGCGATTTTATTGCAAAAAGTGGTGACTGTCTTTCAAATACCTCATGCCAAACTGGCCTGACTATAGCTTTGCCGCGAGCTGTTACAGTTGCGTGTATTGCATGAGTTCAACTGTTGAAATGGCTTTGCCCAGCAGTCTTGTAGCTTCTTGTGAAAAGATGCAGCAACGGCAGTTGCTAAGTAACGATTTACAGTAAGATGTTAATCAAAGAACGTTTATGCTGCCTGGAAGTGTTGAAAAAACAATGATATGGCGCGTATAAAGTGCATGGAAGACTTTGATGTACGTCGTGTACCGCAGACGGAAGACTCGCGACGATCCATCCCACTCAAAAAAGTCTCTGCTCTGTTTTAAAGTTTTGCAGCAATACGTAACCTATCACCTAGAAAAATTGGTGAGCTGCATGGAATACAACCTCAGTTTGCAACAATGTGCGAAAACTACAAATCCTAGCTTGCAACAGGCTCTGTACATTCTGCAGCTGTTCTTCATTCTTTCGATTAAGTACCACTGTTAGTCATTTTCTTTTATGTTTTGTTATTCACTTGTCTCATACATCGGTTAAATGTGAATTTAGCAGTCAGTGAAGCGTGACACTGTCATAGTTGTTCTCATTTTCGCAAGTTTCCTTTCAGAAAATATTGTGTTGTTGTAATATTGGATGACTGTTTGTTGCACATGCGAATACCTTGAATGAAACAGTGGGTAGTTGTCTTGTAGTGATCAAGGAACTCGTGCTCGTTCGACCATGTCAACATGAAATCTTGCTTTCGTTTCAGTCGAGAATCCCCATTTGGGGCGTCTCCTTGAATCGATCGCTCGCCACGTTTCCCTGGTCAAGGACAACTCGTCGACCGACTCATCTTTGACTCAGTGCATGCTGAAGTTTTGCGAAGTGGTTTCGGATGCTTTGCTACTGGCCACTGATATGAACGCTACGCACAAATCGAACTTTCTTGGCCAAGTCGGTGTCGGATTGCGTCAGTGTTCAGATCTTGCGTTTTTCTACGCGAAACACTGTTTGCGTCAAATGATGGCCTCGTGCTCGCAAGTCTCGCACCACTCAACAGTTTCGATTCCGAACCACTTGCCGATTCCATCTCAAGCCACACTCGGCAACCTAAGCCAGAGTTCTACATTGGGGTCGTACAAACGAAGGCGATACGGAGACAGTGACTCGCCGCGAGCCAAGCGACCTAACGTCACGAGCTCTGTGGAAGCGGTTGGAAACGTACAATCTGATGAAGGTGAGTTGCGTCCTCTGACAAACAGGTGTAACCATATCATGGTTTGACGGATGTGGGTTTCAGGATTTGCTCATCGGTTTTCTTAGATACGGGAATGTTAGCTTCACGTTCCGCTGTACTGGTGCGACTGAAAAAGTTGCTAGATGTCCAAAATGAGCGATGTAATCATGTTTGGCTGTTGTGGGCGCAGCAGTGAAAGTGTTGTTGCAATTTCGTTATATTCCAGGTTTGTAATAATTGGACTAATTGGTTGTTTATGTGATCCGAATGCACGTTTTTTTTACTTTTGCATCAAATGTAACAAAACGACAGCCATTGCACTTGAGTCGAAGCGTTCGTTAGATCACGGTATGGAGAATCGCCCCTTTTGTCTTTGCAGTTGTTATTTCCCAGTTATTCATCATGTGCTCCAAATTACTGCGCATGTTGAAGAAGATGCACGTAAATGACATGAAAGAACTGAATGAAGTAACTGCTGGCATTTGTTCTCATGATAACACGTTGTCGAACCCATCATTTGTGGAAACCTTCATTTCTTATCTTCAGGTGGGTTGTGTTACGCATGCTCATAAGGACTAGGGCTTAGTCACTAAGCGCAGGTATTTCCATGTTGGTTCACTCCACCAAAATGTAAAGAGATAAGGACGTTTTGATGGAACCCTGTTTTGTGTTTCGTAGCACAACGTCAATTCTAATTCATGTGCATGAAATTTGTCTATATATATTGTACTGGTAAAAACACAAAGCGGGATATTGGTGAAAGTCGTAGATCAGGGGTGGGCAATTAATTTGGGTCGGTGGCCACTTTGAGAATGCCGCGTTTAGCGGAGGACCGTAGCTTCTAATGGAAGTAGAAGCAAGTCGTCGTTCAAGTTAGCCTCAGCACTAATGTTTAGTGTGATTTGGAAAAAATTTGAGATTTGAAGATTTTACTTTAATGCTTCCGCGGGCCACTGAAAACGTTGTGGCGGCCACATGTGGCCCGCGGGTCGCTAATTGCCCACCCCTGTCATAGGTTATATATACGCTGACTGTATAAAGTGAAAACGCGAATAATAATTAATTTATCGATGCTCAATATAAGGTATAGGCATAAAGAGCGAATGGATACGGTAAGTCGCATCAGCTTCGAAACCAGGGGTAGAAGTAGACTATACCATACCGGTATATACTGAAAGGGGGGAACCTTACTGTTTTGCGGAACTCAACGACTTGAGAGCGAGAAGTTGTTAGCCCGCTGTACTGGCGAATCTGCGAAGAATTCTCAACAGCAACCTACGGACCAGTGGCGGATACAGGGGGAGGTTGGGGAAACTTCACTCCCGAAGGGCTGTAGCGCCCCGTTGACACAAATACGCACCATTTTGGTGCTTATAGAAGCGGAAACAAAAATAAAAAACGCTGCTTAAACTAAACAATGCTTGACACCTGGTTGAACCGCAGAATTTACAAGTCGTTTAAAACCCTGCGGACCTCTATTACCGAATTGTGTCAAGAATGCTATTATTTCGTAATAATGCTGCTCCTCCATTATTTCTTGTGCGTGTGGGAACTGCGCAGTCATACTCAGTCCTTCGGGAGCAAATTGACATTTTCTGCAAAATTGCAACGTTTCTCTATTTATGCTATCTGCAAGTTCTACCGCTCTTACATCTTTCCTTCTCCCACTATTCGTTTTTTGTTTCCTTTACCGTTTCGTTACTATCTCTACGTCGTAGTAGCACCGCGCTATCTGTTTTGGTGACTTCTGCTTGTGGTTTTTGTGGACTCTTTGCCCCGAGGAAAGCCTGCTGTCAGCTGGCTGAAAAGTAAGCGTCGTTTTTTGAGTGTTACAACAGTTGAATGAAGAAGATATATGCTGAGAATAGATTAGTTACTCTTAGCTTGTCGTCTTCATCCGATACATGCTTTGAAACATTTTCGCCAGACTTAACGTGCAAAGTAGTTTTGCATGTTGGTACTTATCAAAAAAACATTGGTCTCTCGAAAAGTTTGTCTAGGTTTCAAGGTATTAGCTAGCGAGTAATGCTAAAGTCTTAATCAACTATAACCGCGCTGACATAACTTGAACGCATTTGGTCGCCTGGCTGGCATAAAATCTGGTAATTCCTGAAATGATTTCACTGTTTTTGTCTCTTCATACAACTTGAAACAAACGCTATTGTTTTCGCTTGTGTCTTTTTAGGCAATTGGTGACTGTGTTTACGACCTGTCATCTGATATGCTTGATGGAGTTGTTGCATCAGTCAAAACCATTTTCCAGCTGCATTATCAAGACCAAAGATTGTCTGCAGCGTGCTTGCAATGCGTATCTGCCATTCTTGACGTCATATTAAAAGACAAGCAAAAATGCTTGGATGCGAGGTTGGTAATCTAGCTGTCAGCAAAAATGCAGAGTGAATAATAGACTTGTTTTGTGATTTTTAAACGTGAACAAACATGTTTTATTGGATTTCAGTGAAGAGTTTGTTTCGTTGGTCCGTATTGTCGGCAGCCAGATATGCCAAGACAAGTGTGGACCTCGAGTAAAGGTTGCCTACATTGACTGTTTAAAAGCTATCATCATCCAAAGTGCTGGCGACTTAAAGTCACCAGAGCGTGGTAACCAGTTATCGGCGATTATTGAAGGTAGTAGTACGTGTCAGATTTTTGTCGAGTTGAAATAATGCATGCCATTTTGGAGACGCTTCATCAACTGTTGTAACTAGTATTAACCCCGCTATATGATTAAATGTAAGAGTTCGAGCTAATTCTCTGCAGCCATTCAATGCATATTTTCGTTTCTCCACTCAAGTAGATTTTTTGAAGACGTTACGAGAGTTGCTAATCATGAGTACAGTCTTGGATGTTATTCTATTTGTCACTTCTTCCACTTCTGGTCTTTCCACGTATTCAACGTATTCGTAGATTGCGGAAGCCTTTGCAAGTTCCTCACTGACGACAATTGCAATGTGGTTTTCTGCTGCTCCGACGCAGTCCGTGCTATTGTTTGCAGCCTGGATTCTTGCAAACTTGGTGATGAAACTTTTGTTGAGTTCCACAAAACAATTATTTCCAATTTGCAAACAGGTTCGTTGCACTTGGTAAAGCTCGATGTTGACAACTGTTGTCAGTCAACTAATCGCTTAGTAAAATTGCAGGTAGAAAGAATTTTTTCTTAGTAAATCACGTCATTTTTGATTACAGTATAGCGTATTTGGCAATTAATCCAGGCTGTTCGTGTTGTCGCCGAGTGTGCAAGCTGTTATCACAAACTGTCTCTTTTGTGGAAAACTGTCTCTCTGCAGAAATGAACGATACGAAAAGATGAGAAAAAAAACAAAAAACTTTTTATTGAAAAACAGTTCTCGCTTTCCAGTATTACAAAGTGACTTGGCAACGTACTAAGAAAAAAGCGTAACAGATGCTCTGACACGACAGGTTTTTGAGAGATCATTCTTCTTGAGCCCGTATTTTGACAAGCTCAAGATTGAAACCATTTTGCGAGTTTGAATGCCGATGATGTGCTGACCTGCTGACGTTTGATGATATTCTGGTGTTACGCCGAAGTTCCTTGTTGTCTTTCAGTGAGAATAAAGATAACCTCGGCTCTAAGCGATGTTTCCAACGAACCTGGCGGAAGTTCTTTTGCGGATTCTTCGCTGACCAGTAAACCACGAATGCATGTGACTGCGTACGTGGCCACACTTGGCAAGTTGTTGCACTTTGTCGGCCATTCTTTTGAGAAGGAACTGGCATACGAAGCCTGCGTTTTAGCTCAAACTTTGATGGAATTGGAATTATTCGGCAGCAGGCTTGCTTCGCTTCGAAAAATGTTTCAAAATATGTTCACGCTTTCAGTGCGAGACTATGCAATCTTCTCAGGTATCTCGTTTTGCTGTCATATACTTTAAATTCGCGTACGCTTACGTTTCTAAAAAAGTTGTCTGTAGATCCTACTTAGTTTGTTTTATCTGTTTTTTCGCAGCTCTTAGTTGTTTTCAATCTTTTCTGATAAAAATCGTGTCTTACTGACCAGATCACCTTCGTCATCTGTAGCATACTGCCTCGGTCGCTGTAACCACTTGTTTGATCTGCTCTGAATGCATCAACACTTTTGACTACACTGTGGGCGCACGTGAAATTGCGAACCAATCAACGGCGTTTACTAGTAATCTCAGGTGAAGTTACACAAACTCCATTTGGTCCAAAGTGTATGGTCGACTGTTCCGAAGCCGCAAGGATGTGAATAAAAGCCGCATTACATGTGGTTAAACAAAACTGTGCGCGTTGTTCACAGTTGCTGTTTTTGCCTCAAACGAGTTACATTTACAGGAAGCTCTCCTAAATCGTTCATCCTCAGCCATTTAACCTACATTTTGAACAAATGGCCTATGGATCTTGCGAGGGGCTTCGAGAACTTTCCTTCAGCGTTGGTTATTGACGAACGACACGACTATTTGTATGAGTCGTGCTGTGAACATACATTGCCGATCATTTTGCTGAAGTGCGCTGCTACCAATACGAAGTTCAGTTTGCAGTTTAAGTTTAGGAAATTTTCCGTGGAAAATTTAAAGATGGCATCTCCCAATACTGTAGCTCTCGCACTGTCATGCACTTTGGGAATTGGTGAGTTGTAAATGTAACTTCTGGCCGTTTCTGTTTGCTGGTGCAATTGCTTGTCTAGTCAGCATCCGTGCGCAGGATAGAGGGTGTGCTGACCATCAGCATGTAGCTACTAGCTAAATCTTACTCAAAATTAGTGTGTGTTTGTGGTGTTCCTTTAGGCTTGATTTTCATCTTGCAACCAGTTCTGAGTTTCTTCTGTTTGTGTTTGTGAGGGCATGGAACATGTCTTGAACGGCCGCAGTTAGCACTTCTAACACTTTGATGACAACTGAAGCACATGTAAAAACCTGGCGATCAAGTTCACGACCAATCCGTTGCACACTAGCAAGCGTTATCAAACATGAGCTAAAACTGCTTTAAAAACTTGCTGCATCCAGCTGAGGTACATTTGGTGAAGTATTGGTCAAAAGAGAGAGAAGAGCGATATTTATCTTCAGATATTATGTATGAATAATGTGTTTGTGTTTTCTATTCCACTGCAACGATTCTGACCGCGTCTTACGCATCTTCACATTAAATTTTTGTTGTTGAGTTTCACATCAGCGCCTTGTTCCAGGTTCAACGAATGAAATCAGTGACGGCTCAACGCTCAGTGAAAGTACGCTGTTAAAGCTAGTGAAGTGGCTGGCGTCCGCGACTGGTCACAAGTCGGCACAGGACATGATTGCCTGTCGTCTTTCCGATGTGATAATTGCCTTGCTTCCCATGTTCCATGTCACCACTGATACCCGTAATCATGAAGATGTTGTTAGCCACATGTCTGTCAACGATCCAACTCCATCTACTGCTGGGTATCTCCACGAAGACGAACTGGAAGGTGAGAATGCATGTGTTGTGTAATTTGCACACCAAGAGCACCTGCTGTGGTGGAGAATATATTGCAAAATCTGTGCGTGTAGTAGTCAATAATTTAACTAAAGTTTTTTAAATTTCACCAAAGCAATGCATGTATTCCCGAACGTTGCCATTGAGTCGAAGAATTCATTTTTTTGTGGAGTAATGATTGCATCGAGCTTTAACTCAGTAAATCCCAAAATGCTCAGAATCCAGGCTATATGATTGTTGCAACGACAAGATGAGAGCACAGCAACTCCGAAGCATTTTTTACTTTCTGACTGAGAGATTGCTAGCATGCAAACAGTCTCTTCGAACGTGTTTAACCGAGTTCTTCATGATGAGTGCTCCTGACTCAGGTCTGTCATTTCTACTTCAGCGTGCCTGCGTTGGTTGGTGGCTTTGCTTGAAGGCGACTCGCTTTCGCACAAGAAACATTCGGACGCAAACGCTGCACTGTCCTCGTGCGCCAGGCTCCTGTCGGCGACAACCAGTGACGTCGTCAAGCTGATGACGTCTCTCTACAAACTTGTGGTCGAGTCCAGTAATTGTTATACGCAGAAACGTCATATTATCGCATACAGGTACAGCATAGAAGGATGTCTCGTCACACGCATTTCCGCTGGTCGCAGGCATTAACGTACAGGGTGTTCTGAAAATATGTATATTAAATGATCTCAAATTTAACAGTAGGTGTGGAAAAACTCAGGTTTTTTATGTTTCATGCGTTTATATTAGAGGCACAAAATTGGCATTTATTTTAATAGAAAAGCGACGTTGGTGTTAGAGTATGCTTAAACCTAGTTAATTCGGTCACAATGTCTGAAAATATCGATTAGTAAATACTGTTACGGCGAGTTTTAATATTACTATGGGACAAATGACCGAAATGTCTCAGTGACCAAAATGTATCAGCTCTTAAAGTTTTTTCCGAGTTTAAGTATTGTTGCAGGTACTTCACTTTGCTGCTACTTCCATATATCGAGGACGGAGTACAGAAAGAAACATTCATCACTTGCTTGACCCACAATTTTGTAAATATTATCACAGGGATGCGGAACGTGGTAGGTTGGTGTTGAGATGTGCAACTGCACGCCTTTTTTCTCTATTACTAGTTACTCAAAAGGTTTTCGTAAAACACTGTGCTTGCATACTATGTTTGAAATATATATCAACTTTTTTTTACAAAAGAAATGCGCTGATTTTTTTATCCATCGACAGATCAACCGTTCCAACGACGTCACTGGCTTCCGTCAGATGTTGCTTTCTTGCGGTTCGATGTTCTATCATTTGGTGTGGATCTGCAGCTCTGTGCTCAGTGACGATTTTTCAGATGCATGGAAAGTTTTATCTCTGCCGACAGTTGTCAACAGCGTTACGTGCCGCCTGGCTGAACTGGCGAGCGAAGTTGAACGCCACCCTGAAAGGCGCTCCTGCGAATTCGAAACCAAGACGTTCTTTGGTCACATGCGGAGATTGTTTTCGACTCTGACAGGAAACAGGTGCGATATAAATATGTTGATGTTCATAGAGCTCTTCAGCAAGGCGCTTGTGTTCTCTTCCAGTTCTACTGTTTACGTTAAACTAGAGTCTCTGAGGTTGAGGACATAAACCAGGGGTTCCCAAACTTTCTCTGACCGTGTACCTCTTCAGCATTTCGACAGATGAGCATGTACCACTAAAATTTCTTACGACAATAAGGCTGAGCAAAATAACAAAAATCCATTGAATTTTTAATAGAACTTTATCTAAAAGTTCCATTAAAAATGATCGAGTTTTTCACATATTTTATCTGATTATTTATACAGGTAGATGTATTTAACAATAAACATACACAAACGCACTCCTGGGGGTGTACCACAGGTTGGGAACCCCTGGCCTAAACGATTGTTTCGGTGTAACCGCACATTTAGCTTTACGCGTTTAGCCCGTTAAGAACCGCGAAAGTCCTAATTTTTGTCTTTTGAGGCAATTTTCTGCCATAACTCATCGACCGATTACGCCAGAGTCAATGAAGAAAGACATAATAAGATGCGGATATTTGTGTACTTTCTGCTAAACAAAAACTGGTACCTAGCATTTGAAGTTTTTCCATACATCACATTGACGCCGCACGTACGTCACGGCGACGTCACTGTGGTGTAATATTCAGTAATGCTCAGGTAATTTGTGGAAGACCACTCGCACACTGCCAGGCAAAATTTCAAAAATTTTCTGTCATCTCGCCATTTTGTATTTAACTTCAATTGACAGTTTGATTTCTGGTGTGTACGAAACTACCTTCAACAAGCTGTCCGAATCTGACAAGGCTTTGATCACTGCCAGCGAAGCGATGAAAACAGATATTCTCGACACTCCACCGGTAAACACTTGTTCCTTCAAACCGTTTGGTAGATTGCCCTTCATTCTGGGTCAGAATCCGCGTCATTCCTTGTTTGCAATTTTTTACAGTTCAAAACATTGGCTTTGATCAGATAACAGGGATAAGTTAGTTGTGTATGATATGCCAATCAATACCAATAGTTTAATCAAAGCTGTTTTCGTGCTCGAGTCCTGCGCGGGTTGAAATTTTTTGTCCGCTCTCGCCTCGCACCCACAAAATTTAAACCCACCCCACACCCACAGACTTCTAACCCGCGCGGGCCCGTGTGCCCTCCCAACCAGCGCCCGCCCCGCACTGTTTCCTTCCCAAACCTGCACCTGTCACTGTGTTTGAAAACCACTAAAACTCATGCAATGTGTTTCATCGCTAGTGGTAATTTATTCAGTGGTTAGTCTCAAAGCTAACAGAAGCTCTTAAAAACACTTTGAAGCAAAATGGGAAACCGTTAGTCAACCTTGTGCTCCTTTCTTAGATTTTGCTATTCACGACATGCCCAGCCAATAATAAATACTCGTTCACTAGCAGCGCTGGTTGTCATCACGCAGAACGTATTTCTTGCAAGATCACTGATAGCTGGAAGCTCTAACCTGTGGTCTCGCCACCGCTGGAGAATGTCGACACACGCTTGTACCAAATGCTCTCTGTAACATTTAAGTTCTTGTTCGTGTCACTTTCATATGAATTAAGTCAACATTCAGTAACCCGCACAAAGAATTTCTTATCCCGCTCCGACCCGCACCAAGTTTAACCCTCCCCGCACGTACAGCTCTACGAGTTTCCGCACCCACTCCGCAAATGCGGGCACTGGCAAACCGCGCGCATGAACCCGCCCCGCGCAGGACTCTATTTCGTACTGTGTGAGCAACATTGTCACTGTATTGCTATTGGCTTTCCCCCTTTTCCTTCAAAATTTAGTTTTTGTTTGCATGTTCATCAAACGAAAGATGGCGGACTGTGCAAACGCAAGTGTGGAACTGTTCGATTTTCTGCCCTCTGAGTCAAACGCAACGACGACTCCCGTCCACAGTGAACCTAGTTAGTTATCTGTGCTGCTGTCTAGATGTTTTGTGTGATTTCGGGTAGTGTTGCTGTCGAGGTCGATGTAGTGCAGTTATTTTAATCGGTTTGCTTGAATTTGTTGGTTATTTGTGAAAACTTATTGAGCCGCTTCTGTGGTTTTCGTTCCAGGTCACCAGCTAGATTCCGCATACCTCATCAACGGTATCACTGATACGATTCTAAAGCTTCGAAAAGGTGGAAACTGTGATTTGGGTGACACAAATACCATGAAACGAATTGTCTTGTATTTAGCCAGCGTACCAAATTATTCTGAATCCATTCAGGTAAACAAGCAAGTTTTTTGAAGTAACTTCGTCAGATTAATTGCAAAGGTTGGTCGTGTCTTTCGAAGAAAGTGCAAAACTGGGAGATAATCGGTCAAGAGAATAATGTCTTGCCAGTGCTTGTCATTAATAACCTCAAAAACTCTTTGTGCGTATTTATGTGAAAATCGTAATTTTTGTATACCAGCTGGCCTAGTCCATAAAAAAATTTCTTGGTCTTCAACAATTGTTAACATTATTTCCTTGCAAAACTGGGCGTGAATTAAAATCAGTGGCTTTGCTTCGTTTGTGTTTAAGTTACGAACTGCCAACCGTAGAAAATGGCAGGTTTTTCAAAGGCTGTTCTAAGCACACCTGACCTGAGAAGGATCCAGTGCTGGAAAAGTAACTCTTATTTCCTGAATTCGACCAAGAAATCCTCTTTTTCAGCAAATGAAGAAGCGGAATGTAATATTTGCCTGAAATGTTCAGAGCTTACAATAATTAGCACTGGCTGGACGTTTGCCAAAACCTTGTTGAAACAAGTTTTGCGCACAACTTCATACGACCTGCATCAACTCCTGTAGCTTTTAGCGAGCAATAGTGTTGTGTACCAGAGATGATCACGGAGCAGCAGCAGACTCCGGGAGGAGTTTCATACCAAACCAGGAGCCAGGGTCAAAATTTTGAGTCAGGAGTCGGACCCGGAATCAATGAGTAAGTTTTGTTCTGAAACCAGCCAAAGGTTTTGAGAGGACCTCATCTAAAATTTCTATAGGAGTAGTTTTGGTTAAAACAGCATGGGATTGATTGAAGCCAATTTTCTGAAACAACATGAGCTTTGTTGCTACACATTTACATGTAGGGAGCAACGAGCATTCTCTCCGATGCAGGTGATGTTCTTTGAGATTTGCTACTCCAGACCGCCCTTACTGTACTGCACTTGCAAGGTCATTGTGGCAATAGGTCTTGAACTGTTTCACTCGAAAGCTTTTATTTTATCGCAAACAGTTCGTTACCACGTTGTTCTTCATTACAGTATAATGCAGGGGTCGGGCACCTTTCTGGATAAGGGAGCCTATTTTTCAACACTTAATGCAACTAGCTTACTTAACTAACGTGTGCATTTTTAAGCAAAATCAACAATTTTGAACAATGGTGAATGTCTGAATTTTCTCTTTAATAATATGCTTCTTACTGTTAATGCGACTTCGGGTGTTGCTGATGGCTTTGTGCGAAAATAACAGAAAAAGTTTCAACCGTAACAATCGTGTTAAGAAAATATCAAGCGATCCAGATGCCGTCATCAAAAGAGCCACATCTGGGTCGCGAGCCATGGGTTCCCGACCCCTGGTATAATGTAACCACTATCACAGACCGGCATGGCGCGTTTCAGCGTTTGTTTAATTTAGGAATCCACAATAGTTTCATTGCTTTAGTAAACGTACAATCAATATGATATTGATCATATTTTGGATTGGATCCGCCTTACTCGTGCGTCAAGCTCGTCTGTAAACCCAAGGCCTTAATTTTTGTCTATTTCTACAAATTTTGTATTAAAAGGTCAAAGGTGAAACCTAAGTTACGAAAACTCAATCAAGTAAAGACAAGATCTTGGCTGACTTGGCAATCAATTTTAAAGACACAAATTTTTTGTTGATAACCGTAATGGTCTAGCATTGGCTTTATAGAATGCTTGACTGTTTCTTATTTTTGTACAAGTTTTCCAGGTTGGTATTTTTTAACATAGTGAAATTAATCTGAAGTTTGCTTTTTTAGATTGCAGATTTCTGGTCACTGTAGCCAAACTGTGCTTTCGTTTTGGTGCTACCCTGAACCATGCTGGCTTGCACTGTTAAGAAAGCATCTCTCCAGCAATGTTGAGTTCATTTTATGCTGAGGAAGTTGTGATCTTATGCAAAGAATATCAAATTCTGTACATCTTGGTATAGTTTTTTGAAGCTTTTTAGGGTTAGAGCTCTAGCGAAAACAAATTGACGAGCAGAGCATTGTTTATGTTCATACTTCAGTTAAGCATGGTCATAGTGCAAAGGTTTGTTTGAGCCTACGCTTAGCAAAGTAGGATTCAACGATCATAAAACAGGTGATCAGCTGCGGTAGCAGGAATGGGAAAGCTTTTTATGACGTTAGTGATTCTAGCTCATCTCCTTGCATGAAGTGAATATCAAATAAAATAATTGTGAGATCTGTATGATGATTGAAAGTTCAAAGTAACTTGCCAGTAGTTCGTTCTTTTCAACTGATGAATTTGTTGCATTTGCTCAGTTATTACACCTGGACTGAGCTTTGTAGACTGGTAAATCTTTGTTTGTATTTGTTTGTAAGTTAATAAATCAGAAAAGCTTGTTAAGGCAGTGTGATGTTTGCAAACTGACTTGTTTTCTAGTGATTATGATGCAGTTGAATGTGTTGTTTGTCAACATTGTTCTTCACTGTTGCTAACGTTTTTTTCAGCTACCTGGTGTGCTTGAGGTGATCTTTTTTTGATTAAATGTTAATAGTTTGTTAAATCAAGATACAAAGTGCTGTGCATGTCAATTTGTTCTCGCTACGTGCAGTTAATTAAGTGACGTACAGAAAGTTCTACCCGTAATAGAAATGACTTACAGTAGTCTCCTTTGTTGGTGCAGGTCTTCGTCAATTTTGTTGCAATTGCATGAAAAAGAAATGTGGAACAAACATTCTTACATTCATTGACTTTGTAGAATGTTGTTTGTGGTGGCAGTTCTTGAAAGCTCTATAACAACTAAATTCATACTTATTTTTTGTAACTATTTACATGCTGAAGATTTGCTAATACATTGCTTGTTATAAACTTATTAGCTTTGTTCATGGAGAGGTTTGGACACATTTTACCTTCTGCAACTACTTCGTTTTAGACGACTAGATTAGATAAATACCGTGTTTCTAAAATATGAAAAGCCTGGTTTACGTGAAATTCATCACTGATTGTTATTTGCATAGCGACAGGCTCATTCTAAAATCATACCTGTGTGATGTATAAAAAAAGAAATGAATGCTACGAACATTATCAGATATCTTGTAAATATTTTTTCAGCTAAAAGTAGATGAGCAATGAGGGACTGTATCAGAACATACAAAATTAATTACAAATTTTTGTAGAACACGTGGTACCCGTGATAGTTTTTTGTTACGAATTGCTTGGACTATTTCGGAGTGGTATCAGGAGTCGGAGTTGAAGTTTCAAATTTTTTGGAGTCAGAGCAGGAGACCACAAGCCCAAAACCGGGTTGGAGTCGGAGTACAAAATTTTGACTCCGCTCATCTCTGCTGCGTTAAGTGCTGAAGAATGTTGCGTTTTTCTGTGGACAGGAACTCTGCCTGATGTTCATTTCTTGCCACGTGTCGCTAATTATCATCGCTTTTCATACTGACATTTTTCACTGTTTGAAGTTGATTGAAAATTTGCCTTGCCAGGACTGATTGGCCTGACTTTTGTGATTGGATACAGGGTTGCAGTCTGGGATATAAAGTGCTAGTAATAAAAGTCTGATAGACAAATGAAAAAAGATCGTGATTCAGGTAAATGACAATCAGCTGGGAAGAAAGTGCGCGATGCTTATTGCACAGAGCATCATTGTTTCCGAATTTCTGCTCGGTTCTGAATGACTGGCTTGTTATCTAAAGAGAAATAGATCGTTATTTTTGCAAGTATGCAGAGATCGTGAATTGAACAGAAAGCAATGTCATCATTTTATTCAATGAGTGCTTTGCATTGCAGGATTGCGTCGCAAGGTGTCTGGGTTGTCTGGGGCTCAACAGAATGGGACAAGGCGCAGTTCTTCTGCAAGCTCGAGGTATGCTCCGCACGTGGGCGCTTGTGTTGCACCTAAAGTTGGAAACATTCCTGTCAGAACAGCCATTAAGCCTGGAACTTTGTCTCTCTCGGCCCAAGAATAAAGTCGTGTTGCTTGCAGCATGTGAAGCATACTCTATTTTCTACAGCCGGAAAGCACACACACTTGAGTTGTGAATTGACAAACTTTTGGAGAAGACCATAAAAATTTGAAGTTGACCGTATTCCGTGCTATTTAAGTCATAAGGCAGGGGCAGGCCGGCAATATCCTTGCAAATCATTTGAAGAACTGAAGTCGGAGTATTCCTTCAAAATTAGCTGCTTGTTTGCAAAAAATAGTCGCGATTAAATGAAGCAAGCAGCGCTCAAGCTTTATTTTCAAAGTAGTCGTGATTCGGGAGTGGCCGCGACAATAGCGGGAGGGGTAATTTTCACTGTCGTCGGTCATGTAACCTGCGGTATGACATGTTGCTTTTGGCAGTAGCTGATTACTCCTAACGCTTTGTGTGACAGTTTATGAAAAAACTTTTTTTAGCCAGAAGTTTGTTTGGCTCTTTGGGATACGAGGAATGCAAAACATTTTTCTCTTATTGTTACAGTATCGTCGAACAGGTTGCACGAAGTTCTTTTTCTTTTCTGCCAGCTTTGCCATGACATTGACCCGGTGAAACGTGAAACCGCTGCAAAATGTCTGGCAGGGTTGATGTCGAGTGCTGAAATGAAAGCCATCGTACGCGACATGGCGTCTGATAAAAGCTACCGAAATACAGCCAAGTTTCTTCAAGCGTTTCAGTACGTTTGAGTTAAAAAGTAGTTGCAGACGAATACGGAATTGTTTTGCTTCACTAAGAGTTTAAGATAGATGGACTGGCGTGTGTAATTGCAAAGTTTTTCTAGATTTTCTCACTCACTGCTCGAATCTTACGACATAGTTTGTATGTTTATGGCCGTAGGGTGAATGTCTCTTGGAAGTTTTTTTTATACGCATTTGTATGGAATTGAGATTCTTTCTTAAGTTTTCATAGCTTTTTTTCTGTATCTTCTACAGATCAGATCCAACTTATTTTATTGATCATCCTCAGCCCTTAAAAGCAAGTGCGCTTTGGTCGGTCAGACATGATTCGTCCAAATGTGCGCATGTATCCACCCTGCTGTGCAGTGAGCTCCTGAAGGCGAGCAGTGCTGATTACTTGAGATGCTTGGCCTCTTACTGCAAGTACGTGAGCATTTTGGTTCCTGTCTTGGGATTTTCTAATGGGATTGTACAAGGTAGAACTAGGCTAAAAATTAACTGTCATTTCACCATCGTTTCAGAACTAGAGCGGATCTTTTTAAAATTCGAATCAACGCTATCCTTATTACTGATAATGAAAAAACGACATTTTATTGCTTTTTCAAAACCGGTATCTTCGGCATTTATAGCACAGTTTTTGAGAGTTCGCTTTTAAATAAAAGGCTTGCGATATCGATCCTTCGCTCACCTTCAGTTTGTCGTTGTTTAGTTAATGCCGACATGCTATACTTTCAACCGTATGAATGCTGCCGACATTGCTTGGTACTTGGTTTGCGTTCTGAAAGTTGTTGCCGTGAACATTTATTATTTCACTTTTTTTGCAGGAAAGCGTTAGTCCAGATAATCAGTCCGTAAAAAAGTTACACTATTTGAAAGTCAGTTTCGGAACATTTATTTTTTAGTGTCGATTTTTTCAATGTGCCCGAGCATATCTTCGCGTACACCTGCCTTCACCTCATCACTGTGACACACGGAGGCGCGAGAGGGCTTGGTCAATGCATCACCCGGCTTTTCCAATCAGCTTTTGATGAAGGTAAATGGTTTGGTTCGAAATAAACAACATCATGCATTACACGGCTTTAGTCAGTTTGCATCGTGTGGTCTGTCAATCAAGTTGAATGATGCATATTAAGCTTTTGTGGACACGACGATGCATGCGCCTGAGTCTCTCGCCGATATAATGTTTGCGACGACTCCGGTGGCAGTTGTTGATTTTGTTTTGTAACACGTTCACTGAAACAAGAACCCCTTCGAGATCTCCGCTTCAAAATCCTTCTACTTGGAATTATTTGGAATTCAGTGTTCGTGTTAACTCACTGCATGCGGTTGGAAACAGTCGCAAAGAAATGACGTACGCATAAAACGGAGCATTGCGAACAAAATCGAGAGCGGTTATCTAGCAGGCGTGCAACTCTATCATGCAAGAGCTTCAGTCATCGCATCGATCGCTCAAAACAACTTTTGCTGTGATTGTTAAACTTACAGCACTGGCAGAGACAGGCTGCTTTCGCCTCTTGAGCAGTGGTTCTTAACGGGGGGGGGGGGCAA
>Ga0210059_1007001_pt1 | contig 17996 bp, 14 predicted proteins | sample Ectturendosymbi2_FD_188042 | JGI IMG/M metagenome (GOLD analysis project Ga0210059, IMG submission 188042) | Ecteinascidia turbinata endosymbiont from Florida, USA - Sample 2 (SPAdes) (version 2) | ecosystem: Host-associated > Tunicates > Ascidians > Unclassified | place: Key West, Florida... | reverse complement strand
GATTGCAGCATGTATTTGGGTTGTACTGAAGCAAATTGGTGAGGTATCAGTATCTGGGGGTGGGGGTAGTATGAGGTCATCTGGGCCTTGGGGGTGTTTTTGCTGAAGGGTGTCGAGAGATTCTTCATTGGGGCTGGCGAATGAGCTATTGCCAGATAAAGTTTGAAGGGCGCCTTTGATATTGAAGTCAGATAGTTTCTGGTTTACCAGTCTTTTCATGTTTTTGGCTGGGTCATGGTGGGTTGTGGTTGGTGGTGGGGCTGCTTGTCTCGAAGGGGCTTCAGGGACAGGTAGGCCAGCTGATTCAAGGTATGTGTTAATTCTTGTTTTGATGGAAGAGGTCAAGGAGACCCCTTGTGATCGGCGGCCTGATGAGAGGACTGAAAGGGGGAAACATACCAAACGATCAAATAGTGAGTTTGAAGAAATTGCTCTGTTAATAAGTTTGCTAAGTCCTGATGCAAAAGAAGGGCGTGGTGCCTTGGGGATGCGGTGGATAGGGTGGTGGTAGGGATTGAATATGAGTGCCAAAGGAAGCGGGGTCAGTCAGGGGGGGGTGCTCATAGTTGTTTTTTTTTGAGATGTGGTGGATTGAGAATGGGGTCACACGTGTTGCAGTACCAACCGGGAAGTTTGTTGGCATGACTTCTTGAAATTTTCACACAAGAGAGGTGAAAGGATCGATCACACTGTGAGCAGTGAATTGTCTTTTTCTTCCTTGAGCCTGTTTGGCTGTGACAATAGTAACATTGACTTGGGTCTTGAGAGCTACAAGTCTGTTGCCTGTCTGTTGACAAGCATTGGCTACAGCAAAAGGGTACAGATTCAAACTCAACGACATCATCATCAGCAGACACACCGGCACAGCAGTATGGGAGCCATTGTTCACAGGAACTACATTCAATTACTAATGTTTCTTTGGGTTTTCCAGATGAGCTGCATTTGCCTGTTTGTCCAGGCATTGTGAATCATGAAGTAGATAATTCATAATCTCACAAGGTCAGTAGGGTCCACTACTGGTGTCGTTGCATCCATAATGGTGACACCGGAGTTTAAACAAATGGCTTATTAGTACCACACACCATGCATTTCAGCACTTAGATAATCTTATTCAACTAGGAAGCCTAGGATATCTCTGAAACTTATTCAAATAGAATTTTTCAAACTACCTAATTAAATCTTAAATTACACAAAAAACATAATTTTTTTGAGTTAAACCGTTCCAAAGTCACTTGGCTTGGGCATCTGTTAAAAGTTTCAGTGACCTGTACAAACAAACACAAGGGTTGCTGCTATCTCCCATTTTCTTTGTCTCTGGTTTACAATGAGTTGCACGATGTCTATCTATGGTTGGCATTGCAACGCATTTTCTGGGCATTTTCACTGTGTGTAAGTTTGCTTTTGCAGTCTAGTGCTTTTTTGCAAATCTAGTGTTCTTTATCATGAAATCTAATACTTTTCCGTAACAACAGAGTGGCAACACTGGTTGTGGCTGCGCAACATGTGCATAGCTGGTAAAGGTAGGTCTAGGTTATAGCTGGTTTCAGGTGACATTTTCATTGCACGTAACTTTGTAACTACAGTAGAATTTGCCTAATTCGTCACCTCAAGGGGATCAGAAAAAAGTGACGAATTAGGCGAAGTGACAAATTATGCAAACAGGTGAAAACTCTATCATACAAGCTCGTATACTTCATCACAGTGACTCGTATGCATGCATAGTGCTCTTATTTGTAGTAAAATACAAGTTTATGACGTTATGGTTGAATACAACAATTAATTTCTCTGCTTTGTCTGGACTCCTCCATTTAATCAACCACCTTTCAAATCTTTAACTCATTGAACTATTCCACGTTCTCCCAATGGAGAGTCCGGTCGCGCTTCACACCTCGTAAATAAATTCGATATACAAATTTCGAGGCGCAGCAATTCTCAGGTAAAGATCCTTAATTTGTTTGAATTCCCACATGTACCAACTGCTTAGACATCTAAAGCGAAACTGCAAATGACAAATTACACGAACAAAACGCTTCTCAAGCATAGAAAGAGGTGACGAATTGACTAATTGGACGATGGCAAATTAGGCGAACAGAAATGTACACAAAAGGTAGGGATTCTGCCGGGACCGATGAAAAAGTGACGATTTAAGCGAATTGACGAAGTAAACGATGACGAATTAGACAAGTTCTACTGTACTAACCTCCGACGGGTTTCGTGCATAAATTCGTTGTCCGTGCGTGGTATACAGTGCACCAACATGTTTATTTGACCAAAAATCGCAAAAAATTGACTTAAAAATTGACCAAAAATTGCAATTAGCAATTGAATAAATAGCACCTTTACCATATAAAATTCATCCTAGGTTACAAAGCCCAACCAGATTCTTACATTAGGTACACTGCATTATAAGGCGCACTTTCAATTTTTGAGAAAATTAAAGGATTTTGAGTGTGCCTTATGGTCCGAAAAATACAGTACTTGTTGATCATGTTAAAACAAAAACAACAAAAACAAGTCGCTGAAACCAAGACTGACGAAAAGTTAATTGTCAAAATAAACATTGTCAAGAAGACAGGAACACAGCTATTTCGGCTATTGCCCACGCTCACATGACGTAAGTTTGAATGGATGTGAGATGTCATTTTACTGGAGTATATGATAATGTATTTGTCATCAGAGTTACATAAAATGTACTGAGCAATGGAAAAGGGATCCAAATGCTAATGTTCATGCTGTAGACGAAACTTAGGAAGAGGAACTATAAGTAAAGCAGTATTTTGATCATGGTTTCACCTCATGTATTTGCATTTGTATGCCTTTTTGCAAGTTAACATTTCTGTTTTTTTTTGGAAGATAAATGCTTTTGTTTCATGTACAATCTGGTTTTATTAGAAAATACTGAATGGGAGCCCTGATCATAGGAGCAAGCTTGCTCATGATGCTAGTAGGTGAGCAGAGAGCAAGACTTAAGACTAGAAATATTTGTGTGCTTTTGATAGATGTCTCATGTTTGTTAGAGTTTCATGTGTGTACTTTCTGTGACAAATTAGAAATTTGGTATTTGTACCAAGGTGGTTTATTAAATGTTTTGAGATTTTTTATACAATATTTAAGGTTATCTTTGTATTCTCCTAACTGTTACCTGTGACTGACATACTACTGTAGCAAAGGTTGAAAAACAACTGGAGTTTATTGGTTGATTGTAAACTGTGTATAAATCACTAGCCTACATTGGTTAGCCCATTGCTATCATATGACGTACTCCTTAGCCATTCACTGTCATTTTCCCAGGCAGGCAATATTAGTTCAATAGTTGCAGTCTAATAAAATATTTTAAAAAAATTCCTACTGTACTCAAAATTTGAACTGTCAAGGTAAGGTTGTATTTTTATGTCTTGGGTGTTTTTTACTGTTTATGAGCAGCCATCACCAGTGACACACAATGACACATTCCATTAAAATCTATTTGTTGGTAGATAAATTTAATACACCATAAAGTTCTTATTTTTAGACTAGGTTTGGTGTGTCTGTTGTAAGAACAGTTGGCAAACCTGGACCAAACCTCTACTGGAGGTTTATACAGTGGTCATTTCCCTATCCTTTTACAGTAATTCATCATCACAAAAATGTACATGTGACATCATTGACTATTCACGATGTCACTATGACATCATCAGTGATAACTTTTATCTGGGTTACGTGGGTGGTATTCTTCATTAGAATCCATGCCCATTTGTTGAGAACTTGCTGTTGTAGTTGAACCCTAGTTGCATCAATTGTTGGTGGTTTGCATGCGATTGATGATTATTTGCAGGATTCCGTAATGCAGTGCACCTGCGACACTTTCCTTGAGTTGATATCTTATACAAAAATGCACTATCAACAAATAGAAGTTGTTGCTAAATTTCTTCACGATGTGTATTTATAAACATTGTTTTCTGCCCATGCTACTTGTTTTTGCTATGAAATGTTGTCCTAAAATTGCCTTGCCCTCTGCCTCATAACCATTATTGCAGCTTGCTTCTTTCACCTGTATGCCTGCCTCACCTGCTCATCTGTACATGCATCATCTCTTCACCCATTGCTTGCCCACCATCATCTGCGTTGTTTTGATGTCTATTGCGTTTTTTTTAACTTGTATTTTTGCTATGTGCTACATTTCTTTGTGACTCCATTTTGGCATGTTTGTGTACATATTTTCTCTTTCGGTTACCTTGTGTTGTATCTTTGTTAAAATTTTGACAGCTATTCATTGAAGCTCACCTAGATTTCTAGACTTATCATTGACTTGAGCATTGCTACAAGGGTGCATCTTTCATTTAACAGTACAAAGTTCAAAGCCAGTGTGTATTTTGGTATCACAGGCAAAAGTACTGCTAGAGCTACTTGCCATTAGGTGAACTTGATTGGTTGAATTGGTCATATAACATGGACAATACGCTTGGATTAGCGTATGGTGTTGTCACATGACTTAAAACCCTAAACACAAAAGCTAGACATGAAACTTTTTTTTAAAGTAAAGAAAAAGCATTTTTCTGAAAAATGTTATTTGTATTACCTAAGCCAAAGCAATAGTAGTCAGAGCCAAACTGATGACCATTCATACTTATCACTCAACTATGCTCACTGTGCTGCTAGTGTCATGAAATCAGCATTATATGTGGACAAAGGTGGACACTGCTTGAACAGCAAAATGGTCCCAGCAGAGCTTTTGCTGGTGGCAGCAAAATAAACACTACCAAATTAAAAGTTATGATGTTAGAACTGCATTAATACAAAGTTTTCTAATGGTACTGAAGTTTGCTCAACCTAGTGGGAGGAGTTTTCTTGCAACAAGATAAGAATGTTTTAAACTTCTGCAAGGCAAGCATAATAAGGAATATTTTTGAATGCCATGATGCTTTGATTTAAATGCATTCACAATACACCAAAAGTGGCCATAATAAAAGATATTACCTGCCCAAACTAACATTATTGAAGTTAATAAATTAACAGGGACAGAAGATGTTTTAGCCTCTTCTGCCTCATAACGCCTGTTGAAACGATTCCTGCCCTGGCAAAATAGCCATGAGCAGAAAAATTTGGCTGCGTCTAAACCCGTGGTTCTCAACCGCTGGTCCGCGTAGATTTTTTGCTGGTTCGCAAAACAACCTAAGTTTTTTTGACTTACCTTCAAAATATCTGAAAATGTTTAGTGTTTATGCTGAATTTGGTAAAATCGAGGACAATGGCATGTGGTTTGTGACTGAATAAAGTGAATATTCCCACGTAAAACCAAACACTTGTGCAGTTTCATAACTATTTTGTACTTGAGAAAGTGCAGTGGCATTTATTGGTGGTAAGTAGGTTTTTTGAGTTTTAGCTTAAATGACCGCCAGGAAATTTTCAGAAACGAGTATCTGAAAATTTTATCACAAACTTACAGTAAGGCACTCGCAGCAGCTGCATTATATATATTGCTGAAAATTGAAATAGTAGTCAACAAAATCAACAGAGGAGTTTGCAGTTTTTTGAAAGGGACAAATGTCAGTTTTCAGAAAGGGACAACCCTCAAAGTGGACATGAAGCAAGTACCAGTACTTCAAATATACAACAAACTGCAAAAAGAGTATGTGCAGATATGTTGACAGAAGCAGGAGGAAGTGAAAAACGAAAAGGAGAATTTGCTAGTCAATATGAAAAAAACACTTGCAACTTAGTTTTACTGTAGCTCCATGTAGTAAACAGATGCCACGACCCTTATATTTTGCATGCTCCCAAATTTATCAAACGATGCAATGAAACCTTCCTAGCATGCTTGTCAGTCATCACCATCATTCGAAGCACAGCAATCTTCAAGGCAAACCAAAGACTATTCAGAGAGATAATAGTCAAAAAAAGAAAATAAAATGATGAAAGCTGCTGAAAAGTCTTTTCTTAATGCATTGGATCTGTGTTCTATTGAAATATCTAAAACAAAAACATTCACCCTTTGGGAAATGTTACTAAAACCGTGCATCCTATGTCATAGCTAAAGAAGCTTTGAGTCCTCAAGCAGCTCAAAAACTTAGCATATACCACTTTCTAATGACACAGTTCAGCGGAGTATTGAGGATACGTTAGATGTCGAGGAGCAGGTTTAAGAGTAAAAGAAGTCGAGGTATTTTGCAATTCCACTCAAAGTCAACTGACGTGAGTAATTAGGGCTGGGCCATTCTTCTTTGTTTCATGTAGCAAATTTCGAGGAAGAACTGTGTTGCACTTACAAGGACGTGCCACTGGATTTTTAGATTTCTTAACGAATACTTTAGTGAGAAAGATATAGACTGGGGAAACTGTGTTGTGCATAGATGGAGCTGCAAGCATGACTGCCTGGTGTAGTTCCTAAAATAAAAAAGTAGCGCCCAAAGAAATGATGCTTACTCTTTACATAATCCATTGGGACATTTAACTGCAACGAAACCACCTGCTGATTTGAAAACCTGCTGATTTGAAAAGTTAATGAAGTTAGAAGTCGAGTCTTGAACTCCAGACTATTAAAAACACTGTGCGAAGGTATGGTCTCGTAGTTTGAATATCTTTTCTGTACGGAAGTAAGATGTCTTTCAAGAAGACGAGTTCTTTCGCATCTTGTTGAGGTCAAGTGAGAAACAAAACCGTTGTTAAGGAAAAAGAACTCTCCATTAGCAGAATTTCTTTTGAATGAAATGTGGATAAGTAAGCCCATGTAATTGGGGCCTGGGGATGTATTTTACCATTTGAACAAGCTTAATAGGTCTCTTCAGCGGTTTTGCACAAATAGCTTTGCACTGAGAAACACGACAGACCTATTCAAAAAGAAGCTGGAACTTTGAGATAGTTTTGTACAGAAAAGATATACAGAGGTGTTCTTGACTTTAAACAGATGTTGACGAGTTCTGATGTTAAATGCTATTGCTAAAGAGTAACTAGACATCATAAGTCAGCGTTTGAAGGAGTTAGCCAACAACTTTTGACTATTTTTTCCTGAACATGAGAATCCTCGAACTGGAAACCTTTGGACGAACAATGCTTTCCTTGAAGAGGTAAATAAATGGAAAATTAATCTGTTTAACGAAAGTCTGCTCGCAATTTGCTGTGGTACTACTTTGCTGCTCAGATATAAAAATGAATCACTGTCTCAATTCTGGACATCTCTTAAATGAATAATCGTTTCTCAGTCTCAACGCAATCAAAATGTTGGTGATATTTTCAAGAACTTATATGAGGAAACTCTTTCAACATTAGCTCAAACCAGACAGAGAAATCATTTGGATGCCAATGCAGAACATCGTCTTTCTGAAACTTCATTACAGCCATGTTTATCTCGCATACTTACAGGGATACAGCAGAAAATTTGACACTAAATTTAATAAACTGCTTTGAATTTTGCGTGTTTATCAAAGTAATGCTCTGCGTAAAGTATATAACAGCTTTGGTTTACAAAATGATTACGATAATCTGTTGCACTCACTGCGTTGTATGCTGCCGGTCTGTAAAAAATTTTTGCGCTTTTTACCAGTCCACTGCTGTAAAAATGTTGAGAAACACTGGTCTAAACAACCGTATCTGGTTTTTGCCTTGAAAATAGTAAAAAAACTGTATCAAGCAAAATAATCCAAAACTCTAAACCTAAATGTAAACCCAGGTGTAACTTGAAACAACAAGCCCTTGCACAGCAGCACTAGTGACTTCCCACTGGAATGTGTTGACAGTGGTGTCAACATCTCCAACTCAGTTTTATATCTGTCACAAAACTGGATCTGGATATTAGATACGATTTTTTAGTCCTTTGTAACTAAAAACCAGATGTGTTCATTTAGACACTCCTGAAAAATTTTGTGGAAAATCTCACATCTGACAAAATGCTGAATTCTACTGGGTCCTGAGTGTTTCAATTTGGTGACCTGTGGCACAGTCTAACATTGTTGTTAATTAAGACATCGAGTTTCTAGATTTTAGTGCTTGGTAGATCATTGTTAAAAATATTGTTTAAACCAGTGGTTCCCAATCTTTTCAGTGTCATGGACCCTTTTGACGATTTGGCTGAAAGCTGTGGACCCCTTCAATAAAACCAGTTACTACTGTTATGTACGAGTGGTTTCTAGTGGAAAAGGCTATCATCCACTTTACGTGCCAGAAATCACCCATGTTTCATGGAACTTATCACGTAACAACTTGACATTGTTGTGTAACAATCGAAATGTGCAATGAATTGAATTGTGTGTAAAACATTTTATTAAGGGTGGAATAATTGCCACTGGGATACCTTTGATAAAGTGAAATGTGGTGGTTCACATGAGCCAGATCTTGTGTTGCCCAAAAGCCTGGATTCTAGAGTTCCATTCAATGTGTGGTCTTTTCCAAACTAGACCACCACAGTGATTAGTTTGGTATTTCGCTATTTTGCTTTCATCTTATACATACAAAGGTTATGGACCCCTAAAACTTGGTCTGCAGACTCCTGGGGGACCATGGACCAATGGTTGGGAAGCACTGGTTTAATTAAACTTTAAACCATTGGTTTGTTATGCATGTTTTTCATTTAGTGTAGGCTTGAAAATGCATCATTGGATCATTTACAGAAATTTGAATGAATAAAACATTTCAAAAGGATTATCCTACATTTGCAAAGAAACGATTTGCCCCATTTTCAATATCAAAAGCAATTTGTTTTATTGCGTAAAATTAAAAATTTCAGATTTGTCATAAGTTTTTTTGCATGTCAAGTGTGATGTTCATTTTCTAACAAATTGCATTCTGGTAAAAACATTTCATGACGTAGTGCGCTAGCAATGTTGTTAACTCCTGTAATAGCATTTCGCATTTAATTTTAAAGGCAGTTCCTGGAGTATGGCTGCCATCTTTTTGAAGGAAATCCTGCTTGCACATTCCACCAATGTTCTGTTTGTGCCATAACAGCATGTTCATCCATGGACTGTTGCATTGCTTGGTGATTGGCATCGGATAGTTTTGAAGATCCAGTAAAAGCAATTGTTTAGGAACCACATACTTCGTTTTGAATTGGTACTTGTCGTAGTTTGTGTTCTGCTCTATTCATAGTCCAGAGTTAATTTTTTTTCTGCACTTGCATAGCCTTTCAACATTTCATCAGTGAGCATTGCTTGTTGGTTTTGGGACTGAGGATGTGTAGTGTTATATGAAAAGGTTTCCTTAGAAAAATATGCTTTAGATTGATTTGCTTGAGTCGTCTTAGTGGAGACAAGTCACTTGAATACAGATATGTACAAGCTTGAATATAGCAAAAAAAAGAAAGCAGAGCCCACTCAGCTGATTCTTCTAAATCTTACAGAAAAACTAGAGCTTTTAATTGCCTCTTAACAGCACTGAGGTATGTTTAGTTTGTTTTTCATTTGATATTGCTTAACATTGATGTTGTGGCAGTTAATCATGCTTGTGATTCTAATTTCTTCTGAGCAGAAGAGGATCCATTGGAAGGTTAAGTTTTTGTATTGGACTGTGCGGTCATTAACTATAACTGGTGGTCGTCAGTGTAGGTAGAGTAAATGTCGATTTGATTACACTTCAAGTAACTTCACTCCGCAAGTGAAAGAAGCAAGGAATCAATCACAAATTTTAAATATGAAATCGATTTCACGTAACACTACACGTCGTCAGTCCTATCATCTGCAAGCAATGCTAACAGGTGTGAAACGTACAGGGCCAACACAAGGTCCAGGTCAGGCCAACACAAGGTCAGAGAAGGCCAATACAAGTCAGAGAAAGTAAGCAACCTGAAGACTGCAATGAAAAAACCACGCATACCCAACTGCGACAAATAAAACCAGAACGTCTCGCTAAACTACATGCAAAGGCTGAAACCTCAAAACTTACTGCATAAATGACAAAAACCTACTAAAACTCAACGCCAGCTAACGATTAACACCAAAGAAAAAGTCGCTTTCTGATAAGAGTAACAATTCATAGAGAGAGTCTTCCCAAGTGCCTTGAAACAACAAGGGTTATGAATCAGTCAACGTGCATTTTGGTCCCTGTAGCAACCAAGTCTCTGCGGGCATGATGGAAAAGCTCTGACTGACATGAACAAAAACACCTGCACACTGGCCACGAAAAGTGAAACACAAAACGGTCTGTAGAATTGAAGTACATCAGCGTTCAGCGGCAGAGAAACGAAATGAAATTGATTACACTTGATTATGTGTTGTCATTCATAGCTGTGTTTTATGTGAAGGTACTGTAGTCCTTGTAATAAAAATGTTTTGGTTTATTTTTCGAATCATAAAACCTGTTTCTCAACTCTCTGGGTCTCCAAGTATAGGATTCACTGCAAAATATTTCAAACATTTGGTATTGTACAAACAATGTAGACATTTTTTGCAACCTTTTCCTGAAAAACTTCCAATACAACTTCCTGCTTATCACTTTCATGTAACACCTTGTGCTTTGAAAAAAGGGAAAAGTTTGAAACAGAGCAAGATGAAAGTGGTTGTTCGACCAGTTGATGTGGAAGAGGTCATTGATTTAAATGAAATTAATGGACAATTGCAAAGTTTTATTGAAAATCTGCAAGAAGATTTTTTGAGGGACTATCGCATTGGTAGCGACGTGGCTGTTTTTGAAAAATTTCCTGTTGTTGTTGATAATGAACAAGTTTTATTGAGTGACATTGCACAGATTACCAAAGAGTTCCCAAGGTTGGTGGTGATTGATATGGTTGCTTATCCTGAGCTTATAAAAGATGTGGTGAATAGCCTTCAAGCAAGTGATCTAAATGTTAACCCTGTTGCTGATGGCTCTCTGATTAAAGTTCAGGTTTCACAAGCAACAACTGAATATAGAAAGCAAGTGGTAAGTAAAGCTGATAAACGAGCAAAAACTTGCAAAAGTGAAATGCGGCAGTACATTGCAAAAGAAATTAAGGCCTTTCGAAACTTGGAGGTGTCTGACAACATGAAGAAGATTGTTACTGAACAGCTTGCAATATATCTGGATTACCATCTTCCACAAGTAGACAACATTTTTAAAGCCAAAGAAGCAGCCCTTTTAGCACCTTGACATCATAAATCAGGATCGCTTGATGAGTCGCGATTGTACTACTTGTACCGTTGAAGATATGCCATCATGGGAAAAGCCATTATGATGGATCTCATGCAGAGGTGAAGTGGAGTGGGAACGGAGTTCCCACACCTTTTTACACTAGTAACGTTACTAGAAGATTTTGAATTTTCTTTTCAATTTCTACGTGTAGTGCCTGGAGAAGCATAAATGAATGAATGACAACTGACAAGCCAGCTGGTGTGTAGCACGGTTGTGTAATTACGGTTTGTGACATCAACAATGGCATTTGCGTACTCCACGCTTCGTCTGATTGTTTGCATTTATCGTAACACTTAAATCCGGCCCTGGCCACAGCACTGCACAGGTGCGTAGCCAGAACTATTGATAAGCGGGGCAAACAACAACCAAGTCTCAACATGTGAATATTTATTGCCCCTTATTTTTAAAGGATCATCAATAAAAGGTGCATTTTTCTGGTGCTTTTTTCTGAATCGTTATGTTCAGATTTAAGGTGGCAAATAGAAGTCTATCTTCATTGAATTGAAATTTTAAGAGTTTGATATTAGTAAAGTTTCAAGCTCCTACTTTGGATCAACGTCACCATTTGCTCGTAAAACTTTCTTGCCAAAGCGTTTGTGAAACTCTCGATGCTATAAGTGCATGATCTGCAGTATGCCTTTTGCAGCCAATATTGCAGTTGAGCAAGAAGTCATCGATGCCGCCATTATCATTGCATTTTTGTTATGTTTGCACACCTGCTGATGCATACCAACACACGTTTAATCGAAGCCGCGTAGCGACTTTGCTTTACAGTAAGACAACGACTCCCGAAGTTGGTCTACAAATCTTGCGCACATACAAGACGTGTATCTTATCCAACTCTTGAGCGACTAGTTGACGTATGCAGCTGATAACGTAAAAGCTAGAGCCCCTAACGCGTTTGAAAAATTTTTGGATTTTATGTCATTTAAATGCTATGAAATGCGAAACTTACACATGTCCTCTAAACAAACTTGCACGTGTTTGACTTTTGACCCACTCAGTCTACACAAAGTGTGAAAATGGTTGTGGTTTAGTGAAAACGAAGCCACAATCAATTATCACCACGGCTCTGCAGTAAAGTTAAGAAATACTTGTCGCCGCAGCTTAACACAGCGATTGGTAAGTTGATCTAACCCAGTGGTTCGCAAAGTGTGGGTCAAAACACAAAGAAGGGTCAAAAAATGGGACGCGCCGAGGTGATCCAAACCGGGGTTGTGTGTTTTCTGCGTTACCACTACTTATCTGTGTGTATAGCTTAGGTACTTGAGAAAAGAGTAGTTTGCTGACATTAAGAACGAACTTAGCTACTTACTGCCAAATCACTCATACAATCATTAATTTTTCATACGTTGTTTGAGGCATGGCTGTGGAGCTCTTGTAAAAAAGAAATAGCTCCGGCTCCGGAGCTCTCTGTTTTCGTAAGCATGGCACCGGCTCCGGAGCTGTGTTTTTTTATAAAATGACTCCAGCTCCGGAGCTGTTTTTTTATAACATGGCTCCGACTGTGTTAATACACTTCAACAATTTCGGTATTCCTAGTGTCCTTCTTGTTGCAAGTGAGCGTGTTATTCCAACATAGTTTGAACTAAACACTGCTACCACTACCAGGCCTGCGTAGTCGAAGTCGGAAGGAGTTTGGTCTTGGGTAGTCGGTGAAAATTCTTTAAAAAAAATCTGACTCGAGCTTATCTTCTGCTCGCCGATTGTGACCAGTGTTGCCACTCTGTTGTGAAGAAAACCCCAGAATTTACCTAGAAAAAAAAAAACAAAAAGTGATAACAAAACCTAGACATACAAAATGTTAAAAAAGTCAAAATCAAACTTGAAATATACGCTACCGGTACTTGCACACAAAAAATTAAGGTATTATGCATTATTTGAATCAAGTTTTTAACAAGTTCATGGCTATTTTGAACGTACTGACAATTTACAAGCAGGCTAGCAGCAAATCAAGTGCATGCAGTAACATAAAAGTTAAAGATATTTTTTAAGAAACGTGAATGTTTCCTTTTACTTTCACTTAAATGCACAAATTGAAACATGTACATGATACATTCAAGGATCAAGGTCGCAGTTTTTTACCCTAATCATTGCAATATTTGACTACTAATTTAACATTCAAAATTTTACATTCATGCCTATGCCAACGCGCCCATGGGCGTCCTCCCACGGGCAAAACCGGGATTTCCCCTCCTGGAAATTGGGCCTAAGAACCAAAATTTTCTAGAAAACCTGAAATCAGCAGCTCAATTTCAATTAATTAATTTAATTTTTGCAATGACAGTTTACTTGCAGGAGAGGGGAAGATACGTGATTGAGTCATTGAAATGATTACTCAATAGCAAATTATTACAAATCTCTATCAGTGGGATGCCTGTAGTCAAGGCTTCTTTGACGCTATCGTTCCTTTGGCAATACCTGTGTAGTGGCAGAAAGTCGAACACTATCGTCCAGCGTTTCGTCTGCCATTCAAGCAGGCCCGTAACCAGCTTGGGACGCCAGGGGGCGAAGATTTTTCTAAGAGGATCTCAAATTTTTGAACCATGTCCTATAGTTTTAAACTATGTCCAACACATTTTTCAGGGGGAGGCAAACATTTTTTTCAAGGGCGTCTTCGCCCGCCCCTGCGCCCCTCCTAGTTATGGACCTGCATTCAATTTCTATTTTTACTGTACTTGACTTGCTTCTTGACTTGCTTCAACATAGAAAATGTACGTGGTATCACACATGTGCTGTATGCGATTCCAAACGTCCAGCGCATATTTAGTGCGAAATCTTTCAGTTTGGGAAATCTATTCTTGCTGAATAATTTCCAGAAACTCTTTACAGTCTCCAATGCCGTTACTATTGTAGCCCACATTTTTATTAAAAGATGTTATGCTTTTTCTACAGTAGTTACAATTACCTATTGCAGGTATGGACAATTAATTTGGCTCAAGGGCCCCTTTGAGAAGGCCACGTTTAGCTGATAGATTTATTTGGCGTTATTGACTTCATTGCGCCAGATGTACTCTCCAAGACAACGAACGCCGGGGCACCGTGAAAACACGTGAGGTCATACAGTCAGGTGCCCCAGAGGAGGGTTAGGGGAGGGCCATACCTTCCAGTTTGATCGTAGAAAAGATAAAACAATAATGGTACGCAGGAAAGGTATTATTCATCGTTCTTATGCAAATGCACTTTATCCAGCGCAAGCAATTCAGTGAAACAAATGTAACCTCACACGCTTTTCAACAAATTTAAAATTCGAAGATTTTTTCTGAATGGTTCCGCAGGCCACTGAAAACGCTGTGGCGGGCCACATGCAGTGCGCGGACCTGCAGTTGGGCCACACAGGCTTAAATCAAACTACGCTTATGCAGTTTTATTTGTACACACTGCGTGGCTTGTTATGTAAACAGTCTTGTGGAAATATACATAAGGTTCAGTTCTGACTTCTAAGTGAGCAAGTGCAAAGCTGTAATTGCTGTGGCGAGTTTTCATAATTCATCTGCGCAATTTTTAAGCCTGCGTGGTGTTCTAACTTTAGTAGTTACCCGATAATCATTGTCAACTTACAGGTCTACTTCTCACTGCTTGAAAGAGTTTTGCAAGAGTGTCTAACTTTCGTGTTTTTTCACCGCTACTGATGTTCTGGTCGTTGGTTATTCTGAAATTATGACTTAATTTTAGAAATGATATATTGCAAACGTTTCGATAACTCCTGTTATCGAAACGTTTGCAATATGTCATTTGTATCCTTTGCTTTGGCCGTGATATTCACTATAATTTTAGAAATCGCTCGAAAAATGGATATTATGTAGTTCATGAAATGGAAAAGCGTTTCTGATAGCCAAAGTGTAGAAAACATTTCAGACTAAATTTGGAGAAGTGAGGTTCAACCCGCGCAGACTAATGTAAGCACCGCAAACGCAGTTGTGGATAGTTCACGTCTAATTCAGATTCAGTTGTCTGCAGTTCACAATAAAAATGATACCCCAATTCAGCAAAAGCTGTAAAAGGATGGGGAATTTTCTTTGTGGTGTAGAAAGGGCAAAGCGTTTTGTGAAGATCCATTTACACTGCATCGTTCGCAACCTGAAAAAGTATAAGCGAAATGTCGATGTTGCCAAGCCCTCTGGAAAAATTTCTGCGGACGCCCATGAACGCGCCTGTAAAACAATGAACAGATTATCAACCACAGCATCTTCAAAACCAAACAAACCATTCCAATATCATGCACAATAAGCAGTCCTTGACATATCAACGATACATGGGAGTGCTGAACTGTGCCTAGTCAGCGCTTAATCTGTAAAACATTAGATTTTAAAGGATTTGGTTAAGCCTCGACTGTACTGACTACTGTACTGACTCTGCACATTACGCCTATGAAACTACTGTATTCTTTAATGGAAAATACGGTAATACAACATACATTTCGAAAATTTGACCAGAATCAAACAAACCCCAGATGTTCAATAAAAAAATAAAAGAAACAGGAAAACTCCAGATCTGGTGAAAAATCCCCAGCAGTGGTAACACTGATTGTGACTGTTTGTTCCACAAAAAGTGTGTAAGCGTCACATTTTGCGTTTTTGCACAAGGACTTAGTCTCGCAAACATGCACTACGCTGGTGTTGACTGACTTGTCCACATCACACTCGGCAGTAATTCCACAGTCTGATGTGACTAGAACAAGTCCCAACTTGAAACAAAAACGCATTGTGACCTTAATCCCTGGTAGAGCCGACCCTCGGATTTCGTCGCGGCGACCTATTTCGATCAAATTAATTAGTCGCGCAGCATGAGCGAACCAGCATGGCAACTGTCAGTGCGCAGAAAAGGTCCGGAGCCGGACCTGCTAATTAACCACCAGCTCCGGCTCCAGCTAAATTTAAAAAACAGCTCCGACTCCAACTAAATTTTAAAAGCAGCGCCGGCTCCACCGAAAATGGCCGGCTCCGGCTCCGCAGCCCTGGTTTGAGGCGTGTTCACCAAACTCAGATTTGGGTCGTGCTGAAAAATGTTTGGGAACCGCTGATGTAGCCATTCTAACGTAAGCGATTGAAATCTTTTTTAAATCCATGACTGTTGAAATAACAAAATCCAATCGAATGGTAAAAAATTCAATTTTTTTTCATTTTAATCACTTGCGTTTTATTGATACAACAGATTGCAAGCTATCCAGCGCCGGATTTAGGGGGTCCCAAGGGGCCCGGGCCCCCACCAAAAAAGGTCCCCCACCATGTTCACGTGTTTAGCCATATGTACGACTTGTGCGAGCCGCTTAATCATTTTTATTTGCGAGGAAAGTTTATAGACGCAATTAAATTATCGGTAGTCCAGCCAGACGGCACTTCTTCACTTTTATATTGTTTGATATTGTGACGAAACAACTATTACACTTAATGGTTTACTGAAATTCGGTCAGGTAAGTGAATCTAGTGAATGCAAGGCCAAGCCACGCATAGGCGTAGCCAAGAGGGGCAATGCCCCCAAAATTTTTAGAAAACAGTCATTTTGTGCTTTGAGAGGCGTTTTTCAAACAAAATAATGTTATTCACTTAAAATATTTTGGCTCCCCCAAATTTTTGGGCTGGTTACGCCACTGAAGCCACGTAGAACGCATTAGCTTACGTCTTTACTCGTTACTGGTAGATTTTGCGTCTGCCTTACTCCGACTTGCACAGGTCACATATGAGAGGCATTGTAAAGTAGGGCTAACATACGTCCTCTTTTTGGAGTAGGCCTACATGTCCACTTTTTTCTTGAACAATGAAATAATCTCCGAGGGCATTAAAAAATGTCAAAATATCCTCCTTTTTACATAGCTATAATCATGGGTGGCGGAACCTTTTTCAAAGTGGGAGGCACAAGTGCACGTTGAAAAACAATAGAAAATTTTTGTGGTTTGAATTGGCAACTGTGACGTCACAAGCATTGAAATATTACGTCATTATCTATACACCATATGAAGGTCTAAATTACACTATTTTAGACAAAACTACACCACTATTTAAACGTATCGGTGAACCACGTGAAATTCAAATAGGCTGTTACAGGGACGACCCAGGTCATCAGCGTCACTCGGGCAAATCATACGATTTATTCTGAATAAAACCGTTCGACGCTTGGGTCACTGAAATTTCCATTTGCTTTCATTCTGGCTGGCATTATCGTTGCCCTGTGACGTTATGTAATGTAGCAATAAATGAGAAATAGTCATGATAACTTCTCCATTGTCGAGTAACGTACGTCACAGAGCAATGATAACGGCGGCGGTTCTAAGAGGGAGCCTGGGTGGACAATGGTCCCTCCCAGGTTTTTAGCACGTTCCAGTTCGTTTGATTGACATATACCGCAGGTAACTTTCAGCCAGAAAAATTTCAAACGATTTTTAAGACTTTCTGGCGACGTTTCTGACGATACTCACAAGCTTATGTGGGGTTTGATATGTTTAATCATAGCAAATCTATCTTCATTACAGTGGAAAGTCACCATGCAGGAGAGACATTTATGTTGGCTGCCCTACTTTTTTCCTTGGCCGCGCATTGCCCTCCACTTTTACATTCTAGAATCGTCACTGTAATGCCAGTAAGTCATCCGCCTACCAGGCTCATTCATATTAGCCCCAGTTGGACAATTTATCGTTCGTTTGAGATTACTATCGAAATGGGAACTGTCCATTGGGTTGAACTTCTAATTCAATGTGCTATACAAATCTATTGCTTCAAAAAAAAGATTCAGTCTCGATTTGAATTATGTTTCAAAAAATACTTAGCTGCACAGACAGTGGCGTACGCAGAAAATTTCCGAGGGGGTAAAAGTTTCGTCACATTTGTTACGGTCATAAATGACTGTAACATGGCTAATGACTACAACATGACCAGAGACATTGATGAACTATACAGTGATGAGAAAATTGATGATTCAAATTC
>Ga0210059_1007000_pt1 | contig 17996 bp, 11 predicted proteins | sample Ectturendosymbi2_FD_188042 | JGI IMG/M metagenome (GOLD analysis project Ga0210059, IMG submission 188042) | Ecteinascidia turbinata endosymbiont from Florida, USA - Sample 2 (SPAdes) (version 2) | ecosystem: Host-associated > Tunicates > Ascidians > Unclassified | place: Key West, Florida... | reverse complement strand
CATTTACTTAGTTAGATTTTGTATCGCAATTGTGTTCGTCACACTTTTGTACTTGAATTTTATCCCTAGGACAGACATATTGTTTGCGTTTTAATCGTACTCAATTGAAGTGATGTGAACACAAGGTTCTATACACGTTGTTTGGTCTTTCTTAAAACGCCTCACTGTACTTTGTTTAAATTTGTATGTTAGCTGATGTAGCTTGAGGAAAGTTTAGTGGCAATGGCGACGGCGAATTTAGATGAAACATCCCGATTTGACACGATAAGCTGAAAAAGTGATTCTCAAACCCCATCTACTTGCAGACCCCTGAACATGGACGTACGAGGAATACAATAGCGGATTTTTCCAGGGATGGCCACAAGGATTTTTTCCAGAGGGGTCCTGATAGTTTTTAACTAAGTTTAGCGTGAGGACTGTTTCACGTTTTTGTGTCTTTCTGGGTTGATCCCAGTACCACGGCTTGGGAAAAAGGTTTAGTAATGTGTCATATGAGTGCTAGTAAAGTGTTGAACGCACCAACCTACCAGACCACTTTGGCTCCAAATGACGCTTTACACGACCCTAACTTTTGCAACCAGTGCAAGTCCTGAAAGCTGATAGCCTTAAACGTGCTTCTAAAAACTTTCACACAACTCGTGGATGCCAGAAAAGGCCGTTTTGCCCCAAACACACCTGATCCGTTATGCGCCAAAGGCACAAGACACCTGATCCGTTTTGCCCGAAATGGTAGCATTCAAAGATCCCCTCACCCTTGACATAGGCTATCTTTCAAGTTTGGGATCTCCATTTGTGATAGAAATTCAAGCACATGCTCAAAGAATAGGCCTAGAATGAATTAGCTAAAACTAGAAGAAAATTAGGCGGATGTACTACTGTATTAGCCTACACATCTGTCACACTAAAGCACTAGTTGAGTATGGAACCAGGTGTTTGTATGAGAATACAAATTTTTACTGTCCTGATCGTGCGTTCTGCATCTTGATTAATTCTGAAAATTTCTCATTTTCGGAAATGTTGCGAAGAGAACTTTTTTCTGTGTGTCAGGCTTATGCAAAATCACATGGAAATATTTTTCAACTACAGCAAAACTGTTTGTATGACGTTTAAGGCTGAGTGCAAAAAGCACAGTCACCCCATTACTGACACGTGGGTTGTAAAAATCTAAAATCTGTTAACCAATACAAATATCTGGAGCTGTACTGGATACTGAGCTCTCAGATGACAAAGACATTCAGAGGCAACTACGATAAAAATATTGTGCAGCAAACAAGCTGCGAGCCTCTTCTCCCGATGTTCAAATGCAGTTAAAAATGTACTTTTTCGTTCCTTTTGTACGCCCATGTATTCATCACAATTATGGTGGAATTTCAGAAAGCCATGCATACAAAGATTGCGTCTGGCCTATAATTTTGGATGCAGGGCTCTATACCAGTGCTCTTCAATTTTTTTTGTTATGGTGCACCCTTGAAGATGCTTTGACGAACTCATGCACCCTATTTACACTCATGCACCCTATTTACTTAAACGCCCCCGTGTCCCCCACATAATTGCGCCCATGTCTGTAAGTACCCTGGACTAAATAAGCAGGTACCCTAATTCAGTAACTCAGGTACATAATTCAATTGATAATGGCTCATTGTCTGTTGCTTATGAATTACAAATAATCAACTAAATACAACAATTGGCTTGACATGGTCTGATGCTTACGCACCACACTTTAAAATGTGCAAAGTCTAGTTTAAATCCCGAAAGTCATTGGTTGGTTAATGGTTCATTTTTGCTAGCAGAGAGTTTTTGTAAGAAGTATCTGTTTAATGTGAAAAGTTTGTAATGCATCCTTGTGAACCCTTTCGTAGTGGTGCACACCACGCATAATTTGGTGCACCCTAGGGTGCACCTTGCACACCGATTAAAGAGCGCTGCTCTATACAACCTACCCTGGAGAGCGAGTGTTAGTGGTCATGACTCATCAGGTTCAATGTAACATTCCTACATTTGAGGCCGTATTAAGAAAAAATATGTACTTGTTTCTCGAAAGATGCAGAAGGTCTAATAACGTAATGGTTACCAGCTATGATACAGTCAGATTGTTTATATTCTTCCTTATTCTTTGAACACTACAACCGCATTTTACTTTGTGACTGAGTGCTCGGACATTGCAGTGTGTGTCCGTTTGAGGGTGTGCATGTCACAATGCATTCGTACTTTACCTGGTCTTGACCAGTTTAGGAATTAGCGTCCAATTCTGCAGTAGTGCTGTACCAAGTGAACAAATAGTGTTAAGAATGCGTCTATAAACCTGAGGCTCGGCCTCCAACGCCGTTGCAAAACGTTCTGTTAAGTATGTTTCTGTAGCCCGGTGTCAAGCGAAATTTTTGAACTCTGCAAATTTCTGGCCTGTTATTTTTCTTCTCAAAGTAAAGGAATAAAGTTTGACGATTACTTTTTTGATGTGTGTTGTGTAAATTGAACTTTTTGGTTAGATATCAGATACACACAACAAGCTACAGCACGGGAATAAGTAAAACCAGTGAAAAATATTGGATTTAATCTTATTTCTTTTTCTAACTGTAACATAAACCCTAACCCGACACACTTACCTAAACACCAAATCCTAAGCCCTAATCATCAGTTTTCTCATCGTATTTGATATGTGGAATGTTGTTCTGTGCATGTGCATAAGGCGTGAAGTCAGAAATTTCGCAAGTCAGAAATGTCACTTGACACCGGTGATTCAGCCTCCAACGCTGTTGTAAAATGTTCTGTTTTGTTTTTATTAACCAGCGTTGTGCAGAATGTGTGTTTGCATACTATGGACTTCGGGTCTGCAGACAAAAATACATTATTATTGTATATGACCGTTTGCGAAAAAGTTGTACCACGGTTGAATAAGCACGATGACGTCATCGACTTAAATTTCATGAAAATTGCCCCCCCGAAATGAAGAGCTGGTTGCGCCCCTGGATGATGTTTATATATGCGACGGAAAACATGAAGCTACTCATCGCATTGAAAAAACACATGCTGAATTGAACAAAGGTTTCTGCGGTGGTTTGTGCTGCTTGCCTGTGAAAGGTGGAAAATGTTGAATGGTATGCTTAGAATTTGTTGGGGCTATGAATACACTTTGCGAACAATTGATGTTTGTATGAAGAAAAACGTGATAGGGAAATGTTACAACTAGCAAATCTATATTAGTTGATAGCGTATAGTTCATCTCCAACCCAGTGATGACTTCCATCTTATAGTAATAAACTTTACTTAATTCACTAGCAATTCAAACAAGGTTCTTAAATAGTAATCGGGTGAATTTCTACAATTCCTTTCGCTTTGACTCAAGACGTCGCGGCTGTCTGTTATCTAGTGATTTAAAAATTGTGAAAAATGCCAACACATGGGCATCGGGCATCACAAACGCCGCCCAACAAAAGAACGAATAAGTGCTGCGACAGTTGAAACTTCATGAGGGTTATTTGTAACACAGACATTTGCGTGACATTCCAGTACTAAACGGCCACTTCTTGCGTGACTTCAGGTTCCAAAGGCTAAATTACAGGTCTCTTAGCGAAGAGGGAGGATGTTCTAGTTACAAAACAACGGCGCGTCGCTGTACGCACCTTCACGTGGCATCTCTGTTGTGGGCGGAAATCAGCGAGAGATCGGATGCGGACCTGGCGCTTGGGGGTCGCACGTGAAACGTGTTGAGATTCACAACAGCCAAGAAATGTGGTGCTCGTGGGAATTTTGGCACTTTCGCGCAATTCGGGCAGTGATGTGTCTTTTGGACAAAGCGGAAAGGGGCAGAATGGTGAATGCAATGCGGTATCAATGGACAGGAATGGACAGAACCGACGAAGCGATCTTTGCACCAACTTTTCTGTCACAAATAGGTCAGCTGACGAAGGTCGTCTAACAACATTGAGAAGTAAACGCACTATGTGCACCGAAAGGGGAGTATAGCTACAAGCAGACTCACCCTGAATGTCGGGTTTTCTTGCACCCACTGTCATTGCTGGCCTTGGATTAGGGGTGCCCTGATGCAAGATTGAAAGGAGGGCCCTCTAATGACGTCACTACTCAACCTGTTAAAACCTTTCTGATGAAGAACATTTTGCTAAAAATGCGCAATTTTTCGAAAAAAATATTTCAGATGGCATGGAGCACGTTGGCCATGGCCATACCTCTGAGACTATGGTACCGCTGCAACTGGAAATGCGAAAAAGCATGCATGAAACAAAACTCAGTGAAAACACTGAGACTTTGGAATACAAAACTGGCAATGATACAACATCAAAATTGTTCATATCTTCGAGCAAAAGGTGGGATGAAATTGCAAATTGTACTCCGCAATGTTTATTAATTTAATCTCATTTAAAGATAAAAATAAGACCATTACTTTAAAGTGGTCACGCCTTGCAAATACCAGGTTAGCAGCTTGCGAAAAAATGCACAGTTGCATTGGAATCAAAATACCTGAAGATCAAAATAAGAAGCAGTAGAGACACCAGTGATTAATGGCATTGGAAGGATAAAGGTACCAAATATGATTAAATGACAGTCTGAAATAATTTGAATTTGCTAAAATTATGAATGTCTGTTTACAGAACTACCACAATCAAAATACTAACACTGAAAAAGTTGAATTAATATAGAAAGAAAATGCGCGCAAACTGACAAGGGAGCCCCTAAGAAGGCAGTCCAAGGCGGTCGCCTCCATCATTCACCTCACCCTTAAGGCCATCACTGCACGGCTTTGGGTTTGTCGAAAATATTTTACGCCTTTCGTGTTAGGCCACGTGACCAGAATGCCGCAGGAAAGATTGACGAGTCCTGCTGGCTGCGCCTACAGAAAAGCGACCTAGAGGTCGACCAAGAATCAGGTGGTGTGACGTATCTCCGACCTTGCTTGGTCCCGTCTTAGTGTGGAGCCAGCAGAACTATGAGGTTGCTGAAAACCAAATGAATGTGGTTGGCGAGCCTCATTGGCTATACTGACGAAAAGTAAAGATTCATACTTCAGGAGGTTTTTTTACTTTTTTACTTCCATAGTGAAAAAGTTTACTTATTTCTGTCTGTGTACACGTTTTCTGAGTATTTCTTATCCGTAGGCATGGATCAACTTCTAAAGTGAGTACTTTTTTTATAAAAGAACAACGGAAAACATATTTCAAGTACTTCTTTATAAAAAGTGCAACTGAAAACAGATTTGAAGCAAATTGGTTCTCGTTAAAAGCATAGACATGCATCGAATTTAGTGTCTGGGGTTGTCTTGAGATTTCTAATATACAACAACATCTATAACTGTTGCATGAATATTTATTCTTCCTTCCCAAAACAATCTTGATTTGAATAAAGATTACTGTCTGTTGCAAAAAAGTTTCCGCAAATATATGGGAACTGATTTCCTCGGTGAAAACTCAAAAAGTTTTTTTTTAACTTCTTCAAATAGTTTTGCTGCCTTTTGCTGGCAGCAACAATGCATGCCACTTTTTAACCTCAACAATGCATGCCACTTTTTAGCCTGAAAGCTTCGTTTAAACCTGATCAATCAATTTCGAAACTTAATAACTCTCACCAAGCCTGAATTTACTCAGAAACGAGAAAGCTTTCTCATAGGTTTTCGTTTTTTTTCTTTTTGTGTAACTTCAACTTATAATATTGTCCAAATACTTTTAAAAACGCCTACCATTTTTTGTAAAGCTAAACCTTCAAGCAGTGGTGCCAAACCTGGGGTTTTGCCCCCAGGTCTGGGGTTTTCAATGTCTTTCTGGGTTTCCGGTTTTTTCTCCTGAAGATCTGGGGATTTTAGGATTTATCTGCGTAGCGGTGATGCAACATATAGGGTATTATTTATTACACTTTTTATTTCTAGTCTCATCTTTCTTTACCTTGTTTTATCTAGGTACCTTAGTCTTCAGCATAACTGATGAACAAGCAACTGACACCGTATAAGCTGTAAATATCAGCTATGTACACAATGAGTTCAAGTGTCAGAGATACTAATGAAGCAAGCCCAAAGAAAAAGATTAACTGGTACACATAGTAATTTTAAGGTAGAGCGGTTGAAACATCCAGATCTCAAAGGTTAGATACAGGACAGTGGGAATGAAGATTTTCGTTACTGTAAATGCTGCGAGATCATCCTTAGAAATGTAAACAAGCCCATGTTACTGCGATATAATAATTCCGACAGACACAAAAGTTCATTAGCAAAGTTGCAGTATATATTCACTAGCACGTTTTGTGATTTACAGATGCCCAGGTATGGTAGATAGTAGAAATATTCACCTGATTTTATGTCTACCTGGAGTTTTCTGTTCAAATCTGTTTTTTTTTTGAGTCTCTATCGGGTTTTTCAAAAAATCTGATTGGCAGCCCTGCGGCTTCAAGCATTGGGTGACATTAAATCTTGTTGCTTTACTTGGTTGTTGTTTACTGAAAACTACCTCAAAAGTAAAGCCTCGTTCATATCTAAGTTTGACTGCGCGAAATAATGACGCTACCCACGGTAAATACTTTTGTCAATAAAACACGAAAGAGTGAAGGCGGCACTTGAAACGGTTTTTAGAAGTCGGTCAGTTGCTTGCGCTCAGGCTTTGCGTTACATTTACCAGCGAGCTTGGAGGTGGAAAGTTTCCCTTTATTTTATGAACGCTGCTTCTCAAAACAAGAAAGCTGATTGTGGGAATAAAGAAAACATTTCAACCACTTTACATCTGAAATAAAATTTTTGTAAAACCTTGTTGGCTTTCATGCATGATCTGCAGGGCTTGTGTATTTCAACCGGAGGGAATAATACTAAAAACCAACAACCACGGTCAAATAACAAGTTTTGTTGCTGATGTGGTGATCGCGGCCTGCCAACCTTTTATCAACGACTTTATATCCCAATTAAAGAAAAGAAGTGAAATCTCAAAAACAAGCAAACAGTTTTCCAAAATGTATGAAATTTGTTGCGAATGTGTCCCAAATTTTTTGTGAAGTTAATTAACAGAAGAAGTATGAAAGCCAACTTCATTAATGACTTTACTGAGGTGCCCTATATTTCTTAATTTACTCACGACCGCTATAGGCTTTCTCCAATAGTCAAGATTGTTTTGGGGAAAAAGAATAAAATTCTTACTCTTCTAGCATGCTCGTTTGTTGGATCAAAATTTTATATTTTCACATATTTTTACAGAGAAACGGCACATTTTTTAAACTAAGTTACACCAAGACTATAAATTGATAAAGTTACTTTTTATCGTAATCTCATTTATATGCTTACCTGAAACTCAAGTTCCACGTCACAAAATCACCCAACAAAAAGTAGTCACATACAGAAATTACTCTGTCACATACAGAATTTTTGTACTCTACCAATACAGAACCGTCGCTAGAAAGTCGTCAGTAGGGCGCCCTTACGTTTGTGCAGGGAGGCTTGACATTCAAATTTGACAAAAGTTTCACTGATGTATAGTGTTTCATATTTCAATGTGGAGGGCTTGGTGTTTTGTTTTTGTTTGGGGGGGCTAAGCCCACCAAAGCCCCCCGCGGCGGCGGGACTGTACTAATAACAAAAATGTTTGAATCAGGCTAAGCCCATACGTGAGCAAGACGCAGGAGTTACCATTCTGGCATAGAGTAAGCATGTGCGTGGGTCGAACATGCATCTGAACAATCGTGGCTGTGAATATCCACCCAAAAGAGTAAGTTATGAGGAACTGAAGAACTGCGCAGTAATGGTAATGGTTTATTGTCTCGTGTGACTCAGCCAACAAGCAGAAGCACTACAAAAAGCCAAGGCACACTAAGTAAACCAAGCATCAGCGAACATTAGAGCAAATGAAAATACAATGGCATAATAGTTGATCAGTGTAAACAAAGAGGGGTGTTGTGTCATACAGGATTGATGAAGGACCATGGCAGTCATCTAGTCAACCAACCCTGCTTATCACTTTTTGAAAAGTGTTGAAAATCAACAGTTGCAGATCAAATAAGCACAATTAGGAAAACAAACATACACAGAACATGGTGAAGAAAATATGCAGATGAAAGCGTATGCCTATGTACACAAATGACTCAATGAGTGGATCGAATTTAGTTGAAGGAATTTGGTACGTTTAGGAATATGTTTGAACAAAATATAAAAAATTAAAAAAGTAACAAAAACTAATTAATGAGGTACAAAAGCAAAACAAGGCAAAACAGAAAAAAGCTATGGAGTGTGCAGTACTTCAGTTCATTCATCGATTTGAATGTAAATCTACAAAATGTGAGTGATACATGAATACTTTCAAATGAAATCCAAAAATGTTTGAATGAATTACGTAAAATATCCATCTTTTTACTGTGAATTTTGGAAGTGGTCACGCACGAAAAACGAGTACTTCATCATGATACGCGTCACTGGTTTTTACGTTAGACCAAGACCGAGTTTTCTGCTGTCTGCGAATTATGCATGTTGCATGTTAAATAGATATACTTGTATATGCGTGCAATATAGGTCTCTGCAAAAAGTTTGCTCTTTCAAAAACTTTCACATCATTGAAACAGTGCTCACCAAGAACTCAAAGTTTATGTTTGAAATAATTACCTTAGGCAAATGGCTCCTTTGTAAATAGTCAAGACTATTACGTAACCAGAATGTATCTGCACAGCAAAACAGTTTAAGGCTCGTGCTTCAGTATCATATACGTAACGCCAAACCTTTGATTTTATCGATCATGAAAACTGACTAGAATCGATCCTTGAAAATATAAACTCTGAACTGAAAAATAAATTTCAATTTTGTTTATCCTCAGATGCTGGTCCGAGAACTTTAAAGAGTCAAAAACAAAAAAATCACAACATTATATGAGCAATGCTGATGATAATACTAATATTTGTTTGTTTCCGGTGATGGAAAATTGGTATTTACAAGAACACGTTGTTTATCTAATCTTTTGAGTCAACCTACAAAAAACATGAGCGTTTTAAGTGAAAGGATCACAATCTGGTCAAGCATTAAATCTATTCCTTAAAGCTTCTTCGAGTCCTCAACACAAAGTACGTCGGGTGTCTGATTAAAATCAATGGATGTTTCCATACGTTTCTTAATTAATTTATTTTAGTAAGTGTTGTTCCACCTGGTGTCAATTCCGAGCTAATGTTAATTTTGAGGATTTCACTTTATAGAACCCGAGCTCTCTTCGTGAATCAGGTTTAACTAAACATGTCGATGTGACTGCATGTCCTACGTTAAAGCGGAGTTGACAACAATCTATATCAAATAATTTGTTGTCCGCTTTATTGTAAGACATGCAGAAAAGCTTGAGGATTTTCTAAATTTTGTGTTTCGTTGAAAAAAGGAAAATACAACAATATATCACCACAGACATTGTAAGTCTTTGCTGTGCTGGTATTAACTTTGATCTGGCCACATTTTATGTTCTTTCTTTGAAAGCGACGTGTTCAAATGGGTAGAAGCCTCATAATGCGATTGCGCATTGGTACTATAGTTTTATCCCAGCAACAGGAGAAAGATCATGGCTGAAATTGGTCGCGCCTCGTAGCTTCATGAAACTCAAAGGGAATTTACAATGCTCCATGTCAAACAGCAGTAAACAGAAGCAGATTCATAGCAAGTCAGTTTGACCCACTAGAATGGCTTTTACTCTAATCTGACAAGCTGTAAAACACGAAAAAGCGGATTGTCAAGGTAGAGGCGACGAATGAAACCTATAAAATATGGCTGTATGTGTCGCAAAGATGAACGTGAAAGGCAGGAAAAGAAAGCCACGTCTGCGCAAGCTTGGCGACAGCATGTCTCCGACAAATTTTCGGTACCTGAACCACTTGGCGGGCGGCGAAATGACCGCCGTCAACGTCTCTATCAAGAATATCACTCTTTACTTTGCAACTGGGAGTGTTTGGGCAGCATTCCTTTGCTCGAGTGTTTTGTGACATTCTCTTGACTTACTGTTTATCCGTTAGAAGCTTTTTTCGCTGAAGAGCTATTTACAGCTTGAATTCTTTCCAAAGATCGTTTTGTTTTATTCTAAAAGCCTTTCATCGCCTACTTTTCATCAGGCGTCCAGCGTAAGCCCTCAAACCCAATTAGCAACTTTCGTTGCCGAGCAACACACAGATAAGTTTCCTTTGCATCCGTCCTGAGGCAGAATAATCTGTTGAAAATATGGAAGTCGTGATCACTTTTCCGGTTTTTAGAAAGTGAAGTGACTTACGCCAAAACAGTGCAGAAAGCGCAAAAAGTAGTTGAAGAAAATAGCTATGCTCTTGCGGCTAAATCGCGTATTTCAAAAAGCTTTAACAGTTGCTTTTTCAAACCGTTCTGTTGTGCATGTCGATTCGAGCAGGTCCAAGTACTTCGTTGGTTGGAACGAAATGAGTCATTGCCACAAAGATGTGGTTTCCGGCAGCATCAGATAAAGTCATGAGCTCAGAATCTTGAACAAGAAATGGTTCAACTGAATGCTATCAACTAATGTCTCACAACATCTGATCAAAAAAAAACAAAAAAACACAAAAATAACACTTCAAACAATCGCAGAAAGTCTGCCCTGGCCAGAAATTAGTTGACACACACGAAACTACCCAAAATTTAATCTCATGCAAAAATTCTAAATCTTTATCTTTTGACTAAACCTTATGCAGAGGCACACCAAACATCCTCTAATCCTCTGACCGCGGGACACACTGATAAGGGTCAGAGCATCCCACAAGCATATTCAGTTTGTTGAAAGTTGTAAAATGTTGAAAGAGCTCCGTAAAATTTTTATAAATTTAGGTTTGCAGGCCAGAAATTGACGGATGTAAGTGCATTCCAGAAATTGACGAACCTTTCAAGCCTTTGCAACATTTCCAGTAAAACAACGATCATATTGAATTTTTCAGGTGTGCATTATGGCAAAGTGGCCTTGATTGCACTGTATATGCTCCCCATGTGGGTTGCAAAATGGTTCTCATCCCATTGCGTTTGGAACCAGTGTTCAAAGGCACCAGCATTTCTTGATTTATTCTTGTTTACATGTCCATTTTTATTGAAGGCAGACCCTGATGGGGAGGCAAACCCTAAGAACATCGAGCGTTTCTACCAAAAAGATTTTGAAACATACGAAAAGCGATGAACACTAAAGTTGTGCATAAGGACCAACATTAAACATCTTTAGCACTTCAGACTGGATGGCTAATATTCTAAGGTATTATGTTTCAAGCTCTTGGCATAATGTTTCAAACAGGAAAATCTTTACAGCCCTGAAATGTAACAAGTCAGAGCGGTTAAGGTATGCACAAACTAACCAGAAATATATCCAATAATGGAATCCCACTTTAAACACCAGCAAAACTGAACAAATCCAAACTTGATCAAGGAGATTCAACCAGTTAACTTGTCAAGAATTAAAAAGATTTATAAAATTTTGAGTCATCCGCCAGCGTAACATCATTTTAATCAAACGTGTTAGCAATAATCTCCAATTCTTTTTTTCAGTTCTTTGGTCAGAATCGAATCAAAATTCATTAAATCTTGTCCTTTGAGCTAACTAACAGTGGGAAAGGAAAAATAGTACTCAAGTCAAGTACAGCCATCACAAACTGTACATAGGGTCAAGTCATTAACCTAAGCGATGGTCCAGATCCGCAAGAAGTCGGGATCAAACTCACCAGCGTTTTGATATTGTGTTAAACGTTTATGTCAGACTAATTCTGACACTGTCTTTTTTTGCACATGGACACAGATTTGCCCGAACGTTTGGTGTTCTTAAAGTAGGTTTTCAGTAAAATATCTGTCAAACTGTTTTGATTCTGCTCTTTTTTGACTCTCCTGATACCTTTATCAAAATGGTAACCACAAACTCACAGCTTGGGCAAATAAAACGAAACAACTAAATCAAATGCTGTAAATTTGAAACAAACATCAAGCGCAAAGCCAATAATAATTTGTCCTACGTTTTGCGGTTATTTGTATTGAAAAATTTGTTTTGGGTGTTTCTTCAAAACATTTGTTTAAACTAAAAACCTTGCGAAGTGGTGATTAATACATTCATTGCTGATTTTATTTGATAATTTTCAACTGAAATGTAAAATTGTAAAGATGGCAAATTGCACTCTTTGAACATGATTATGAAAATCCTTCCTTCGTAATCCTTTTTGACACTTTTGATGAGGAGAAATCGTGTGCAGCTACCATCTTCATATATTTATTTTGTATTGACTTGCAGGAGTGGAAGTTGGAGGCATATGATATATGCCAATTTTACTGAACAACTGAAGAATTCCGGCAGTTTGTTCTATTCTTGGTTTGACGCTCGTCTGTAATGGTCTTATAAACTGAGAAAGACCTGTAGATGCGATGCGTATCAAGCCAAATTTACTGCTTTGTAAGTGCTGTATGTAAACATGTAAGTGGTAATTTGCAAAAATGTCAACTGGCTCTACTTGTTCACGTCATTCCATCGATAACACCGAGTTCCACGATAGGACAATGCCAGCAACTATACCTTCAACTCTCTGCGAACCTGTTCTAATGTATATGAGTTGCTAATGCACTTAAAACTTTCACCTTCTGATGTACCAAATTGTGGCATCGCGAGGTATTTATAAAAATAAGATAACTTAATTGTTGGAAAACATGTGCAAAACGTTTTCCTAAAATAAGCTAAACAGTATCTTCTTGAAGAGTGTTTTGCCGAACAAAAAGTTATGTGATATAAATAAGCTTCTGTTGAAAAATTTAATGAGATTAACCACATCAACTGATGCGTATCTTTAAAATCGGCATCCTAAAAATACTGTTGATGTAGAATGCCACGACCACTGCTAACGCTGTCTACTGCATTTAATGTCAATTATCATTTTCAGAAAATTTGCCTTTGAATTATGATTTAAACGCACCTCTATGTTCCTTTGAAAGTGCCCTGTCCCGACTACAGGTGCAATCGTATGAAAATGCTATAGCGCACTTTCAAAAACTGGACCATATTACTGTGTGTTTGTGCTATTTTTTATTGCGGCTGCGTAGTGACAAAATTTTACCTACTGTCAGAGTGTTTTGAAACTTAATAATAATTAATCAAGATCAGCCATATTTAACGTATCTTTGCGTTAAATCAGGAAACAGTTTTTAAACGACACTCCGACGCAAGGCGACACTCAAGTTGTTTAGCAACAACCACTTGTTTTGAGCTTTGTGAGTGCTGCCATGGAAACAAAGAAAATTTAACGCATGCCCTGAGCAGTTCAAGTTGGATCGAATCCTTTTAACTTACCTCGAAAAATTCCTGCCATTCACTCTAACGTGAAAAGGAAACGATTCCGGAATGTTTTGTTTTCGACCTCAGTCAAAACAAATGGTTTTGTTCTAAACCAATTTCGCCATGTCGGGTGCTTCGAAGATGGCAAAAAGTTGAAAAGGCCAAAGTTCAATGATTTGCATCCTGTTAGAACTAATCTTTTCGCTAAAATATTTTCGCTAAATTTCATACTTTTATTTACAGTATGTTGCAATCATTTACGAACACCGACGAACATCTTCAAGCTAAAGAAATATGCCTTCAGCATTATGCAGGCTTGAATCAGGCATCCCACTTTGGATGGTAAAATAGTAAGAACGATAAAAACTGGTCGCTGTCAGACAATCAGGCAAACCATAGCAGATGTGCCTCATTTCCATTTTAGTTTTTAAAATGGTTTAACTGCAGTTGGGATAACTGCAACTGTTGAAAACAATCTATTTTACAATTAAAAGATTTGAAAATTGTTTTGAAAAATAAATACTTGCAGGGTAATTAAATTACTTTTGATAAAACGTAGAATATGCATTCGAGATGTGAAAGATATTGAATCGATTCCGACTCCTAGAATGAAATGATGGGCCAGTGGAAATGCCCGTTGTTGAAAAAATACAACTTCCTGAAACAGGTTTTTAACAAAGTATAAAGTTGTTTTCTGATTCCATTGATTATAAAAAGTAACCAAAGTTTAGGCCCGTCGCCAGGATTTCGCAGCAAGGGGGTCCAAAAACCGCAAGGGGGCCACATTTTTAAAATACAATATTGGATGTATGCAACAACCGGGGGGCCAAACATGAAATGGGGGGCACAGATATTAAATGGTGAGGCGGGCACCACTGGCCCCGGCGCTGGCGACGACCCTGCCAAAGTTCCGCCATAGATTAAACAATGCATACATTTTGTTGCTTGCAGTGATAATTTACATCTAGACTTAAATCTAAGTGGAAAACGAAAATTGGCTCAAACTTCCTTCCACGCATGGTTTGATCATACTTCATCGAACCTGACCCGACACTGACTTTATTGATGTAAGCAAAAAGTTTAATATTGGTGCAACATGTGAATTCAACTGCTTGCGCTCTTGAGAGCGTAAGCGTAGAAACATGTATTAAGAACACCAGAACGACGGAAATTGTGAATATAAAAGTCAAGGTGGAAGATCACATAAAAACTGTAATGTTTTTGCAGCTGTCATGCAAGGTTGGTGTTGAACAGAAATTTCTAACCTTAGTAACCTTTCCGTTACCTAAAACTTTAATGCAAACAATTGTGTGCTGCTCGCGCTGTTTGAAGCACTTACGAACAACTGTTTCTCAAGTAACTTGCAGCTCACTGCCAGGAGAGAATTCTTTTGTATTAAAGATACTGCGCACGTGATTTTTGGACCAGTGAACAACAGCGGATTCCTTTGCATAAACGCCAGCAAGAGTCTCTCTGATGTGGCCACAAGAACTCTTCACCACTGTCTGACTGGTTTGTCATCATCACAACAACAGCAACTCCATGTCGCAGGAGTGCTTTGTGTGCCAAGTTAATGACGTCAAAGGTCAGTTTTTCGTAAGAAGATATGCGTTTGATAAACTGAAACACAATTCTGTGCCATTAACGATTTTCTTCATGATTGTCAGCACGAATTTCTGTTTGGTTACTTCCAGCTTTGTTTAAAAAACGTTTGGTCTTTTTTCACTACTTGTTTGCATGTTGCTGACGTCGTTTCTTTTTTGTGAACATTCCACATGTGGTTGAGAAAGTGCATGAAGTCCAACTTGGCTGTCATGCCACTGGTGATTAACTCCAACTAACAACAGGACAAGAAGATATGAAAAGTTCGTTTACTGATATTTTTGCCTGTTACAGGTACAGGGTATGAAAACAGAAACTGTGGTCCAGACCTTTACCACTTTTCAGGTTTGTGATGTTTTACAAAAAGTTGATGCTCTGAACTGTAAAACTAGACATGTAGCTTTCCACTTAACAAACCACACAAGAATGCAATCTTGCACTCTCTTTCGCAAAAGATTTGCTCTACCAAAAATATAAAACTCTGTAGGTGTCATTGCGTTCGCAAGGAGTTTTTAATGTGGCGTTAACACATTGAGCAAAACTTGCTGCCAAGGTAAAACTTGTTCAGAAACCTTGCAGTTAGCGGAACCGTGATAAATAACGCCGCTTAAGTAAAAATCTCTAGCACTCAATGTTAAGTTAAAATTTTTGTTACACAACGATTTGAGACATGACGATTTTTACTGCTGGAGCGCGCTTACCCAAAAAGTGCAACAATGTCAGTAAGTTCTGTTTGAATTGTATATTCATCGAAAATTTGCAAACTTGTATGACGGGGTATCGAACTTGTTGGGATAACAAAGATCAGCGTCCAATTACAGTGCATCGGGTAGTTTTGCTCCCGTGTCACTATGCCACTATACCGTCGTACCAAAAATCCTGTCACATTGTCACTGCAAGTATTCCCAAAGGTTATATGTGCTGCTTCTTTAATTTTGAAACTCTTTTGCCTCCCTGGAAATGACTTTAGCGTATCCATGACACGATGTTTACATTCTCAGGACGCTGCGACCGTGACGCACAAGCTTTCTGTACTAGGGCTGAGTCAACTGTTTGGATGTACTGCATCTGTTTCATGGTTCTGGATTGAAAGCCTTATATAAATCAAGTTTCAACGTATAGCACGGTTTTCCGCAATGGCAGAAATTAATTTCCGGATATCGTATAAACTGAGTTTATTGCCCCAGCTGATTCAAAACAACTTGAAAGTACCCTAGAAATAACAGTACAATATTTTTTAAAAACGGATGCACTTTAATTTTTGCTGGCATAACTCCCATAAATTCCCTCACAACAAGATTCACTTCCGCAATTCTACTGTATTGTGTAAGACGTTTTCAAGTTTGTGCTTTGAAAAGCGGTCAGAAACATCCATGCATTTGCTTTGCCGTAAAAAAGATATGATTTGCTTTCAACACAGCAAGAGTTCAGACCTTTTTGGTGAAGAAAGACAATTACGTCAAAAAGTTGATGGAAGAGCATGGCTATTTATTTGTATATTACCAACCAACTGTTAATGAAAACAAGTTTCTAAGAACTTCCGCGTGCTAGAATGCTTTTTGAGAAGGCAGGAATATGAAAGGATTTATACATGTTCTTCCACTTCGGTTAGTTTTAGAGCCATAAAATAAAGCCATAGATTCACTCCCTAACTGGTTCACTTTTGCTCACTGTGATCTTTGGTTCTGCGTATTACGTGAAAATGTTGTATGTCTGAACTTAAGGAATAAACAGATTATTAACTTTCATCGAATGTCGTCACTGGAGCAAAACTTAGTCTTTAAGCCACAAAAATATTGCTTCTTGTGATAGATTATACAAGTTCCTGCTTGTGATTGATAAAAGCAACTCTAGAATCTTTCAAAATTATGCTCTCTGCATTGCTTTATTCCGTACATTGAACAACGACTCAGAACAAGAACGAGAAAGGTGTTTGTAATTGTATAGCAAGTCGTTGACTTCTCCAACCGATAAACCGATCAAACCCCTGAAGCTAAAAAAGGGTGTGAAATAAAAACAAAGGGCAGTGAAAGAAATATCGCGATGTATATTGTAATATTGAATACTGTAATATTGAAATATTGAAAAATATTCAATTCTTTCTTCTTTAAATTAACCAGGCAGGTTATTGTTCGATGGATGAAGAGCTTTCTGCGAAGGGCATCTGGTCGTACGATGCTTGTGAAAACAGCAAAGATGTAAAACTGTGATAGTTGTGGGTGCTTCATTGTGCATGAAAGCGTAGCCGGGTGAAAACCGCTGTTCTCTTGTTTGCATCAAGGAAAAGGCCACCTGAACACGACTTGGTAACAATCAGTCAGAAACGCGCTTAACCATGCTGCACACCGCGTTTGGTCAGGTGGTTATCTGATAACTGCTGCATGCGCATAATTGCTACTGCCTAACTTGAAAAGTGCCAAGAAATACATTACTTTTTGAACAAGGAAAGACCTCTGACTGGTCTTGTTGGTTATTACATTCTAACAACAAGCAAATGCTTTTTTCTCAAGATTGTTTGCCTCTAAATTAAAAACAAAGTAACGGAAGGAAACTTTTTGAAACACAGACTTTTTCTGACCAGATCATTTTAAGAATAAGGGATACAAATGACAAAAGAGTAGTGATGCCAGTGACGTTTGCGTTGTAGCTGATAGCCTAAAACTTATTACTGACATTTTTTAATTGAGCGAATACCCTGGAAAACGCGTTTCGGAAATGGACATTAACTCGTTGCTTATTTTCTGCAGTTTTGTTAAAGCGTTTCAACGCGGAATAAGGATGTCTACAACCAAAATTGCGTACAATCTCTGAAAACAGAGGTGCTGGTTAAATTCTATTTGAATAAGATGCGGGTGTAGTGGTGCTATTGTAGCAGTTGTAAACCATAGCAATAACTTTATCTTAACTGCTGGACTGATATTCATCTAATTTTGAAAGTGGATAAATTGCTGAACTTGGTATCTAACTGAACTGGAATCTGGATGAAAGGAACCATGGATGAAAAGAAAGTTAAATCTCTGATGAAGAATATTCTTACAAATTCAGATGTCTTGCAAGAATCATTAAACATCACATTGCCACATCAATCCATGGAAATTGCTGATCAACTAACCAAAAATGATGTCTTCATACAAACAGTTGTCAGCAAACTATATGAAC
>Ga0210059_1006999_pt1 | contig 17998 bp, 18 predicted proteins | sample Ectturendosymbi2_FD_188042 | JGI IMG/M metagenome (GOLD analysis project Ga0210059, IMG submission 188042) | Ecteinascidia turbinata endosymbiont from Florida, USA - Sample 2 (SPAdes) (version 2) | ecosystem: Host-associated > Tunicates > Ascidians > Unclassified | place: Key West, Florida... | reverse complement strand
CATGATTTAAAACCGTTCATGCGTTCACAATTTTTGAAAACTTACGCCACTTCTTCTTTATCAATAATAACATCAACACCAGAAGCAACTAATAACATTTGAGTGTTTTAGAACAATCTAAGCTGGAGTCCTGGTATCAATAAGGTGACGACTCAATTCCGGTAACTTGTATAACGTTATCCAAAATTGAAAATTTCACAAAACAATCTGTGCAAATTGTGCTTTACAGCTCATTGATCTGAAGCAGGGGTTCCCAACCTTTCTTTAACCATGTACCCCTTCAGCATTCCGACAGATGAGCATGTAACCCTTCAGAATTTCAACAGACAAGCATGTACCCTTCACCATTTCGACAGATGAACATGTGCCCCTAAAATTTCTTATGACAAAATATTTTATCATGATTTTTCATATATATATATTTAACAATGAGCGTATTATGATTTTTGAAAATAATAATCACTAATATATGTATATATGTTTGGAAATAAATAATATGCAAATACATTTTCTCGTCTATTGCTAACATCAAATGTACCCCTTCGGATAGGCAAATGTATCCCTGGAGGTACATGTACCCCAGGTTGGGAACCCCTGATCTAAAGCATCCTCATTTTTTTTAATTCTCTAACCGAAATTGGGCATAAGCGTCTCATTTTTGCATTTAGCTGTTGATAAAACATCAAAAACAAAGCTGTTAAACTAATAGGATCGCCTATGACCATGTTCTCTGGAAGAATCTTATCAGTAGTTGGGCAACTTACGACTTTCCACTACGTCTATTCTCTCAGTAGGTAGATTCAATGCAGTCTAGCACACGTCTACTACATCGACCTGTTGTGGGACGATCTGATCACTAAAGCCTAACCAAACACAGGTTTTCCTGTGGGCTGAAGCAGCCGGCACTGACACGAACGACCTTACACATTCAGAAACAATGAGTTTGGCGATCCTATACAAGATTAAGTGGACTTTTACAGCTTTTTCATGAACCAAACACTGGTTTAAATTTGCACAAAAATCCGCTAAATTTTCAGCCAAAATATTTCGAAAATAGCCAAAAAATCCACCACCCGCCAAAAGCAAGTTTTGCCCACCAACCAAATCAAGAAATAGCCAAATTTGGCGGAAAAATAGCACACATGGCAACATTGACATAACGTAAGGCTGGGCAGTTCTCATCCGGCAAAGAAATAACGAAACAATGGTAGTATTACGAAACAATAGCATTATTCAAGCCATTCGATAAGAGGTTGGGTAAAGACCAGCACGTAAATCCTGACGTTTACCAAGCGAAAACCACTGTTTATTTTAGAGTATTTTTATCTCTGTTTCTACTTCCATGAGCACCAAAAAGGGGCGTCATTCAAGGGGGCGCCACAGACGTTTGGGGGCCAGTTTCCCCAAACTGCCTCCCCTGGATCCGCCACTGGCTCCAGACATAGGGCTATGGAGACCTTTCGCTTTGGGGGGCGGCAAAATTTTCGATTCTCCCTAATTTTTACGCCGCTATAAAGAAAACGAATAGGAAAACTTCGCAGGGCGATAACTCTGCTTAATTGTGGGGGACTGTGAGGGAGTGCAGGGGATGCAATCTCGCCCAGACTAATTGTTTGCAGCAAGGTGAGGGATAAATTAATGATGGTTCTACGTTATTTGTAGGTTGTAGTCTTCAAATATTTAGTTTTTGGAATGTACGCCCATGCATGAAGAATTAGTCCACAAAAGAATGATACGTTTAGCAGTGCAATCATTGGCCCACAAAACAAATGCTTTGCACTAAAAATCGGTAGTTGGTGGCACGTTTCACAAATGCTCACATCATGTTGTGAGCCAAGGTTGTTTGTATTGTGTGGAGCTGTAAACAACGCCTGCCACCGTGAATAAACCATTCGCTTGAAAAGTGAACTGCAATCTGCGATTTGTTTTGCGATCCGTGCGGCAACGACTGCACTTGAACAGAAACGCATGCAGCCTGTGGCTTCACAAATACAGTGTGCGGAAATAACATTTCAGTTAAATTAAAATTTGTGGTGAGTTGAGAACACAACAAATGCGCAATCCATTGTCGTGAGCTCAGCATGACATGAAAGGCTGAATTCGAAAGTACGCTCACCACAAATTTTGCAACAGCTCTCTTAAAATTGCTAAATGGAAGCTCCATGAAATTGATCCGGTGGATGTGTTAAACATTTGATCTTTACGCGACTTTTAACATGCTAGAAGCTACATATTTACCACAGCCAAACATAGCGTACTGTATGACCGACTGGCGCGAAGCTTGTGAAAGAGAGTTGGGGAAGCATGCAAGCAAATGGATGGAACAGCGCTGTAAAGAAGTCCCGCATTTTATATTTTACAAACATCGAGTGCGGATGATCAAATAAAGTTTGGTATGAAGCAAACAATGTTTGCCAGGTACATGGGGCCATCCATTAAAGTTAGCTATGCAGCTGACTATTTACAAAAATGAAATGCATGCGGTCTGCCCTGAATGGATTTTTCTTCATAAATGTTAAGTAATCAATCGAAATGAAAAAGTTTTACTATTCCGATTTAGGGAATATAACAATCGATTCCTAGAATTTTGTGATGCTCCGACTTCGTTAAGCGCTTTTCTCTTTTCCCTGAGAGTTTATAAAAAGAGCTAAAGCTGGAGTCAACGCCATTCTTCGAAGTTAGAAACGCTACGTACTTTGAAAAACCTTCAGGTGCCTATAGTTCAGTTTGTGTGGAATGTTGCAAAAAATCGCGTCGCGCAAGTACGCAAACGCACCTGGTCAAAACTTTCTTGAATGCCGATGAATGGTTTCGAAAAGGAGTTGTGTACAACTGTACAGTATATGAGTAAATACCGCAGTTGTTTTACCAACTTGAAACTAAATTCGCCGTGGGGGACGTTCACTAGCTCCATGCATGCGAAAAAAACTCAAAGCTCTCTTCATTTGCGTAGTGGTCTGAAACAAGAAAAGGCACAAACATGTTGAAAACGCGTTTTTTTATCAAATTAACTGTTGTTAGATGGAATTTTAGAGAAAGATGTGATGTTTCTCGCAGGCTCCAAAATGTCGAAACCGAAAACTTTACAAATACTGCTGTTTGCATTGGCCTTTGCGTTGAGATCATCGTTCGGTTTTGATGATCCTACGGTGGTACCACCCGGAGACATAGATTACACCACGCAATCATTCACTGAAGTTGCTGACGGTGTGTTCTACGCAAGAGCCTACGACTCTTTCTCAGATCAAGTCGTCGTGGAAGGTAAACGTTGAATGCCAAGCGCTTGTAAAATTGACAAGATGCGCTTGTAAAATTGACATTTTTTGCCAAATTGACATTTTTTGAAAGTTTGAAATCTTTCGCTTGAAATTTTTCGCTGTATCGAATATATTTTTTAGCATTCAGGATTTTTGAGCAACTTTGCATTCGCTCTGAAATACAGAGTTTGTCCAGAAATTTTTCAAAGCGGGGTGTGTGCGGCAACCCACCCCCGCCTCGTACACCTTTGTGCAACACAATAAAAACAATGCTTCAAAACGTTTTACATTCACATGGCTTGTACAAGTGCAAACCAGTGAACCTAAAATCCACTGAGTGTTTTATTCAAAATAATGTGGAATTGTCGGTCTGCAGGAAAGAATGGAATTATACTGCTTGATACGACAGGAAGCAGATACGCCATTGAAAGAGTGATGCAAGAAGTTCGCAAAGCAATACCGAGGAAACCCCTTAAAGCTGTCATAATTACACATTTTCATGCTGGTGAGACGAATTTTCATAATCATACATGCTGGATAAAAATTATAAACTGTTTGAAACTTACTGGAAGTTGTATTGTTCTTCCTAGTTGCCTTAACAACGTGTTATAAATAAATAAAAAGATAGCTGCTGATCCAAAGCGTCCCATAAATTTGCGAAGGTGTTTGATTACTTCGTTAGTAGGCCTTATACAACTGACTGCTTTCAAAACGTAAGAAGCTTGGAAAGGGAAACTTCGCAAATGTTTAAAGGCTTTTGCTTTGAAGTCACGTCTTCTTCAAAAGCTGCGATGTGCTGCCGAAGTCACGTGGTGAAATCAAACAAAACCATGTTGTAAATTATCATTTCAGGCTTGATTTTGTATGTAAATCCGGCTAAGAATTTTTGGTTCAAATCTTTTTGTTACCTCGGCAGTGTTATCTCTAAGAAAGTTCTACACTGAGCAAATGTTTGTTTTGATGCGCACGAAGCGCATGCAACTGCACAATCATGCAAACACACGAACAACGAAGCGTACCCAACGTTAAAAGCTATGCGATATATCGGCTATATATATACCGTATTAAATTTAGAATGTTGCAAGTGCGCGAGAATGAAATAGCACCTCGCAAATTGTCTGCTGTTACTGCGCAATTGCGTAGTTGCGCGCCTGAGAGGAAACGCTGCACTTCGGTGATCGCACACACATACATACATTGGGTGACTGAAGCCGCGGTCGAGTAAAGTTAGTGTTTCCGAAAAAAAGAAATTTCCTGCCTGCATAAAAATCATGAAAGGGTATGCGGACGTACACACTTACAGAAGAAAACTTGGGATCCGAGGAAGACTTAGCTAGAATCAGGGTCATTCTGCCAAATTTGCAACTACATCAAATAAAAAAGATTTTCTAAACTTAACACTTACAGTTAATAACTATTTGGATCAGGTTTTTTCAATTATGAAGTGCGCTTCAGAAAGATGACACAAACATCTTGATTTTTACAAGCGCACCGCCATATTTCCGTTCATCAAATCCATTTATTGCTAAGACTCTTTCCTATTGATGTGAAACTCAATTAAATTCACGGCACATTAGCAAGTAGTCTGCACTAGCACGAAACAACTGAAAAATTAGTTTCTTATTGCGTAAAACCGGGTAGAGCAGAGGTCGGCAACCAGCGGCATGCGTGCCACTCTTGCAAGCAAATTCCAATGGTACGCAGAAGCTCCAAGTTTTACATGTCGCAAAACCGAGTAGAACATGAACTTTACCTGCCTACTGCAACAATTATTCAGGCGGAGAACGCTGATTATTGCTTCGGCCTTGTTGAAGGAGTTTGTTTTCGATACATTTGCAGCTCTTCCTAGTTCGCGAAAAGGGAATAATTCTATCAATAAGTCAAAATCATTTAAAGAAAGTCTCTCAAAATATCGAGGGTTTTAACCAGTCACAAATATCTGTTGCACAAAACGTCTCCTTTGGGCAATCTTCCGTAACAAACGCAACCCACATACCAACTCGTCAGCAATTTTTTGCAGACCACACAGGAGGCTTGCAATGGCTGATGGAAAATTTCGTCGACCCCGACGACGACCTTCCAGCAATTTACGCGCACCGCTTGATCGAGCAGGAACTGGCAAAATCATGTGAGTCCATGCAAAGCGCAGTGGTTGAGAAGCGATTGATGTCAGCGTGTATTCGGGACAGAGATAACATTTTCCGCACGTTGCTTGCAGCAGATGCTGGGTAAATCAAGTTTTTTTGCATGTGTTGTATTAAACGGTGCCTAAACTGTGAAAGACGTTAGCTTCTTGATGGGAGTGTTAATTTTTGTTTTGTTTTCTCGATTTACACTCGTAGGGTTTGGCACTACCTACAGAATGTCTACAAGTAAAGCCAAATGTCTTCTGTGATGAAGACACTTATGCTATCTAATGGACAAATTTGTATTGCAGTCATAACTACAGATGGATCCATTCATCGGACCACTAGGCAGTTTGGTCTTGCTTTGCCACCATCCATTGCAGACACGATTACAGGACCAAAGCTAAACATTACAGGAAACAACTCTTCCTACGTCTTTGGCCGCGTAACGCAATGGGTGGATGACAAACTCGAGGTTAAAATAGCAGGTAGCATTTGATGGAAAGTTTCTAAAACCGACTTTGAAAACCATTTCAATGACTGCTTTTATTCTTACTTTGTGATTGTAATACGAATGTGATAAATCGTCCGTGACAAACAATGCATTTTTCACAAGGAAAAAGTGAAAAACGATTCAAAGCAATCGTTCACATTGTGTTGGCCAAATAGTTAGATATGTTTACTAAGTAATTCCTGCCAAGCATTTCATCTTTCGCAATGTCAGTAATCTGCTTTTAAAGAATGAGCATGTCGATCAAGAAGTACAAGTGTTGGCGATGGCCACCAAAAGCAGCTTATTATTTGATACTCCGCAAGAGTTTTATTTTCAAGAAAATTTGCATTAAGTAAACACAAGTTCTTAACCTCACGTAAAAAGCTATTAAACTTAATTTGGTCGTTCTATGTCGTAATGACAAAAATAATTGATAAAAAATAGGTTTCAAAATTTTGACCTAAAAATTTGGAAAATATTTTGTTTCACACATGATTTACATTTTAAAGTTGCATTACAGCTTTGCATCAAATTGACTGAACCTGACTTTTTCCAAGTAAAAAAGCTTCAAAAGCGTTGTTGGTCGTTCAACATCACATCGGTCGCTTAAACGCAGGCCCGTAACCACCTTGGAACACGAGAGGGGGCGAAGAGTTTTCTGGGAGGGGCCTAAATTTTTTAAACTATGTCCAACATAATTTTTCCGGGGGGTCGTAGTTACGGTTCTGCTTATACGTCACATTTGTTATTCACACGTCACAACCACAACTCCAAACTAAAAACAACTGACCTAAAGATGCATTGACATCTCTCTCCCTAACGACTGTGAGTGGAATAGCTGGTCACGTTAATTTTCCACAAAAATAGTCTGCTGTAATGCTAAGCGAAACAAGTGACAGTTATCCGTGATTAGGGCCTGCGTCCCAAAACTATTTGCTCATCCATAGTTCTGAGGTGTGACAGAAGCAAAAGGACCTGCTGCTAAAATTCCATATATCTTCACATTGTTCTGAGGACATCACCTTTTTAATCCCCTATTTTACTATTAAAGTAACGACTGGGTCAAGAGGAGCACAATGCCCCGGGCGCCGAATCACTGGGACAGGCCGAAAAGTCCTTAAAATGTTGAAAGTACTTTCTTCAATACAGTAAGTTTGTTTCCGAAAAACCTTAGGCTCCTAAATGGGGGGTACAAACTTGTTTCTTGCCTCAGCACCGACAGAGTGCGCACTTTGCACCTGACAGAGTGTGAACTTGCACCGAGAGTGCTTAAAATGAATTCCACCTTGCCTTTACCCCTGGCTCCATCTAACCTCGGTACACCCCTGCTCCTATTACTATTACACCGCAAAAGTGCTTAAGTGAGAGATAGTGTTACCTGTAAACGTCAGTAACAATAGTGCGCCTTTGCCGCTTTATCATTGGATATAATTCGTCGGTTTTCATGCGGTTAGTTCAATCTCCTTTGTACGAAGAACAAACCAATAAGGCGTAAAATCCAGTGAATGTCCAGCAAGGTCAACAAAACATGCGTAGACTTGTTGCCAACGGCAATCTTGGCATACGCTGGTGGCTGCTAGACGGTGAAACATCACCTCACGCACAGCAGTTGTGGATGAATAGATCGAGGAAGCCTGACGATAATTCCTGGATAGGGATGCTTATTAGCCCGTGGCTGGCAGGTTGTGTTGATGAATATATCCCTCTCCTCCAGAGGAGTCCGCATGTTGGGATTGAAGTTGCTAAACCTCACCTTGGATTTGATACAGGTATCCCAAACGCAAATGCACTGTACCAAGAATTTGTGGAAAAAACTAGTAATACGCTGCGAAAGTAAAACTAAGAAGTCCATGATCATTTTGGGAGACTTCAATGCACACAATGCGTACTATGCAGTGGTGTAGCCAGCCCAAAATTTTGGTCGAGCCAAAAAAATTTGGAGGGGTCAAAAGGTTTGATTTTAGGCGAATAACACTATTTGGTTTGACATACCGCCTCTCAAACCACAAAATAACTATACATGCTAAAAATGTTGCCATGGCCCCGCAGGCCCTCCTGGCTACGCCTGTATGGTACGATGCTGAGGTAAAGAAGGGTGCGATTGACCAACATGGTGATGCTGACACAATTGTTTTTTTATACCGCTTTGCATTCAAAATTTTAACGTAGAAATTTTGCAAACGGGCCACCATACAGCATAATCAAAACTGCAGTGCTTCAAAAACATAGAAAATTTTTACAGGAGTGAAATTCGAAATTCTGCACATTCCATGCGAGACGCTGGATCACCTTGCCGTGTGGATTCCGGAAAAGAAAACTGCTTACGCCGCTGATCTAGTTTATTCTTCGTTCCCCAACATCTTCACTGTCAGAGGCGGGAGCCGCCGAAGCAGCTACGACTGGTACAAGAGCGTCGACCGAGTCCGATATCTCAACGCCAACCTTCTGCTCACCGCTCACATGCCTCCTATATTCGGTAAAGATAAAGTCACTTCATATTTAACCAATTACAGGGACGCGATACAGTTTGTCAACGATCAAACCTTCCGCCTCTACAATCGGCGCTTTACCGCCGATGAAGCAGCCCGAAACGTAAAATTGCCTTCAAACCTTGCTCAGCTGCCTTACCTGGAAGAGTTCTACGGCAACGTGGAATGGTCTGTAAGAAATATTCACGCCAATTTCTCTGGATGGTTTTCGGGTGGTCCACAGGAGTTGTTCCCCCTAACGGAAAGCGAAAGAGCGCAAAAGCTTAAAGAACTTGTGAACGACAACAGCGACTCGTCTGCTGTCGCCAAAATGATCGCCTCTTCCCAGCAAAACGTTGCCGCGAGTGTTGCGCACTTTGAACAGACCGGCGAATACTTATACATTGAAAGTCAGTGGGGCTTGGAGAGCGCTCAAACTGCTTTACTGGCAGCAGAACCAGGATCGCCTGAAGCAGGTCAAGCTTCTCTGGCAAAATCCAGTGCTCTGAATGTGATGAGTCGATGGGTGAGCAGCATAAACGCCAAATATTACTATCTCACAACCTCAATTGAAGCTCTGACTAACGATCTTGGGCTTCTTCTGCCTTTCGGTCAAAATAAAGAAGCGTTGGTCGATTTGTTGCCCATTGGAGACGTCCTCCCATTGTACCAAGTTGCCATTGATTCTGACAAATGCGATGCAGAAAATGTTTACAAAATAATATTTTTATTCAATGACGTAAAGGAGGCATATTCGTATGTTCTTCGAAATTGCATTCTTGAGTTTATTACTATCAAACTTCCCTCAAGTATCGTCTTTGGCTCTGGTCGTTGGTTTCGCACCTCACTTTGGAATCACGTAAGGGAGTTAATCGATGACGAACATCAGACGGACATACTCGTCGGATCTTCCCAAATTTGGCGAAACGTGTTAAATCGAAGAGTTTCAGTGGAAGAGGCTACAAAAGATGACCTGTTATTGATCGGAGGAGGTGACAGTCTTGAAGCCCTCAATGCAACGCTAATTCCAGAATGGGGTTTTGATATGTGAACTGCGCGGTGTTCAAACTTTATTCACGATCCTTCTTTATCATGAATCAACGTCACAATCAACTTTCTTCATAATGAAGCATGATACTTCCCCTCGCGAAACAAATCGTGGAACATTTTGCGTTGTTCGCTGACTTGTTTTGACTTATTTAACCATCCAGTGAGCTAGAAATGTCGTTAACTGCCGTCACAGCGTTCAGAATTTAATTTTAAAGCGCTCCCCGAGTCTGGCTGACAACTTTGCCAAAGCAATCTTTCCTCCGAATTCTACCAACGTTCTGAGTTATCATGGCGTGTTTTCCGTAATACGTGGGTCTGTTGCGTTGCTCAATGTAATCGACGTCAGATAGTTTTAAAGACGTGTTTTCTAGTTTTTCACTTGTCACAGCTTGTGTCCTGATTTATTCATCTTAATCTCGAGTTTGATTTCTTTCTCTGCTCTTGCTTTAGCTTTTAACGTTTCACCCGTAAACACTGCTTGCAGATTTTAGGACTGAAGATGCGTAGTGTTACGTGAAATCAATTTCCTATTAAAAATTATGTCCGACGTATCCGCTTGTTTGTCACCTTTGTGGATACTAGTTACTTAAATACAGATATGTGCAAGTTTGAATCATTGGAAAATAAACATTGCAGAGCACAGCCGGCTGATTTCTCAAAACCTTGCAAACCCAGAGCGTTTGCTTGTTGCAAGCTTTCTTCGGTAACGTGCAATCGAATAAAATGGCCTTATATCGCAAATATAGGCGTAGCCAGGAGGGGGGCCAAAGGGGCCATGGACCCCCCAAAAAAATTTGGGCTGGCTACGCCACTGATCGCAAATGCTGTTTTCCGAATTGTACAAAGTCATGGTGAATAAAGTTACATTCGTGGGTTTCATCGCTCCTCCGTGGATCCGGCCCTGTGCGGAACACTGCATCAATGCTGGGTCAGCGTATCGTGTTAAATCTGCGGAAATGCATTCAAGGTTTTAATTATAATTTTACACTTTCCTTATGATACCCAATTGCGCGTTGATCCTTGACAGTAGTGTTGTAAGATTAGCACACAGCACGCCTATTTACTTGGGCTTTGTTTTGCTATAACTGGACTTAGTCCTTAAACACAAAACATACGAAGTTGCTTAAGATCAAACAAGCAAGACACAAGCAGGTACATTCGCGCAACGAAGTCGCAACAGAATGAACAAGTACGCAAGAAATGGTACAGAGAAGAAGCGCCAATCAAGCAATACCCGCGAGCAAACACGTGCGCATCCAACAATTGCACCACATTCACCTCCCCTTCAAACGAAGTCTTAACAATACGGTACAACATGTAGCGATCCACAGGTTTCCGTGGCCGTGCGGGCCTGCACACAGTGGGGGCAGGTGACTGTTCAGCGTCTGCACGCAAGCTTTCTTCCGCTCGATTACCGCCGCCTTGTAAAATTGCGCGATCATCGCAGCGACTGGTGCTCGGCGATGAGGCGGGATCACTAACAGCATTTTCAGCATGTTCACCGTGACCCGGCACAAAGTCGACCGGTCATGCACTGCTTGGGCTGCTTCGTTGCCAGCTTCTGCGTTCGCTTCGTTCTGCTCAGGTGAACCAGGTTCAAATTCTCCCACGGGTGCAATATCTCGCAGAGGCACTGTCGACCCTCTGCCAGACGGGAAGAGGATTTGAGCATAGTTGCAGTGTTGCATGTACAGGGTGTTTCACAATTGTTGAAACAAAGCGATTGGGACAAATCCAGGATTTTAAATGATACCACAATGATGATTACATTTATTGAAAGGTGAAATTCGGTTTTGACCTCGGAAAGAATTCGGTTTGACCTCGGAACACACGCGACAACCTTCGACAGTCTTCCGCACATCAGCCAAAGAATACGCCAAATTTTTAGCGCTGACAAAATGATACAATCGCGTAATTCCAGGGGGGGCACAGTGACGCGTGAATTGTATAAAGAGTACTTTCGTGCAAACTTGCGCAACATGACCTGGAAAGAGCATCACGGACTGAATTTAGCTTCCCTGGACGGAACACAACCTCAAAATCAAATTCGTTAACGTATTATCTTCTCATTTTTTATCTTAATGGAGTGACGCACATCGTAAATAACAGATACGGGCTGATGGCCACTAAGTAGATGAGCCCATTTTCGAATGGCTTCAACAATAGCACAAGCTTCCTTTTCCACACTTGACTGATGTAACTCTCATTTGTTTTAAGGTCCTCGAAAAGAAAGCCACAGGTCGACCCTCTTGGTTCAAGGTAGGAGAGATGGCGTTATCTGAAGCGTCCGTCTCCAAAACAAAAGGCAGGTTTTCATCAATCACCTCAAGGGCAGCTGAAGTTTAAATCCTGCTTCACGGTCTTTAAAGCTTGAAAAGGCTCCTCACGCAAGGGAAACTCTTTCGCTGCAATCAACGGCTTATTTTTTTCTGAAAAACAAGGAACCCACTGAGCGTAGTGCGCAAACATTCCCACAAGCCGTTGGAGTTCCTTGCCAGCAGGCCCGGCCCAAGCAGATGCGGGGCCCAATGCAAGACTTCGGTGCGGGACCCCTCTGAGCAGTGATTTTAGGACATCATCGTGTTCAGTCAACCGTGTTACGATAGTGGTAGAGCGCAGATATACAGTGCAGCACTAATACGAGAATTGAGTACGTTTGCTAACGTTTGAGAGGAAATTTGCTTGTTCTAACGAGAACGGTCTTTGTTAACAATGAAATTTGTATGGCGTTTCTAGTGAATTCTGAAGCGCAAGGTGTATCCGGCAAAAATGAACCATCTACCCAAACACCCAGGATCCGGCTGCAACATGCCGTTCGAAATGTGGTAGCCCAACAACTAAATAGAAACGGTGGCATAGGTACACTTCTTTTCGTTGAAGGTAATATTACACCTTTTTGCTGCATCTAGAAAACATTTTAATTCCCGTCATGCTCTACACGAGTCCGTCCACATACTGTAATGTCATCTAAGTACGCATAAGTTCCCTTGCAGTTATACTTCGACATATTTATACTTCGGCATAATTTCATTTACCACGCGCTGAAAACAGGGAACGGCATTCTTCAGCCCAAAGTGTATGCGTTTGAATTGGTAGAGCTGGCCATCGGCTTCGAACGCAGTAAACAACCTTTCTTCAGGCAGAATAGGCACTTGGTCATATGCGCTCTTTAGATCCAAGCTGGAGAACCAGTGGTATTGAGCTACGATATTCGCAACGGTTTGCATACGTGGCGACGGGTAAGCATCAAGCAAGATAAATTTGTTTATAGTTTGGCTATAGTCAATGCACAATCGTTTGTGATTGCTGTTGTTGACCACTACAACTTGCGCTCTCCACGGAGACGTGCTTGGTTCGATTATACCATCACGAAGCATCTGTGCTGTCTACGTGGCAATGAAGGCGCGATCCGACGACGAGTAATTTCGTGACGTAGGAGGCGACAGGTCTGCTTCCTTTGTGCTGTCGTTCACCGACAGATTCGTTCGGTTAATGAACGCTTTATCGATATGGTTCCGTTTTGCGCCCGTGTCTAATATGCAGTTAGCCAGAACATTTACCTTGTCATCGTCGGAGTTCACTGGCGAAGCGGCAGACAAAGATGGCTGTTGACTCGTCAGAGCAGCTGTTGGTGCCGGGTTTAGATTCAGACAAACAAACACCGGAAAAATGTCCTTCCTTCTTGCATTTGTAGCAAACGCGGTCTCGCGCAAGGCATTTGAAGCGAGGATGTCCCTTGTTGCCGCAGAAATAGCACTTTGTTTCCATCGACACACACTCAGTGGGCAAACTGTTCCCTTCGGTAGTATTGCACGCAGCAGCAGAGTCAACCGAATGAACGCAAATTGAGTCGGCCGACAAGCGATACTCTTCACAAGTTCTTTGTGCTTCATCCAACGTACGCGTTTTTTTTAAAGGCCGCTTGAAGTTCACGAACATTGTCTTCAAGCAAACGTTGGCGGAAGTACCCACTCCGCAGTCCAGCTACAAAAGCATCACGGATAGCTGCGTTCCTATTTTGAGCAGCAGTTACAGCAGCGAAGTTGCAGTCAGCGCTAAGAATCTTTAAATGTTGGAAGAATTCTTCAATCTTCTTTTCACTTTTCTGGCGACAGGTGTTCAGTTTATGCCGGGCATAAACTTCGTTGACTGGCTTAACGTAGATGTTTTCCAAGCAATCGATAGCTTCCTGATATGAAGCACACTCACGGAAGTAGCTATATACGGAAGCGTCAAGTAAACTGATCAGAACATCTAGTTCATCTTGTGTAGAGATGTTTTCAATTCTGCGAAAGTAGTTTTCCAACGTACGCTTCCAGTGCTGCTACCTCCTAGCGCCATCGGCAGTATCAGCTTCAGCAGAGAACACTTGCGGTTTCAAGCATTTATCCATTTTACCAAAATAAATTGTTGTAAGATTAGCACACAGCACGCCTGTTTACTTAGGCTTTATTTTGCTATAACTGGACTTAGTCCTTAAACACAAAACATACGAAGTTGTTTAAGATCAAACAAGCAAGACACAAGCAGGTACCTTCGCATAGCGAAGTCGCAACAGAATGAACAAGCACGTGAGCAATTACGTACGCATCCAACAATTGCACCACAAGTAGCTTCTACTGTTAGAAGCACACGTCGTCTTTTTACATGTCAGAATAAAGGTTTAACCTCAGCGGAGTAAAAAATGTTGTGAAAACAGTATTTGTATGACTCGGCAATTTGTATTTCTTGTGCACAACACAAATCAGATAGTTACGAAATCACCCTATTCAACGCTTTTATAAATGCAAATCTTTAGTCCAGAAGAGGTAGTTATTGAAGAGTCTTTGAACAGCACCAAACCGAGAAAATAGTTTATTTAGGCAGTGGCTAATGTTTTACAAACATAGAGGCAGTGTAGCAAGCCACAAGCGAACTATAACTGGAAAAAGAAATTTAAAAAGTATTATCTTTTGCTTGCATAATCGTGAAGTGTTGTGAAAAAGGGGTCTTATATAACAAATTTCTAATCCGCATGTATATCGACAAAAAACGCTGCAATTGATACAATTCATTCCTTGCATTTCTCGGGAAACAGCTAGTGCGCGTGTCGAATGATAAAGCAACCTTCGGCGTAGCATTTGCAGACAACGGTCTTACACAAAAGTCGTAAACTCTTGCTCATGCAAAAGCAAACACAGATAAAACGTTCAGCCTGGCTATTGCACGTCAAAGCATGACTCTTTCTTTGATCAACCGTGCAATAAAATCTTGGACAATGACCCAGAAGATCAACTGCAAACACACGAAAATTTCATGTTCATGTTTTTACCTTCTGGTCTTACGCAATATTTTGTACGGGCTTATTTGTGACTGTTACCAGTCGTTTGAAGTTTAAAGGCTTTTTACATGTTATTTATTGCAGACCGTGCTTCTGACACAAGCTTTTGTATTGAAATCACGCCAATTTCATTCCTGCATTCAGGCTTATCTTTGATGTCACACAACGAATAGTTAGCGGCTGCACAGTTATGAAGAGAAACAACCCCTCAAACACCTGTAAAACGTAAAAAAAATGTTCGTCAAGTGAAGTAAAGTTTTCGATAAATCTGCCTGCCATGCTGTGCATTCAATTCTTTGCAAGGATTTTAACTGCACGTATCAAAATTCAAGTGACATATACCACAAGCTGTCAAATCTGCTCATAAAGCATACTAGGAAACAGATTTCCTGTTAATTACGCATCTTTAGTCCTGTAGATTATATGCAAAAGCTTACGGGCGAAATGATGAAATACTAAAGCAAGGTTTAGGCATGTTTGCTTAATTTTTTTTTTTTTTTTTTTGAAAATATAACAATTTTTCGAATTACAACAACCTCGTGTTTTTCGGGTCAGATGAGCTTGAGAATAATTGCTGAGTTGTTGAAAAACTTGGCAACATTTTTGCGTACAACTTGTGTTTCAAAGTTTTTCAGTGATGACAATGTATTAGGAGCTGAGTGTGGCGTTAAAACAATTGGCCAATTCATCAGCATGGCGAGACATATTGAATTAGAAAATCTACCGTAATTCAATAAATTTATGGCAGTAACCTCAACGTGAACAGATTATTCGACAGTTTGATAACTTTGAATCCAACCCTTGCAGCAGAGTGGATTTTTTATTTTTAAAGCGAGTTTCAACATAAAGTGAATGTTGGGATGAGCATTTGACACTTTACAGATTCAATTGCAAAACGCTTGTAACTGCTCAAAATCCCACTGAGAATATTTGATCATAATTTTAACTTCATTCATGGTAGTGACTGTTGAAATTGTTCCGTTGGACAAAACCGGTCGCGCCACTCATGGTATAGCAGAACCTTTTTCAAAGTGGGGGGCACAAGTGCACGACAAAAAAATTATAGACAATTTTTGTGGTTTGAATCGGCAACTGTGACGTCACAAGCATTGAAATATGACGTCATTACCTACACACCACATGAAGGTCTAAATTACACTATTTTAAACAAAATTACACCACTGTGAAAACGTATCGGTGAACCACCTGAAATTCAAATAAGCTGTTACAGGGACGACTCAGGTCAACAGCGTCACTCGGGCTCATACGATTTATTCTGACTGAATAATACCGTTCGAGGCTTCCGTTACGACAATTTCCATTTGCTTTCATTCTGGCTGGCATTATCGCTGCTCTGTGACGTTAGTTACTGAACAATAAATGAGAATTTCTCGTGATAACTTCTTCAATGTTAAGTATCGTACGTCACAGAGCAAATGATAACGCCACTAAGTCCTCCGCTTCCTAGACTCATTCTTATTAGACCCAGTTACTGGACAATTTTTCATTTTGCATTATTCCGGAAATGAGAACTGTCCACTGGATTGGACTTCAAATGTAATGTTCTATACAAATCCACTGCTTCAAAAAATATTCAATCCGATATGAATTGTTTCAAAAATACTTAATTGCATAGGGCAGCTCGGACTCTAATAGATGGGCCTGAGTAAAGCCCGAGCAAACGAAGTCGAGAGAACACCTACTACGAATGATATTGTTCTATTCTGGTCACCTGCAACATGAACGCGAAAGGCCAGACGTGGAACGAAAATACATGACCAGTGGCAAGGCCCAAATAAAAGAGCCCGAGTTAACAACTTAGTGAAGTGGGACCGTCGGCGGTGGCACAATTATACAAAGCAAGCAAGCTTGCGTTCACCGATATAAATGGTAATCAAAGACTCGGGCTAAGCCCGAGGAGCCTGTGTGCCGGAGCCGCCACTGGGTTGATGCAAACACCAAGAACACAGCTTATAAAACAGGCAAAAATGACACAACATTGATACATATCTTAAAATAAACACATCTAAAATCACAACCTTTCCACATCTTGAACAGAGAAGGAACGTGACTGACTACTCATTTTACAACTGCATTAGACACCGGAATGCAAAGACAAAACAAAGCATATAATGTAATAACTACTAACTAGCAAGTTGTCTGTATGGATGCTGATTGTATTTCCAATACAAAAATAAAATGTGGCTATTTAGTGTTCCCAATGCAAAAGCAAAAACACAGTTGACATTGATCTATCAAATATTTCATTTTGTGTATAAGATTCAGCAAAATGTAACTATTTAGAATGCTGTTAAAACGGATGAAATTACCCCAATTTTTCAATGGTGTGGTACGAACTTTTTCTCACAGACCAGCATGGGTGTTGGAAGCAGGTCCGTAACTAGGGGGGTTTTGCCCCCTGAAAATTTATAGCCTGCCTTGGAAAAATGTGTTGGACATAATTTAAAACTATTGGACATAGTTTAAAAAATTTGGGCCCCTTTCAGAAAACTCTTCGCCTCGCCTGGTGTTCCAAGCTGGTTACGGGCCTGGTCGGAAGGGAGGCAGGAATTTGAAAATTTCAGCAAAAAATGCTGTTTCCTTAGTTTTGACAGGTAAAAAACAAATTTCGCCACTTTAGCCCCCCGAGAAAAACTTTTGGAAAAATCCACTAGTGCCCCCCTGGAAAATATCTTTCCGACGCCCATGCACACAACGACACAAGCATGTGCAATTACACCATAATTTGCAAAAAATTGTGTTGTATTACAACATCTGGCAACACTGCTCAACAACACCAACGCGGTGAGCAAGCCATAATAGTGTGACAGACTGTGCACGGTATATTCTGCCAAACAATTACGAAATCCTGCGAAATCACAAATATTATTGACAAAATACTGCCAAAATTTTGCAACATTTTTTCATTAAACAATTTACTTTAACAATGGACCCCATACTAATTGTGTTACTTAAACCTATTTAACCAAAATTCGAAATTTAAAAGTGGGGGACCATGCCCCCCAAGAAATAAAAGTGGGGGTCTAGGCCCATGCGTCCCCCGGTTCCGCCAAATATGGCGCCACTTACACAGGAGCATGTGCGATGTCAGGGGTACCATGGGAAGGTGTTGCTGAAGGCACATTTGTGCAGGAGAGTTTCCTGCTCTTTCTGCAAACTGACTGATTAAAACCTTTTCTGACGGACCACGCAAGAACGTGTAGTGTAGCCTATAGCCTATGACTTGACTAGCGTCATATGTTTATTATGATGTAACGCAACGA
>Ga0210059_1006998_pt1 | contig 18005 bp, 11 predicted proteins | sample Ectturendosymbi2_FD_188042 | JGI IMG/M metagenome (GOLD analysis project Ga0210059, IMG submission 188042) | Ecteinascidia turbinata endosymbiont from Florida, USA - Sample 2 (SPAdes) (version 2) | ecosystem: Host-associated > Tunicates > Ascidians > Unclassified | place: Key West, Florida... | reverse complement strand
TGCTTCTATTTTAAGTGTAAGACGCAAATGATTGCTTTTGAAAAAGTTGGTGGATGAAGAAACAACGAAAGAGATTCTTAGCAGCTGGCACCATTTCTAAAGAAAGTTGGCTGCCGCCGGCGCCAAATATAAGAGGTTTAAGACATTTTCGAATGTAGCATGTCGAAGCGAATAATAATAAGAGGAAGTGCGGAAGAAACGCCAAATATAAGATGTTTTGGAATGTAGCTGAGATTTTGCCATTCAAAGAGCTAATCACAGCAGTAGCAGATTAAGTCTGCTGGCCCTGTGCCACAATTTGGTACGTTGCTCGAAATATCAGATATTTTGAAATCACCGACAAGGGAAGACTGTGCAATGTAGCAGCAAAAATTACTGCATTACGAAATTATTCAAAGCATAAAACTTTTTGACAGTTCTGTAAATACTATAATAAATAGCTTACACAGTCTCATCCAAATGCTACATCACACCATTCCGCGTTGATTTGAATGCAAAATCGCCACATAGTTAGGTGAAAAATAAATTTTATGAACCAAATGACTTTCAATACAGATATGTGACGGGATACTAACGCGGTGTTGACCATTGATCGACCTTTCATCAGTTGCAAAATGGTGTTGTTATAAGAGGTTTTTATCATACACATGCCTGGTACAAACCTTCCAAATTTACCAATGAGTTGGCGCAGAAAATAAAACGCTACAACTGACTAAACCAAAACTTTGCACAATCTAGCGCGCAGTTATACTCCGCAAAAGAACGTGCCAGGTTTTTCTGCAAAAGAGCGTGCTGCAAGATACTGTACATTAGAAGACCTCATATACTTGGCGTTTGCTCTCAACTACCTCAAATACTTGGCAGTTTCGACAAGCTACATTTGAAAACCTCATATTCGGCGCACCTCTTATATGTGGCGGTTTTGACTTGCCACAAACCAAAACGTCGTTTATTTGTCGTCTCCTCACTGGCACCTCTTATATCTCAGAGAACACGCTGAAACCTCATATTTTTGTCGATGCTGTATCTTGGCAAATGTATTTCAATGCCGCATGCCAGAACCTAGTCTTATATTCGGCACCTTTTGTATTTGGCGCCTCTTGTATTTGTCTCAAACTACAGCCGTGAAGGGTCAAAGAATGGGTCGAGCAGAGGCGATCCAGACCTAAGTTTGTATATTTTCAACGTTGCTATTACCACTGCTTGTTTGTGTCCGTCTGTAGCGTAGGTACTTGAGAAAAGAGTAGATTGCTGACATTGATAACGAAAATAGCAACTTACTGCCAAAAAATGCAAAATCGTACAATCGTTATTTTTGCGTCGCAAGATGTTTACCAAACTCAGATTTGGTTCGCGCTCGAAAACGTTTGGGAACTGCGGTCTTAGAACAATGCTCATGCTTTAAAGTGACTTTGATTATTCTATTTTCAATTATAAAACGTTGCAAGCATGCCTTAGGTAGTGTCTAAAGCTGTATGTCTAATTCATTATTTTCTGTAGCAACAGCAAATTCCTTTTAACTTCGTCCTTAATTTCATAGATCATTTGTGTATATTGAAATGTAATTAAAATAACAACAGCTTTCAAATTTTACTTTTCCATGCTTTCAAAAGTTTTCGAAAAGACTGTAGCATACAGTTCGTTTCAGATGCATCTCCACTCCGGTTATTGCGAAGTGCAACGGAGTACTTTTGCTAATTACATTCAAAGTAAACAGCTTAACACATTGTTCATTTGAAGCGTTCGGCTGCAGCTAATCAAACGAAATTCAACGAATTAATTACCTGTGTTCACTATCTTATTCACACTACCGTAGTAGCAAACTTTTCTTTACTGAGGACCACACATACATCTTGAAAAACTTCCTCACCTTGTAATCTTTTTTTATTAAGGGTACCACACTTACACTTGTGATTTCTTAAGTCATCTAAACCTTGCACACCTTTTAAGACATCGCGTATCCCGTTCTGCAGCATTTATGCTCCTACGCTGTATTTTCCAAGGGCATGCTTGCGGATGAAAAAAGAACCACGAATTACGCCCGACAAACAACTCTTAAGTTTACCTGCCTGTGTATCACGTCTGTTCTGCAATTTGTCTCAGCCTTATTTCAACGCTCTTTCGGCTATCCGAACTGTTTGCCATTCTCTTTTTTCTGCTGATAGAATCTCAGCCGGTCTGCGTTTTGAAGATGACGTCACACAAGATAAAGCGAAGTTTTCAGCTACGAATGGTCGCGTGTGACAATAGAGAACAAGTACGTCCGTATAAACGCGTGGAAGTATTATCCGACTTATCGCGAGCGTGGCTTAAAATCGTGACCATCCTTGCAGCATTCGGAAAGACATGTTAAGACAAGGCGTACAAGCACCGAAGACAACGAAATTTGTAAATAAACAAAGCGAGCGCTTATTAACAAACATCACTGCTCCGAATTGTTTGGTACACCTGTTCGACAGTACTTGCCGTTCGAAAACGTACTCTTGTCTAATCTATCTCAAGCAACGTTTGGTAACTGCACACCCAACTGCACATCTGCTCACTCGTTTTCCAGAAATAATTTTTTCTGTTGCTGTAGATCTAAAATCAGTCTTTTCTGCGTAACGTTGCCCGAACACACGATGTCAGTGTGCCTTCTGCCATCAAGTTGACTCTTTTCACGTGTTCGAAAAATTTGCTTCAATCCTGATAACTGTAAAGGCCGCCTTTTTAAATATCAGTGTATGCCGTCTACTAAATCACTGATAAGCTTCATTTCGGTTCGGTTAGTGACCAATGTCACCCAAAGCTATATCAGCAGCCCTGTTGTCAGTTGATCGTACAAATGCTGCTTTAAACCTCATAACTGTTCATGAAATCTGTTCGAGAAATCAACATGCTTTAATCAAAATCTAACGAAGAAAGTCCTGTATGTATCTGTATTTACAATAAACGCTTATGCTGCAAAACATGGCGCGGCTTGGCACTTCCACACGTTCTGTTCGAACCACTACGCCTCTTCTCCAATGCCGGTGCTGAGCAGGTCGAGTGGTTTAAGGAGATGCTGTGGATCACGTGACGCGTACGATAAACTTAGTTGAATGCGTGAATAGGTTCTTGTGGGTATGGTCTCACAACCAGCATTCCAACAAACTCTCCGGCTGTTGGGTTAAAAGTGTGTTAGAAACACATTTACAAAACTAGACGCATCGCGAATATTCTTGTTTCTATTCGTTGTGCAACCACCAGCGGTTTTGCATCACGCAGTGAAACGCTAGCTAAATTCCTACAATCAAGAGTTATGATTGAGGGCAGATGTGGGTAGAACCTCCGACGATGAGCAACCTCGGGACAGTGTACGCAGTCTGCAGAACAAGAAACATGTTGCTATCTAATCACAAACGTCAGCAACCTCAGCAAAGAGTACTGCATGCTAATAGCTTTGGTATCTATTTACGTGATGCAACATACTGTACTTGTAGTAGGGAGCTCAGTCAGGCAGCTGATTGGATGTACGGCAATAAGAGGTGCTTTCGACTATAGTCGCTTATCGACGAATGTCTTAATTTTTTAACCAATACTGGGTAAATATATTACTGAGCGATATAATTCCAGTCTTGTCCAAATTTTAGCTGCCTCGTAGTGGATTTGACAACACTGGCAGAGAATTAGTTTTTTGATAGCGCAAATATTCTTCAAATGGTGCTGTTCTAAGCAAAGTTCCAGTTTTGAAGTTGTTTTTCGATCGATTGCGGAACTTTTCAAGAATGCCTAGTGGTGTTGCTAAACGAACGAATGACCAGCTAAACGTGGGGCAAATCGTTCAGCAACCTTTGATTTGACGGAAACAGAAGGTCACTTGGTTCTGGTCAAATAAGGCCGTCACGAGCACTCTGGCTGCCAGTTTGAGAGAAAACAATGACCTGATGAAGACAGCCAGAAAAAAGAAAAACAGCGCATCGAATTAGCATTGAGAAACCTCGGCTGCCCAGCATTTTTCTTGATTCCACGTGAATGAAAAATAGGTAGTAAAGAAAGTTCCCTTACGGCAGAGGGCACCTGCAGTTTTCCCTTGCTATCATGGATTAACAGAAAAGTTGCAAAGGTGCTTCAGAAACCATCAGATCAATTCTTTCTTAAAAAGGACCACAACAATTGGCGGAATGTTAAAAATCGCCAAACGCCCCATTAATCGTTAAGATCGCCAAAGATTTGTGTACATGCGGGAAGTGAACGAAGAGGTCTTTCAATAAACGGAAAAATTAACACATAAGCTACATTACGGTTTGCCACCGGGAAAAAAGTACTTTAGCAAAACATGCACTTGAACTTGGACACGGAATGAACTGTTCGAAGACGCAAATTGTTGCTTTTGAGACATATTTTTCAAAAACACCTTTCACTGAATCGTGTTTTATCAAAACACTAACTAATGCTTGATAAATCCTCAGCCGATTTTCCAAATGTCGATGAAGCAGCTTTTGGTTGCAAGAAGCTTTAGCATTTATTCGATGTTTTCTTACTGCGTTGTGGTTTTGGGTGAAGTGGTCCATTATGTTCATCATGCTTAATTTGTTAGTTTTCCTGACGTAGCGCGTGCGTTTATTGGCGTCTGCTTTTATCGTGTTTTATCGCCTTTTACTGCTAGCATTTCTTAACATTTTTATCTTTTTAATCTCTGCGCTTCACTGCACCTTCTCTCTGCCTATACTTCTAACAACTTTGTTCAGTAGTCATTTGCGCTGATGAAGGCCCACTGTCAAGCCACTTGAAGTGTGGGCGTCGTTTGTAAACATCAGCCGTTGAGCAAAGGGTATTTTATTTGAATTTCTTGTTGGCTGGTTCTGCGAAGATCACAACGTACTATATTTATAAACAGTAATACAAAAAGTGGCAGCAATTAATCCAGTGCGCATTTGCAACTGTGTGAAAGAATAATATCAGATACAAAGTTGCATTCAGGTATATAGCAATAGCAAAATCTATACTTCGCAGTCAAAACATTGAGCATCATTTCTATGTAAGTGAAAAGATTATAAAACATCATTGCATAGGAAACAATGGTTTACATGAAATCATATTGGATGTTTCGAATAACAAGGCTTTTCACTGTTATAATTCCATGATGTTTTGCTGACGATGAAACCCTTTGTTTTTCGAAACTTTCAATAAGATTTAATTTACACCATTCTTGTTGCGGTATTGTGTCTTTTACTACTTTGTAAGACTCCCAGGCTCCACTCTGTTCGGAAATCTATATCCTACTTTAGCTCAGACAGATATTCCGAATACCTGCATTTTATATGGAGCACGTCGTTGTTACGTTTTCAAGTAAAAACATGTTAACTGCGGTTGCCAGCAGTAGTTTGATGATTGACTGAATATTTTGGATCCTGATAGAGACGGAGTCTAATGGTTGTGAGGGCAGCTATCTAAAGAACTTGGATAGCTATTGGAAAGAAGTTTTTCAACTGTAGGTTTCAACTACCTTCTCACATATGATGCACAGTACAACGTACGTTTTTACGGGGTGTCAGCAAAGTCTTGTTTCAAGCTTGTCTGACTTCCGGTTAGAAAATTCCATGCAAAAACCTTTCATGGACAAACGCTGCTTCGTCAGCAACTTAGGCACTTAATAAAAGTGTCATTTTTGGTTCCTAAAATGATGGACTGACTTATGCACACCGTTAAGAATTTTTTTATGAACTCTTTGATGTGGCCTCGATAACCGCTTCCTTAAAGTTTGCGTTTGCAACATCCTTTTGATTGCAGTCTTGTGATTGTTATCCATGGTTGACAGACTCCTAAATGAATTCCACGCCCAGTCGTGTCCCCTTAAAAAAGATACCTGCGTTCGGTCACCACCAAACACTACAGACTTCGGGCCATTTATCTTCGTTTCATCAGTGACTGAACGCGTGCGATAGCTAGATGGGAACAGCTACGAGCGGTCGTGTACTGTACAAGATGCATTGCCATATTTGGCGTTGTGTGCAGTAATTGCACAAAAACATGGCGTAGCTTCCGCCACAACTATATCTCTTTGATGTAGCAGTTGCCGCTGTTGCAGATAATTCACGCAGAATTTTTTACTGGCTTTCAGTCGAAAAATTTTGGTGTAGTATTCACATGACTCGCCAGGCTCAAAACGTTATACGTGTATGGTTTTGACAAACTTACCAAGTCCAACGCTGATAGTATCACAAGACTGCAATTTATGCAATTTAACTGACAAGTGCGATTGGTTGCAGTACAAAAACTGCTCTTTCTCCAGTTATCGTTGATTAGTTTGCGAATGCAGGAAGAGGGCAGAAGAAGGTAAACCTGCATATTCATATGATATAAAACAAGAACAAAAATGACAACTGAAGGCACGCAAAACAGTTGTAATCATGCTACATAGTGAAACGTAGAAACAATCGACCCAATCACGGCTGATCGGCGATTAGCGTTCAGATTAGACGTTACCAACTGAGGCATCCACGAAAAACTTGATGAGGCAGCCAAAAAAGCTACAACGCAAGAAACGAAAAAGGTTGATGCAGAGTTTCTGTGAAAGTACGTGATCGGTTGGCAACTGTTGTGATGAGCTGGTTTTTGAAACAAAAAAATGGTTTAAAGGAAAAACATGTTGAAAGCGATCCTGGCAAAAGAGTACAGTAATGCTATACTCGCACTTCTTTGGATGGATGTGCTAAAACATTATGAAAACGCTGTCAGCGAATAGGAAGACGTTTTCAGCGTTTTAACTTGTCGCCATTAGTTGCTTCATTTGAAACACAGTTTCGCAATTTTATGGACTGGTTATTAACAGCGTGATGCCTCTCGGGTATAATTAGTATATTCCGTGCACGTAATTAAAGTTTGGATAAACTACTGTATAACTTTTCACAATTTTGATTTATTCAGCGTATACCTGCTAGTCAACATATGCTGGTTGAAAAGGTTAGACTTAAATGTTTTCGAAATTAGTGGTTATTGTGGCTAAATTTTTTCTGCAAGTTTTGCTTGGAAAATGAGGATATTCCTTTTCAACCACTTTGGCAGTTTTGAGCTATCATTGTGGAAGAAACCCTCGATATATGACACTACATGTTTCAGGGGAAAGAGAACATATCTAGCAATAAGCAGCAAAGAAGAAAGCAGTATTTATGATTTCCGGCAATAAGTTCGCTAAATGTCTCGTTTACCCGATTGCATACATTTATACATGAGCCGTTTTATACGAGCCACTTGTATGACCCGTTTTCTTAATGCATTTGCCACACTGCAACATTTCTTTACGGCGTGAACAATAAAGACCTTCGGCAAACGCCACTCTGGATCTGCGTAAATTTATCTTTTTGCCATTCTTTCAAAACATGCTCAAGAAACCGAAGGCCAGCCACGTAATTCGTTGTTTATTGTTGCTAGGAATTGTTTTCAATAGAAAAAAGCAATGTTTTTAATAAAGCTTTGTTAAGCAGGACCGCAACCAAAATAGACGTTTATTGTCAACGGTCGAAGAACGCTTCATCACAAATGCTACAACGCTCAAAAAACTTGAAACCCATGTCTTCCTTCAACGCCAAAGTTCACCATTAAATATTACTCTTAAATCAGTGAAATTAGTCATCTCACGCTTATCCTAAGTTCACCTACAGCCTTTGCTACCGACTTTAAATTTTTCACTGAAATTTTTTTCATCATGCATCATCTAGAAACCATGTTCGTGGTCGCCGTTTCGGGCCGCAAGACAAGCTGCTCGTTGCTTTAATCCAGGCTATTCTCCTATCAGCTGTGACAGCACAAACGCATGAGACTTGTCTTTGAAGGCCTCGAAGTGTTTGATCGCGTCTGTGGTGCACCACATCAGGTGTAAAAAATTTTGGCTTGGACCCTGCGTGTTGATTAATTATACATGAGCTTGACGACGTTGGGTTTGAGACTGCAACACAATTTTTTGCTATATGTTTCTCAGCTTTGGTTCTGTTCTCAAATCAGACAATATAAGCAATTGGTAAGGTGGCCAACTTGAAACGATTTATTCTTCATCAAAGGAGTTTAAATGAGCGTTTCGCTACGTCGCCCTGTTATTGAAAAAGGACCGTGCGCTGCTTGCCCAGAATAAATCCGTCGCGACGTTTCAAATCAAGTGCAAAGGAAGCTGACCGTTGAAAAGTTCTCAAAGGAAGAGCAGATAGGAGTCAAATCAGTCGGACAGATATCACGTTTATGTCTCCATCTGTAATTATAACGTGCGACTTATGGCAAGCCATACTTATGAGCTTCACGGCATCTTCTGATTTTCAGCTAGTTGTACAAACTACGGTGACAACTGCGTTTGTTAGGCGTCTGATTGGTTTAATTGCGATTGAGAGCAATGGCGTCATGGTTCCACTGTTGTGCTTGCGCTTGGCATAGGACGAAGTTCGAGTGTATCTACTCTTTTCAACAGTCTCATCTTTCGACACAAACACCAGACCAGTCCGCGGCAGCCTAGCGTGTAGGAAAAAGTTATTTCTCGGAAACTTTTTGTTCTGAAAAGTTTGTCATTTCCTTATTTCTGACGAATGCCTTTTACTTTTTATAATATTTTATAGAGGAAGTTGATCTGCGTTGTGTGAAATTTGACAGAATTTTCACAATTGTTTTCTAAAATTAAAGTGAAGAGCCAAAAACAGGTTGTCAATCCTTTTACAAACCTGAATTACCAACATACACGCCAATATCTCGCTTTTTCGGAAAGTCATATCCATGTTGTCTGAGATTGCTTTTCATTTCAGAAGCTGCCATGATCTTACTGCCCCGATCTATGTCTTTTGCTCTAAAAACAACCTCCTGTGCCCTGAAATTTCGCAAACACTTACGTCATTCCCCTGATTTTGGCAATTTTACAAAGCTCGGTTGAATCCATGACCTTGCTTCCCACCTCGTATGCTTATGCGAGTTACCATTCTTTGAAGCGTTGCCTGCGTTCAGGCTCTTCCTTCAACGACTCTGTGAATTACAATGTGAAGATGAGCATTATGAATAGTTTATTAGTTGCAATGGCATGCTGGATTTATTCACCTCATCCCAATGACCTTGACAAGAAGTCCATTCCTTGACAGCCTGTTTGCTGAACAATTTCTAAAAGATGTTAAAATACTACTTCTCTTACCAATTTTAATGGCAAATATTGGTGCTCAGGGGTCTGCGAGCACTGGTGTGCAGAGTCGTTTTGTTTTGTCGTTATAAATAAACCAAAGTCACAACAAGCCTTGAGTGACCAATCTGCACGTTGCGCTGAATTTCCCGCAACTGTCGAGTTCCAGTCGTGTCACGACTTGCTTTCAAGTCTCACTTTAAAGCGAAAGAGTATGCAGTTCTGGGCGAAGCAGATATTTAAAAGTTCATGGACAATCTCGCGATGGTTTTGGTAGAAACTAGGCTTAGAATTCGGCTGGCACGGGCTGAATTTTTCCAAAACTTTGTCGAAAACTTTTTCTGAAAACAAAGTGATAGAAGCAAAGAAATATCTTCCGTAAAAAAAATGACTTGACGAGTCGTACGAGTCATTGCCCTTCTAATCAAGTCTAGTTTTTTGAAAAAATTTGGCTCCAGTCATTCAGTTCCCGAAAATGTCTGGAATCATTTTGAGCAATAAAAACACCATTCGAATCGTGACATCTGTCTTCGTGTAACATTTTGTCCTTCACGGTATAAACGAAGTAAGGGTGTATGTTTTTTGTATAGCACTCAAACTATTGAATGACTCGGGGTAGATTAATGCTGTTGGTAGAGAACATCAACTACAAGCGAATTAAACTACTGGGAGAATTTAAAAAAAATCTTTTTAGCATTTTTTGACCACCGGCAGCAGGTCAAATAAATTTTGTCAATAAAGTCAAGTCTGTGCAGACGTTTCACCAGTTGTTACAATCAATAAAATTTTTCCTGATCATAAGATTACAACTCTTCCACACCGGAATCGAATTTCGCTTCACGAAGCATCTGTGGCAATGTGCCATTTGTCCTTAACGAGGCAAGTAGATGAAAGTGATTAATAGTATTTAACAATATGACATCAACAGAAGCTACTGATTAAAACAAGGTGGTGTTCATAATGCAATTCAAGCCCACCTGGCGCAGGTGCGAGACAAGCTTTTTTATTTTTATAGCTATGAGCTGTACGCTGTGAATGCAATTTTCTCAAATCTCGAAACTTCTCAAATCAAACATTCTATTCCAGCATTTTTGCCTAAACTCCGAGATTCGTACATCATAGACTGACTCTTTCAGCCCAAATGAAGAAACCAAATTTTGAGCCTTAGGCAAAATGTAATCTACTTGGAGTTCACTACCTATATATTGGTAAAATGTTGGAATAGAATGTTTGATTAGAATAGAATGTTTGGTAATTTGATTCGATATTCCTTTGAAAATCGCCTGGCTTTTCACAATTCGCCCGCAGCTACCCAAGCATCAGTTTCATCAATGAAATAAAACTTGAATTCGGAAATTGTCAAAAGTCTGAAGCAATATCTCAGAGGTTTCTCGCAATCCAAAACAACGATGTACAACAAACGAAAGCAGAGTAACGAGTCTGAGAGGCTTATTTGATCTTCAGTGTTCAAATGTAAACTTAGATTTCGGGCAGTAAAAAAGCGCAGCACATTTTTGTCAGTTGCAACCTGCGATTTGTCGCTTGCAACAGTCGTCGGTCTACTGTAAAACTGAATTTTTAAGTACAGAAGCGCAATAAATATGGGTACCCTAACCAGGGTCAATAATAAGTTGATTTTCACAAACAGCTTATACAAAATGCAAGTTCAAATAAAAATGATGAAAATTAAAGCAAAACTGTCTTTATTTTGTTTTTTGCAATATCAGGTAGGCTTTTGTCTATCCCTCATTGTCTGCTGGTAAAATTTACACTGGGGCCAAATAAACCGAATTAATCGCGATGGAGAAGTAGAAAAACTTTTTGAAGTGGACTTTCTCTTGAATTTCTTATTTCGTAAGCAAACTTTTCTTCTTCCAGAAGCAACAATTATTGCTTGACGATAAATGAGACACTTTGCTCTGGGCAAGCTGCAACCCAGTAGAAAAAGCTCTCACGTGATCTGTACCCGACACGAAACCATAAAACCTGCCGGCTGCAGAATAACAATTGATCTGCCGTGATTGATTGCTCTACATGGGCGCCTGTATGTTTCACATCTCTCTGGGATTTAATGTACATGCAGTTCAAAGACGCTTGATGTCAGCCCCAGTGACACGAAACATAATTGGCGCAGATTGATGGCGCGAAGGTGTTAATTAAAAAACAACAACAACAAAACAATACGTTGCAGGAACAGCATCAAAATTGCCGCTTTGCCTTGCTTGACAACATTCATTACAAACCACAAAGGTTGTTATAGCTTTGTAAATAGCAACGACCGATCTACAGGACCAATCGCAAAGATTTTATTTGAAAAAGAAGACAACGTAAACAAGATTGTACTTCAATAAGACAGACTTCAGGACTAGTACTACAAGGATACGTAAAATTACGTGAAATCAATTTCCTATTTAAAAAAAATTGATGATTGGTTAGACTGCGTAACTTTTTGGAGACTCATTTCTTCAACACAGGTATGTGCAAGGCCAAATTATTGCATTATCATGAAAACAGAGCCTAGTCGGCTGATTCTTTGAAAGCTTCCACCAATCCTAGAACTTTTGTTGTTAACACAAAACGAATCCAGCCGTTCCCTCTTCCCTTAAGATTCTGTCGCAGGTTTTCTTGTTTATTTTTCAATTTGCACGACGTTTTCTCACAGAACAAGATCGATAAACTGTGTTCATAATAAGTGCAGCAGATGGAGAAATGCATTGTTGTGCCATGAGGTGCATGGTTTTGACATTAAAGGTTCATCTTACGCTTATGCGCGGATGCGCCCAGATAACGTTACAGCAATTTGGCACCGATACAACTCCGATAAACTGGCAATCGCGTAGATAAAGTGATGATTTCACAACTTGCCTGTGAATTGAATTTTACGTTTCCTGTAGCATGTGCTTTTTTAACGTCAAAGGCAGTTTTTAATGCCTGTGTAACATAAAATCCAACTCTAAGGAAGTCGAAGAGACCTCTAGAATGGGTACTTCTAGCGCAATTACCATACACCATGACCTTCGGCTCAAGTACGTTGGATTAGTGTTATAATTTGCTTCCATGTTTGGACAAAACAGGTTCGCCATTATTGTTTGCTCGATTTTACCAAACACAGCACTTTTGAGCGTTTTCACAGAATTTGCGCCTTTTAAAGAAGAAAAACCCGTTGGCTACTCAATTCCGGTTAAAGTTCAACATTATCCATTCAAATTACCTTGTTTTATTGAAAAGGTGAAAGCTGGAAAAAAATTTTTTCTTGTCGCAACCTATAACATGTTCTACGTGCAGTTGGTTCAGCGTTCCACGGCAACCTCATAAAATTTTGTTGCTTCCACCTGTGTGAAATATAGTTTTGCGAAACTCGTACACCCTATATTATATTGTGTATGTTTTCTTCAGGTTTCTAGGAGTAGGATTATGTGAACCACAAGCATGAATTTTGTGACTGCTTGAGTTCCCTTTATATAAAAGAAATGGCTGTTTATTAATGTTTTTACTGCCCTCCATGCATTTCATGGGGGTAAGCATAAAATCACTGCTTCGCCGTTAACTATTAATCAAAAAGATGGAAGTTTATTTCCCAGCTCCAATTTTATGGATTTATTTAAAAAAACCTTTTGTAGACAAGAATTCAATTTAAAAGATATGCGTACAGTGCAAAGACTCGTCCCATTATTTTTGGCTACCCCCATATCCAGTACTTTTGCTAACATCTGTGTTCATACCTTGCCGGGAAGGCTTAGTACGTTTTGCTGCAGGCGAGCATCGACAAACAAGCTGATGCGGAGTATGAACCAAAACTTTAAGCTATAGTATGCTTTGATTAAAGATGTTTGAAGTCCACGTTTGCTAAAATTGTAAAATGACAGTCAAATGTTTCTTATGAGATTAAGCCGGTTAAAAAGGATTGCATCTATGTTTCAATATTTGCGAGATAAAAAGTTAGTGCGACGCTCTCAAGGTTTGCATTGGCTCAAATTGTAATGCTTTACCTCCCAATCAACTGAACATGACTTTGTACAAATGTTTTGCTTTCCTGGAGTTTAACGCTGTTACTCAAAAATGGGTTAAACTCTGCTTTAAGTGCTAACCTCAGGGAAGATAAACAATATATATTTGTTTACTTTTAACCCTATTTAGAAAAAACTCTATGCAGCACACAATATTTTGCTTTTAGTTTTGTTATTTGTCATTCTTTTCGCATAACGTCCAGTAGGACAACGAAGTTTTGAAGGGATGGTTCAGAATATTTTCATTCAGCTGTGGTCAAGTAGAAGCTCGTGCAATAATGAATTAAAAACTCGTTTTCCACAGCCTTCAAGAGTATGCATGGAACGCGTTTATGGTGTAATATTGGCCTAAATTAGCATGTTAAAACAACCAAATATCAGAGTTTTTAGATTGTTGAAGACAATCATAATGCACGTTCATGAAAAATCGATTCCGCTTTACACGCTGTGGCACAAACAGCTATGCGTCATTTTTGCCACGATTTTTGAAAAAGCAGCGAAACAATACTTTCGCTTCTTTTTTGTACAACGCGAACGCAAACTTTTATTAACGCAACTGGAAAGTAATCGAGCCATGAGGGCTTTATTTCGGTAACTTTTAAACTTCTCGTGAGACCTGTATGACTGAACATCGCAACGCAGTGATTGATCAAGTAGCGGCCGATAAGTAGTCTGTTTTTGTTTTGGTCTGATTAGTTCATCTATTTCAATGCCTTTAAAGAAAACATAAAGCATGTGAGAAGAAATATGTTGGTTTCCATGCTTTACTGATGAATCAGCTGGGGGATACTGAGGCTACAAGGCAATTTTACCTATATGGATGACTTTTTACTATCGCCGAAGAAAAGACGAAATAATAAGTACAGTACATCAAAATTCACTGGCATTAATGCTGACTGTCTGACGCCAGTCAGACTGACGTCCAAGATCACAGTTGATCTTCAAGTCACGCTATACATTTGTCCATACAGCAGGTAAGAAATGTGATTCAGGATGAAAAGCGTTTGCTTGAGCAAAGTCCATCTTATGGATAACTGTTACGCGGCAAGCAGGCACGGCTATTTCAAGCTTTTCTTCGTCGTGAGAAACCTTACATTGAACGCATTTTTTGTTAGATTCACATTTTGTTGGATTGAAACATTTGCAGTGGAATGCGAACAGTAACGTGAATGATTAAAAAGCTTCCCTACATACAACGCGATAATCTTTAAATCTTTACGCGATAAAAAGTATTGCTTTGCAACTTGCTCACAAGACTAGTACAATGTTTGTAACAGCAAGATAAACACATGTACCAAACATGCGGAAGCCATGAACGGCTTGTCTGCTGACTTTTGTGCACCACAGTTCTCAAAAAACTGTCCGCCACAGACTCCTTGTTCGTCCGCTCATGATTGTGGGCATCCAAAACAATGTTAGAAAATTTACCGTTCAAAGATTTTGTGGCTGGTCAATATATACAGTAGGTGCGCACCACTGATCGTGAGACATGCAAATGTTAGGAACTGATGTAGTACGTTACGGTACTTGGCTTGATTGGCTATGATGTAGCAATTGCGTTCCGAAATATTTTGGATGCTTTATCGTTTTAGCTATAGTTGCGCTGTAATTCTGCATCATGTCCTTCCACACAGGAAGAGCGAAGCAGTTTTGCACGCAAAACTCGATTTTTATTGGTATGTTACAACTAGACCTGTGGTGTGTACTAGAAAAGAATGATGCTGACTTTAAAGCTCTAACTCTGACAGTTTGCCTGTTAGTCTTTAGCTCAGTTGCGGATAAATCATACAGGCAAATTTATTTTCGCAAGCAGCTTTGCTTGCATTGGCTTTGCTTTGGATGAAATCGGTCTAGTTTAGTGTTAAGAGAGAACCATTCCTCGTGTCAGCAAATCCTCTTCCGCAAAATACTCAAAACAAAACTTCCACTCGACCCTTTACCAAAACTGAAAATAAAGATTCTTGATCAAGAGCGATTTCGGCTCCAACCGAACTCAACCTCCAACAATCCACTTTCAAACTTTAGGAAATGTTTTGAAGATGTTGAACTTTGATTGTGAGTAGTCGTTGGCTTTGAATGGTGCAGTGGCGGATCCAGGGTGGGGGCAGTTTGGGGCAACTGCCCCCCCCAAACCTTTGTGGCGACCCATTGTCATCACTGCGCCCTTTTTGGTGCTCATGGAAGTAGAAATAGATTTAAAAATACTCTAAAATAAACAATGTTTTTCACTTAGTTAAACGTCAGGGTTTACGTGCCGTACTTTACCCAACCTCTCACGAATAGCGTTAACGATGCTATTGTTTCGTAATAGTTCCACTGTTTCATTTTTTCTTTGCCGTGTGAGAACTGCCAAGCCTTCGTAAACGCAGTCGCGTTCGCAGTTCTCGACTTGCTGCTGTGTTGTATGAAAATGGTCTGTTTTTTTACAAGTTTATTATTTAATGTCTGATGACCCTGAAAAGAAAAGGAAAGGCAGCAGTAAAAATAGGAATGTAATATGGAAAACTTACCACTGACTCAAGATTTTACAAGCCTCCAAAATGAAAACGAAAAAACAGTTTCAGGGCTATTGTGGTGCAGTTCGTGAGTCCGCAGTTTATCTGCATAGCAGTTTTGCAACATAAAAGTGAGTGGATGGGTTTCTTGACGGAACTGATCTCCAGATTGACAGGGGCGTAACGAGGTTAGATGACGCCCGGGGAAAGATGCAAGTTCGGCGCCCCCATTTTCCAACATGAGGTCTTCCGGAAGCAAATGTACTGTATTGAAGAATGTACGTGTGACATTGTTGGGATTTTTTGGCGCCCCACAGTATTTTAGCGCCCCCAGAGTGATTCGGCGCCCTGGTAATTGCGCCCCCTTGCGCCTTCATTACGCCCATGCTGATTGAACCGTAATGCAGCGTGTAAAAGCTACAGATGTTTACGTTAGCAAAAACCTTGCCGTTATGTGACAAAAATGCATACGTGCTTGAGTAGCTCAAGGAATTATGACCTACGTAGCTATGAAATTGTGCAACTCCTCACTTCATATACTGCACATGGACAACGCAGAGGAGTATTGAATTACTGCTAGGGGCATGATGAGGTTAGATGGCGCCCCGGGCAAGAAGCAAGTATGGCGCCCCTGTGTTCGAACTTGGTCTTCCGGAAGCAAATGTACTGCACTGAAGTTCTTGTGACATTGTTAGGAGTTTTCGGCGCCCTCATAGTGATTTAGCGCCCAGGGAATCGTGCCCCTTGCCCCCCGTCGTTACGTCCCTCGTTACTGCGTGCAGCGACGCGCCTCAACAAATCATGGTAAACAGCTCTAACCAGAGGCATACGGTAACCTTGGGCTTTAGGCGAGGCAAAATTTCCAATTCGCCCGAATTTTTGCGCCACTTTGAGGAACCACGAATAGGAAAATTTTGCAGGGCGATGGTTTTGTTTCAGAAACTTGCCCAAAAATATCGGGAAATTTTTCCTGAATTTTTTAAATCTTGTCCGAACCTCCCCCTCACTTCGAAGGCCTATAGCTTTAACGCAAAAACTTTGGCAAAATACTAGCTATCTACAGCTTACTGGATTGAATAATTGGTTTTACGTGGTCATAACCATTTTTTCTCAACACTTGAATATTTGCAGTCCAAAATTGGTGGAATGACGGCGACTTTTGCCCCCACCTGGCGACGCGTCAGCCAACAGTTACTGGTGGCTGTGTGGTTTTGAACCTTTTGTTGCAATTGCAAACCCGTAGACAACTCACGCTGGCCATGAAAAGACAAATTTGGTATGGTTAGCGAAATCTGCAACCGACAGAAAAATGCTTAGCTTGGTGGTTGTTAGATCATTCCGCTTGCATCATATAAATTTGAGCAAAAAAGCAATCTTCAGGTGAAATGTTTAACAACTTTTTACTGGTTACCGTGCTGTTGGCGAAGGTTCGTGGTTTTAGATTGGTGATAGGCTGATTCTCCTCTGTTTTCTGGCCTGGCTAGAAGCAGATCCATCGCCAGATCAACAGCTGTTGGGATGGCTTTGAGCTTCTTCTGGGGCTTCGTAATAGTATAGAATGAATTGAAAAGTGACTTCATGAGGAGACTAGAGAGCTTGACTTTGGAGGTATTGTGAATTTGGGGCGCTCAGTTCGCCTGCTTCCACTTCTGTTGAATAGTGTCACAACTTTAATAACCTGGTCTAGTGGGATTGATGTTTTTTTTTCTTCGCATCAGCAATCCAGTATCGAAAAATGTGAAACGGTTTTTAGAGACTTGATTGAAAATCTACCTTTATAAGTTGCGTTAAATGTATTTTAGGGCAATATGCTTTAAGACCTAGTGTAAATCTATCATGCGATTATAAGATCGTTTTTTACGATCGTCAACAAAGCTAACAAAAAGGGGAGTATTTCCTGGCAAATGCCTTCATTCACGTGTTGTTTTTGAATTGTTGCTTCAGCAATAAATAAGTCTTTAATGTACATGTAAATGCACAAGGTTGGCTTGGAAACATGATCGTCATTTAGCTTTTTATTTGAGACCTATCGTGGGACATGAGTTGTCATTTCCAAGTCTAAGAAGAACCGTTCTGCTTCTAACCAGGTCGGGAATGCGTTTCAGACACTGTTCTTCACTGATTTAGCTAGGGATAGCCAAAACAGTTGCAAACGCTTGCGAGCAGCATGCTTTTATACCTTTTAAATACATTTTGTAGAGTTACGAGATCTGTGTATCTTGTGAAAAGAGAGTTTTCTGAATTAATGATATAAAGTGCTTTCAAACTGTGGTTATTCCCTGAAAAATCGCATAGTTCGACCAACAAAAATAGGCACTTTTTGACCTACAAAAGATACCTCTTTTGTGGCAGACAAACTTTGGCATTTAAGTGAAGACATTTTTGGCGCCCCCAAAT
>Ga0210059_1006997_pt1 | contig 18006 bp, 20 predicted proteins | sample Ectturendosymbi2_FD_188042 | JGI IMG/M metagenome (GOLD analysis project Ga0210059, IMG submission 188042) | Ecteinascidia turbinata endosymbiont from Florida, USA - Sample 2 (SPAdes) (version 2) | ecosystem: Host-associated > Tunicates > Ascidians > Unclassified | place: Key West, Florida... | reverse complement strand
ATATCTGGTAAACTAGCAAATAAACTTCAAATTTGCTCACATTTTAATAATACTTATCAAACATTTCAACAGTTTTTCAATGTTTGGAGTTAAATTTGTAACTGAGAGCAGCAGAAAATCATTCAATTTTGAATCAGTCAGGCGCGACCTCGTTTTGCTTTTAATCAATTTCATGGATGAAAATGCTTATTTGCATGTGTACGTCGTTTCAAAACGATATACATATAACTCAGTCCCGTCATGGGGCTTTGGTGGGCTTAGACCCCCAAACAAAGCACCAAGCCCCCAAATTAAACTATGAAACATTATAAATCAGTGGAGTTTTTATCAAATTTTCAATGTTAAGCCCCCATGCACTAACGTAAAACTCCCCTATTGAACACTTTCTGGCGGCGGTTCTGATACAACTTTGAGTAAATTTTCTTAGTTCTGGGAAATTTTCGCAAGGTAAGAATCGCCAGAAATTAATCACATCGTAAGTACCAGGGACTGAAAAAAGCGCATCAAATTTCGTTTTCAATATTAAATTTGTTTTGAAGTCAAGAAGTTTGATTTATATGTTACTTGGCATTTTCATTTCTTTCACTAATTGAGAATGGGTTTATAAATGCCAAAATACAGTCTTCTTCTTTGGCAAAATCATAAAAGTGATTTTCAAATGAGTCGTGCAATAATTTTTATTTTTATAGTGCATTTTCTCCACTTGCCATTATCAGCAGCACATACAATCTGCTCCTTTAAATACGGAGACTAGCTGATATCAGCATTTTTTGCTACGGAATGAAGAGTTTTAATTTCATGTTGAAAGTTTGTTTCAAGATGATAACAGACATCTCATAAGGGCTGTGTACGAAACGAAAAATTGATAAAAATATTGGAAAGGCTTACTATTTTACTTTATTACGATTACAGGCATACACTGCGCCACTTCAAATCCTCCAATGCGCCATAGGTTGGCCATTACTGTCCTAAGCAGTCCCAGTCTTTTTGGTTCTGGTCCAACCAAGACATTTTCGCAGTCCAACTCATGACGTTTTGTGTTGCTGGGCAACGTATGTGTCCATTGCAAGCTTTGATATATTGTTCTGTATTTTTCATATTATTACAGCGTGATTAAACGGTTAATACAATAATCCCATTTAGGTTTCTTTTATTTGCTGCAATTCCAGTTAAATATCAGTGTTTAAGAATATGTTGTACCATATTTCTGCAATTTCGCGCTTCTCGATGGCTGTCCCTGCTCAGAGCTTCGTTTGCCATTTTCGATTCACAGCATTCTCTTCTGCCTGATATGGAGTGGCATTTCACCAGGCGTCTTGTTGGGAATCCAATCAACAAAGACAGCGATCATCGCCATCTTTGTTATCGAAGTGGTTTTAAGACTGGTGGCAGACGGAAGAGAGTTGTTCAATATCTTCGACGTGCTGGACATACTGATGGTGTTGTTTGCCGCCACTTCCTGCATAGTGTGGTAAATGCAGTGATGCATAACGATGTTTCTCATGTGGCTGCTCCAGATCAAACAATCTATTCAGTGTTTTTTAGGCGGCGGAAGCAACAATAACAAAAAATATGGCGTGCAGCAAGTTTTTGTGACGTTTAGCGTGTCGTCTTTTTAACACAGTTCAGTATGAAAACTGGCGTGCTTGAAATTAATGTGGGGTGACCATTTTCGACAGGCTTTGCTATTTCATATATTCCAGCGTTTTCTTATTTATTCTGATACTACCATCGGGTAGTCACTAAAGGATGGTGCTTTCCTTAGTAGCTGAGGAATGGTGGCATCACGTCCACCCGCAGACACACACACTACGGTACAGGTTCTCAAAGTGGGGTCCGCGGATCACCAAGGGGTGAAACAATCGGTGTTCGGGGGCCCGTCAAGTGGCAAAAACGTCAAGAAATTAAGAGCGATGAACTGCTTGAAAATGCTTTTCCAGTAGAGCAATAACATTAAGTCTCGCCGTATCAGCTATTTGATGCTTAGGTCTTCGTGACACAAAAGCTCTTGAGTTTACGACGAAAAGCACAGTTACGTTGGTTTCATCAATCGTTGTATAAGTTTCATCAGTCGTTGCGTTGGTTTCATCAATCGTTGTATAAGTTCCATCAGTCGTTGCGTTGGTTTCATCAATCGTTGTGTTAGTTTCATCAGTCGTTGTGTTAGTTTCATCAATCGTTGTGTTCGTTTCATCACTCGCTGTGCTGATTTAAAGGTACATTCTGTTCTACATCGACGCGTCGTCCGACCGCATGGTCCATCTCGGCGCGTGTTCGATCGTGGCGGGGGTTGCGGTGTTGATCAGGGCCGTTTTCAATTCGAAACACGCGCGAACGGCGGTCAACGTGCTCCGGAACATCTACCCGGTAATGTTCGACCTCATCCTCCTCGTCATCACCATCATCTTCTTCTACGCCGTGCTCGGATTGGAGATTTTGCAAGATAAGTACGTCATCGAATAAGATACGAACGTCATCATTTGACGTTTATTTAACTTTTGTTTCAGAATTTGCATCGAACATGCAAACGCGTCAGCCACCAGCCTTAACACACTTACTTTATTCAATTTGAATCGAGTCCATCCCATCCTGCAATTGCATATAACCTGGCTTTGGTCAAAGATTTCAGTTTTGCACACTTTACCAAAATACGCTGAATGGCTTGATTAAAAAACTCGGAAATCATTTGGATTGTAAAACGTTTGCCTCTCTGATTGCAGTAACTGCTCCGAGTGTTGACTAACCGATGCTAAGTTACTAAATACCTTTTTCAGCGCAAATTTTTTGGACTTGAGATTCATAGGTTTGTAGGCTGTTTTGTAACCACCTGCTGAGAGTTGCAATAAACTGGACTGAGGGTGTATGATGTTCACTGTTGGCATGAGATTGTTTGTTTGCTTTGTGTTAGTATGTTTCTGTGTCTGAACGATATTTAAAATTTCGGACAAACGCTGTGTGCTTCCTATGTAGTCCTCCTGATAGTCAAATGTCTGTGCAATACTTAAGCAGTTAACTGACCAGGTTCTAGTTTCTCATCGCTCACAAAACTTTTGGTCAGAGACAGACAATGTTTTTTTTGCAAGTCGTTTTCTATTCTTATGCTATTTATTTGAAATGCAGAACGCTGTCAAACAGTGTCGCCCAGGGCTACGAAGGAAGTTATGTACAATACGGATGTGGCGTAGGATTCGAGACGTTCGGCTGCTCTCTACTGGTCGTATTCCAAATCGTCACGACCAACGACTGGCACGAAATCATGCTTGGTGCTATGCTTGACGCAGGCAAGCGTTGTGTGAGGAACGCCGCTTAGGCTGTATTGTTATATGACCCGCGTTACGAAACAACAACACGCCGTGTAATTGCTGTGGCGGCGCGTGAAAAGGAACCTTAATACCTTCATCTCTTATCAGGCTGGGGATGTGTGTTCTACTTCCTCTCGTGCTACTTGATTGTCAACATGATCGTCATGAACCTGTTCGTGGCGATATCGATCGAGGCATACAAGAAATTGGCCCGGGACGACTCGGCGACATCTGATCGCAATAAAATCGATACGACCAACATGCCGGAAAGAGCGAAGGTTTGATCTTGTGTTCGGTCGTGTCCATTGCTTGCTTTGGCTGAAGGTCACGCAAGGTTCAACTTGAGGTAGTACTGCCGGTGACCGAGACCGAATTGTCTCCCTAAGAAACTTCAAGCTGTAATGGGGCCTTGTAGCCTTGCCTTTAACTCAACCACATCTCGCGTCAAGAAAATACTCAGAAATGTTTTACTGACAAAAATGCACTAGAACGATTTCTTATCGAAAAGAAGTTTGCAGAAGTTGTGCGTAAACGTTTTCTGGCTCATTAAAACAGGACCCACGGTCAGTTGTTAGGCTGGCATTGCCATCCTACATTTGATGCTTAGTGTTTTAGTGCAAAACCTCTATTTTGGCTTCATTTAGGAATTTAACACGGACGTTTTCATAAATGTTTCGACGTTAGGCGTGATTTGGCACAAGGAACTAAAGGTAGTGGCGCTATTTTTCACTTATTCGTTGAAAATTTGAAAGACATTTTTGCCAACGCAGGAAAAGAGTGACTACCTTTTCGTTGTTTCCCCTACAAGTTTCGTTTCAGCGGTTTGGATTGTCCACGTGACCTTCCGGTACCATATTCGGGAGCACTGCTCACCCAATTTTTTTCTGTTCCCCCAACTTTTGTTGAGCCCCGAAAAATTTGTTTCAGCATATAACAGAAACGTAAATTTTGTCTCCCTAAAAATCTGTTTTTACTCCCAAACCTTAAAATCTCACTGCAGGCCTGCTCTCCCCTTGCTTTGCAGTCTGCTCCTTTCCATCTACGAAACACAGATTAAAACGTCCTCCTTTTTTCTCGCCCAGTTCCTCAGACACGTTTCTTGCGAAACGAGCAGCGAACCAGATGTTTGTTGCGTAACAACAGAATGGTCGCTGCCGCCGATTTCGTGTGACAGTTACACCCGCTTTCATCTTGGCAAGAACTCTGGCCGACTGATATTTCGAGATCCACCAGTGTTGGAACCGTTCACGCTGAATGCTGCGATGTTTGCGGGGTTCTTTTTTGTCGCTTGTTCCATTGTCTCAGCTTCGCGCATTTTGTTGATAGCAACACACAAGTATGCTTCCAACAACGTTACTGGAAAATGTTCATGACAAAACAGAAAATAAAATGCGAAGCTTCAAACAAAAGTAGGTTTTTCCTGAAACCTGACCCTGGCAGAATTGCCGCGCGTTAGTTGAACGTAATTCTGTCAGGGCAGGTTCCCAAGTCTTTGGCGCCAGCAAGTTCAAAGAAGAAAATAAGATATTTTTTCATTTTCTGCGAAATGCTGAAGCAGTAAAACGCTTCGGTATTTACTTACTTCATCCGATTTTACGCTAGCTCACAGTTAATATGGCAAACGTTGTGTTTGCCGCCTATTTCCTATTCCTAAATAAACTCCCCGCGTTGCTGTTGAAGCAGAGAATTTATTCGCCCTGTTTCGCCGACACGTCGTGTTGCGCTGGGGCGAGTTGTTGATTCTGCAATCCGTGCGTTTATTGCGTTGCGACTGCGCAATAGCGTTGTCCTTGTTGCGACCTGCTTTGTCGCTTCGCCTCGAACCGCGACAAGTTGTTCGTGCTCCCGCACCACAGCAAGACATCATCTCGCTTTTCGTGATAGAAATCCTCGGGTTTTGAATTTGACCGATATCTTCGCCTTATATGACGTCACAAACAAAACACGGTGTGTGAACAGGTGCGTAATCGCTCCGAGCAGCGCACCACGCCCGGATGTCGCCGATAACTCGCACGCACCGCTGCGCTGTCCGCCGGCAAAGCGGAATATTGCTCGATTTTCGTCTCAAACGTGAATGTCGCAACTGCACAAGCTACGAATCGCCATCTTGCCGCAAAGAGAGCAACGCAAACGAACGACTTGTAGTGTTTCAAGACACCTTGTTAACGGTGCAGAGTTTGCTTTTGTCTGTTAATGCGACGCACAACAAACCCATATTACCTGTGTTCAAACATAAAGCAATGTAAACGTTGCTGTCAGCAAACTTGCTGTTGAAAGAAACATTGAAACGATGGAAGGTCACCGAGGACCGAGGAATCCTAAAAACAAGTGCTACATCAATTCTGTGGTGGGCGTCAAGTTTACAAAACACTTGACGCGAGCGTCGATCGTGCGTGCTGGAAGAGACCACGACAAGAGCAACCACACTGACTCTTGCCTGTCAGTCGGCGGCTTCTACTAGATCGATGTTACGGACAAAGTTTATCAGAAAAAGAATCTTGTGCATCGGAAGCGAAAGTAGGATCTGATGTGCATTGTGAAACATCGTTGCCTCTCTCTGCCATTGTAGTGCAATGCCGCAACCGTTGTGACGTGTGTTTTGTCTGTTTTCAGGCGGTTTTGTGCGATCGCGCTCCAGTTGGAAGTCCTTCTCGCGACTTTAATTTGTATTGGCAGCGACTGATTTTTACAAATGGTTAATTTCGCACATTTGCGTTTTCATTACCATAAAGTTTTTTTTGGTGCAGGTACAAGCAGGCCAAGATGTTCTTTGTGAAATTGTTTTCGCTAAACGCTAGATACGCAAAGGTCAGCATTGAGTAAAGTGGTACTTTGAGCAGCCAGTGATCAAATTTGTTCAATTCAAAATACTGTTCGGTCCCTTGGAGCGAATCGCGCACACATACCTTTGGCAAGACACGTCATTCTAAACATGTCTTTGAAATGGAACGTGGTGTCAGGGCTGATTACGTCACCCTGTCAACTCTGTATCAGCCCTGCTGTAGAACTTTAGCGGGTGTGAGCTCGGTATTGTTGGTAGTCGCGGAACTTTGCCGGCACAACTGTATTGCCTGCCTTTCCACTGGAAAAAAATACACGCAGCCGTGTTGCGGATTTTCAGTTTGCGTTGTTTGCACTTAAAAATCGGAAAGCGCTTAAATTGGTTTCCATAACTTGAAAAATTCATTTTCAAATCACTTGGTCGTTCCCAGCTTTCCCCCCAACCTCCCTGAAAAGCAAAACGCCAGTTGTTGCGCTTTTGATGCAAACTCTGAAAATTTAGCCTTGTTTCGTTTCTTCCCAACCAGTTTCATTAACCGTTAGCTTGCGAGTGGAAACTCACAGATGATGTTTATGTCAGTTCCGGTTTGCGATTGGTTGAGGAAGAAGGATCGGATGCGGTTGAGCGATTTCGACGATGTTCATGCACATCAGCCAGTTCTACTTTCCTTTTAGTTAGTTTTGTCGCGATAAACGTTTGTTTCATTCAGCAACGGATGAGTTTTCTTCGGCAGATATTGCTCAAAGGTTTTTCGCTAATATTCGCTAAGGGTAGATTGACTTTGATTTGAGTTTTTGGGTCAAGAGGTATTACCTGCTGTGAATGCATAATACGTACATTATTCACAAAGCATGGATGCAAACCATGCTGCTCGCGTTGTTTGTTTTGAAACAGTTAGATCTTTTGTTTTGTTGTTGTTGTTGACAGACGTGTGACGACTTGTAGTGACTTTCACCTTAAAAATCGTTTGAAGTTCCACCCCATCACTCCCTTGTGCATAACTGGTAATGGGGACCTGTGCTTCCACAAACAAGCTTGATGCCTAGTTGTCATTGATCGTCTCTCAGGACAATGGCACAGGCTTTTCAAAACATATTCTTATTGTCTAGACTCTCCCATCAAAGGCAAATTTACGGTTTGAATCGAAATCTTTGTCAACGGCACATGCGGCAAACACGACCTGGTCTCTGTAATTTGCGGTTTCGAGCGAAATTCTTTTATGTTCTGCTGGTTCTGTTTGTCCAATGATATTGACGCGCGCCACTGCGCACTTCGCCTTCAGACGCAATGCAGGGATCAATGAGTTCACGATATTGTTGCCTCTCGTGGCCATAGCATCGTTTTCCACAACGAAGAGGCACAGAAGTAATCCTAATTCCTGTCACAAGTTTGGATTTTCGTGTATTTCCATGAAAAACGTGAATGAGAAGTTTCCAGATGATGCGCAATTTCCTTACGCTTTGTTTACACGTTTTGTAGTTAAACTTGATTGTACTGAGTTGCACATTAATCGCTTTGCTTTGTATTTCTTAGAGGTACCACTTCAATATCATTTATTGGGTCACAGACGCAATTGTTTCCTTTTTCGCTGTTGTTCATATTCAGCTCAACTTTATTTGTTTGCTGTCGTGCTTATATATGCAATGCACAACGCGTCGTTTCACGATTTTCTACCTACTTCTCCTGTAACGTCACCAGGGTTTTTTTGAAGGTTTGACTTTGCTGACCGCAAAGATATGTTGAGAGACCGCAACTATGTTATCTCAATGCCGAGGTGATCGTAAAGTGAGGTTTTGTGTATTTTGATGGTGATAGTAAACCGAGTTTCTGCTGTATTTTGAGAGACCATTGGAAAAATATGAAACACCGTTTAGGTTCCTCAAAACACCTTAAAAACACTTCACTTAAATTTTAGAGTTCTCGGTTATAAAATGATTGTTTGAACATTTTATTTTTGATGAAATATTCATCACATCTTCATTTTGGAGCAAAACGTTTACCAGGTGCTTCTCGCAGGACACGTCCATAACCTCCGCTGCAAAAACCAAGCTCGGTGAGATATTTGCCACCTCAAGGAAGTCACGGGCCAGTGTGGGCTCCGGCACCCTCACCGGTTTTGCAAACAGCCCATATGCTGTCCGTCGGGGTACTCTTGGGTCGATTGGCGCCCGAACTCCAACTCCGACGCCCAGACTGGACCAAGCGTATCTTGATGGAGAAACAACCGCTGTGAATGCAAACACGGTGACGACCTCACCAAGAAGAGCGTCGAGGTGAGCGAGTCATGTCTTCAAAGTAATGTTCACTGCCAAATTTCTTCGGACAGAAACCGATTTAGCACGACTGGCAACTATCGTGACGAAAAAATGAGCTTGTTTACTCCGCCATGTTGTGGATAAGATTGCTTGTGCTGTTGGAACTAAATTAAAAACGGAAACGCTGTAATGTAATTACATCAGTTGTCAACTGTACACTTAGCTTCACTTCGTTTCAGGTTAGCCCTGTTTTGTTTACAGCAGCCGCAGAAACTAACAGAAACGCCTTTTAAATCGCATGGGTAGTTTATGACCAAAGTAAAATCTCTTTTCCAGTCTGTTTTTTTTACGGTCGTAGACTCCGGCAAACTCAGTTTACGATTATTACAAAAATCACACCACGCCGTTACGGGCAGATCCTCCAAGGCAAACTTATCACCATTGAGCTATACCTACACTTTTGCACCAGTTGCCTAACAACATTTACTCTACGTTTTGACAATCTCCCAAAGCAAGCTTCGCGTTGCTTTGATTATGCCATTGACCCTGTAACAGTGTTTTGTGAAGTGCTACATTGCTCTGCTGGACAAACAAAGCTTGTTCTGTGGTGGAGGTTCAATGTCTAAAACACGCTTCATATCTTTAGCTTTGCACAACTTTCTCTTCTGCGTAAGTCTTCATCGCGTTGCCTCACATACCTTTATTTGCCTAAGACCTGAAGTGCACTCGACTGCCGCCGAGTCGCCGACTTTGCGCAAGCTTGAAAACCGTCAGATGGCGCTGAAGCAACGCGACGGAAAGAGGAGGAAGCAGCGGAGGTTGACAAAACAAGAAGAGAAGAAAAATATTGCTGAAATGCTTAAAAATGAAGAACAAAAGCTTCAAATTGATGGTTAGTTGAATTTACCTACGAGAAAAGTTCTAAAAAGTTAATGAAGGTAAACGGTGGGCTGAACACGCATCACTGAACCTGGTAAACTGGGTTCGATTCCCCAGTGGGCCGTGCTGAAGACTTATAACAAGACACTTGCGGCCAGTTCAGCCTCGTGCTCGGTAATGGGTGCGGCCATAGACTCGCCACCAGTGCAGCATTTACTACGACAACAGCCGGTGGCCCACGGCCCAAGCAAGCGGAGATGGGCGTCCCACTCGTGACACTCACGAGGAGAGTACAAAAAGCGAGTATACTGAACCTGATACTGCAAGCGCAAGGCAGAGCTAACCGCAGGCGTTGTTGTCATGTGAAGTATAGACCCTTACCTTCGGCGGCTGTTTGTGTGCAGGATTCCCACGCGGTATTGAAAGTATTGGAAAAGTATGTAGCATGCAAATTCAGCCATTTCTTGTTTAAATTTTGTTCTTTAGCACTGATGACAGTTTTTTTTGTATTGTGTTCCATGAATGAAATTTTGGAAAAATTTGATGGTAATAGCTCAGTGGTAAAGTGTGCGCCTCTCAATTGGAAGGCTGGGTGTTCGATCCGCGGCCACTGAGTGAATCGCCGTAGCGCTCCTTGGGCAGGAGTGTTCACTTCAACCGCTCCGACAAAAAGCATTATTCAGGCTTCGGCCTGCCGCCAATTGCCGTAACCAAAATAAACAAAAAAAGAAGTGATGCTATCAACGTTCTAAAATGTAGTATTGAAAATGTGTGACAGTCCTGTGTGTGTCCCCGGTATAGCTGCATCAAGTAACGTACGCCTCGTGACAACGCACGACAATGGTGCGCCAGGCGTGCGTCTTTGTTGTTTGCACAACATTGGGGTCAAGTTGGCCACCCCCCGCAGTCATTCGGCGCTCGGGGAATTGTTCCCCCCTTGTACCCCCATGTTACGCTCCTGCTTCAACCTTCTACTAGCCCCGCCCGTTCAAGCAAAGACGTATGTTTCGTCAGGCGTCGTTCGATTGAAGCGAGCTGTCCGAGCGATCAGAGGCTACAACGCTCAAACAGAACGAGAGATGAGCATCAGCGAAGGTGACGTCATAAACGTGAGCGAACAGAGCGAGAGCATGTTGCGAGGCCCGAGCGGGTGGTTCCCCGCGAATCACGTCGTGTCGATTGAAGATGAAAGTGGAGAAGGTTTGTTCAGTAGTTTGGCGGCGATCGTCTTTGATCCCGTGCATCGTGTATCTCGAATTGTTTTTAAGGCAAAATATCTCGAATTGTTTTTAAGGCAAAATATCTGCAAAATAAAAGCTGCAGGCGCCAGTGCAGCTCCTTCGCTGAAGTTATGAAGGTTTCGACGTGTTTCCGAAACCTTTTTTCATTTGAAATTGTTCGGAACGTTGTAGTTCGCCCCCCATCTACTCCAGCGTAATCGCTCACATTCGTGACACATACCACAGATAAAGAACAAAAGAATTTTTTGAGCAATGACGCTGTTCTACTCTTTTTGGGGGGGTTTCACACTCCTTATCTTCGCACATCTTCCATGAGTCCACCCTGCGCATCACAACGACTTTGCCATAACCAGGGTTTTTTTTAAGGGAAATGTTAGGTACCCGGTATGGACCTGTAGGGACCCGATTTCGCTGATTCTAGGGACCCGATGATAATTTTCGCTGAGTCCCTAAAACATAGGTTCTCAAAGTGCTCCATACGGAGCCCAGGGCTCCGCGAGCTATTCGTTTACTTATTAAGATACTGACTTGGCTAATTTGAATATTTTTTAAATACAAAGCAGCAAATACATCCGAGTCATTAAATAAAGCACTTCCAATTTACTCAGGAACATCAATCGATAAGTAACAATGTGTTTTTTTTTGTTTGTTTTTTAAAGAAATTTATTGTGGGGCTCCGTAAATTATGGTCAATCTCTTCATGGGCTCCATAACACCAAAAGTTTGAGAACCCCTGCCTTAAAACACCTTAAAAAAGAGCCTGCCGTAACTTTCTTTCCACACATGCCACAGGGGTCTATCTTACTCTTGATTATTTCCCCTTTGAACCCACTCACCATCACCTTCGTCTTCCCAAGGTTAACCTTCATTCCTTGCTTTCAAACGCAACCTTCCATTTTTAAACTTTTAACTCAGGCCCTCCACAGTCTCGACCATCAAAACGAAGTCGTCTGCATAATAGAATTTCATTCATCAAACCTTCTCTTGCGCTCCCTGTAATCACATCCACCGCAATCCGAAACAACAGTGGTGACAAGCAGGGTTGCGAAGTCGGAGGTAAAATATCCAACTCCCGACTCCGACCTTTCCAAAATTTCCGAGTCCTTAACAAAAAAGGGAATGAAATTTGGCTGTTAAAATCAATGGAAATCGTGGTACACAGCAATAAATCTCTCTGTCAACGAAAGTTTCAAACGAAATTGTACCATTTCAACAGGAATTCCCAATTTACGAGTATGATGTTTAAAATGATCTAACCGGGCATCCGGAGTCGGAATCGAACAATAAAGTCCGACTCCTACTCCTAGTGTTGTTAGGAATCCGACACCTTACGACTCCGCAACCCTGGTGATAACACTGACCCTTGGTGCACACCAACTTTTACTGGAAATTCATTTGAAAACTTTGTTCCCGCTCTGGCTTTCGTTTTCTCTCCTTGATAAAAGCTCGCCACCGCCCTCACCATTTTTTCTGGTATACCTTTCTTTCTCGCTGCCCATTCCATCAACTTTCTTGGGGTCTCTATCGAAAGTTTTTTACAAATCGACAAAATACATGTAAAACTTTTTTTCATCTAAGTATTCCTCCTGCATCCTTCTCAGAATAGACAATGCATCCATTGTCTCTCATCCTAGCCCCACAGTTCATTACGTCTTTTTTTCCTTTGAAAATCGACAATAAACACTCGATTTCCTCTCATGCAGCATTCCATTTAGATCTAGAATGTGTTGACAGAGTTCCAGCATCACAACAATACCCACCTTTCTACTCGCAATTATCATCTCCGTGTTGACTTCAGAGAGCCCAGATGCCTTTCTGAGTTTCTTATCTTTCATTCCTCCTGACATTTACCTCTCTAATGACCATCTGAATTGGTCCGTCAACCACATCAGCTTCTGTCATCTGGTCCCAAACTTTCTATTCGTTCATGATCACCTCCATGTACTCTTTCCATATTTTACCTCGGTCTTCCTTACTGAAACCCAGCCTTCCATTTTTACCCTCATGCATTTTCCCCCCCTTCATTATCTTTCCCATCTTTTTTCACGAACTTCACCAATTTGAAAATATTGCCTGGTTTTGTATTCAGTTTTTTTTAATACCTGGTCAACCTCGTCTCTCATGGTTCTTGTTATTACCTTTTTCGTTTGATTTTTTAAGTTGGTGTATTGTAACCTACTTTCTGCTGATTTATTATATGCCATGTTTTTGGTCGTCATTGCTTCTTTCACATCTTCATTCCACCTCCATGTGTTTCCTCCGTGTCTTCTTCCTTTCGTTTTCAGACACAGTTAATCACAAGCCTTCACAACTCCATTCTTAAAAGAGTCCCATAAATCCGGTGCTCCAAATTTACTTGCTCCTCAACCCTTTCTTCAAATCTCTTCATCATGTCACCTTTCTTTAACTTTGAAACCCTTCTTTTACGGCCGACTCCTGCTTCATAACGTTCTTCAATTTCCTCTTGCCCACATCTGCGACCACTAACCGGTGCTGCAATTCCTATGGAATTGCCTTCACATCGCGTAAATACTTTCTGTTGTCCCTGCCCACCAATGCAAAGTCAATCTCTGTGTCATTTCCACCAGCACTGAACGTTACTTTCCTCATTTTTTCGATACCAAGTGTTTGCCAGGCACACTTCTTTCTCACCAAAAACTTCAGCAACATTCTCACCTCCAAATTTCTCTTCCCTATTCCATTTCCTCCATGCACACCTTCGAAACCATCAATCTGCTCCAACATGCTCGATGAAGACCCTTAGACCAAAACGAATTCCTTTCCATTTTGTAAATCCCATTCGCAAGCCAACTTGTCATAGAATTGATGTTTCTCTGATTCTTGTCTTCCGCGTTGTGGTATATAGACGGAGATCACTCTCACCACCTCTTCTCCGAACACCATGACCACCATCATCACTCTATTGCCACTCCTTCGGACCCCTACAGCTCTCTCACTAATTTCGTCTTTAACAAGTATCCCAAATCCTCCAATACCTTCATTGTTTCCAGACCACCATAGTTTATATTTTCTTCCTTTGACGCCTAAAAATCGAGCGCCTTGCCCTCCCATCGCACATCCTGCAAGCAACAGACATCCACCTTCCTCTTTCTAAGTTCTTCACAAACCTCCACCACTCTCCTACGCATACTTCCAACATTCCAGGTTCCCATTCTTGGGCCCTCGTAAAGTGGTTAAGCGTTATTGAAAACATGCAGAATGCCACTAACGTGTTTTACTGCGAGTGGAAAGTTGTGAAAAGCTTTTGTCTTTCAGATAACAATACTGGTGATGACGCAAACCCTTCGCCAGAAGAAAAACCGCGAGTCAAGTTTGACGTAAGCGACTTGCTGTGCACTACGTTTTGTGTGTCGAAGAAAACTGCTTCTTGTAATCGATTTAATCTTGTTTGCATAACAAACATGTGGAAAATCCGGGTAAATACCTTCGTGTTTTTCCCATCTATTTTTCTAGAATTCTGTGTTGTTTCAGTCTTGCTTATTCAGTTGTGTTGCCGGTAGATTTGTTTCAACAAGTCAGAATTGTTGAGTAAAATCGTACTGTTGAAGACTCCATGTTTGCTGTTCAGCCCTCGAGGGATCTGCCCGCCGTGCTCTGCTTTCATAACTTTGCGAAGATTCTGAATTGCACATATCTACATTTAAGCAACAAGTCTCTACATGGGCAACGCAGTGAAATCTGCTTGCAAAGTGTTTTATCAGGAAATCGACTTCCTAGTAAAACCCTCCACGATCAGATTTGACTGCGTTGCCCATGTGGAGAATTGTTGCTTAAATCGCAGCATTGTGGATTTCCTTGACGCATGTGAGAATTTCCCATCATCACAGTGTCTTTTCTCCTCTCAACGTAAGCCCTTCGTTCTCACTGCTTTGCAGGAGGGTGCTGCAGTAAGCGTGACCTACATGTACAAGAGCACTTCAACGTAAAGTTTCTGTAATGAAGGAAACACGCCAGAGTTGGCCGGAGTCACGTTTTCAGACTCCGACTCCGGTCCTGTTCCAAAATTTCCGGATCCAACTACGACGTTTATTCAAATTTGAGAATGCGACTCATGTTCGAACTCCGAAACCATCTCTGCGAACAAAACTCACATCTTGCTTAAAACTTTTTCCTTACGCAAACTCCTGCTACTGCCGAAAATGAAAAGTGACCCCCGGTCCCGAAAAAAAACAGGATCCTGCCGGAGTCGACTCCAGCACTCCGGATCCGTGACCACCTCAGCAACTCGCACGACTGAACAGCATTGTGATTGGCTGATCAAATGGGTTTGGTCAATTTTGTTCGCTGGTTTTTGCAGATCGCTCCGTCGTCGCCGAAGAAAGTCCGCGTCGATTCTCCACGTCACAGAGCATCGCAGCCACGCCTGCGCAAGAGGAACGACGGCTCGGAGTGGCGGCGAAATATACTCGGTGACATCACAGTCATGAACAAGGACGAAGTATGACGAGTGAAATGCTTTGACGTTTGTTGTCGCATTCGAATGAACGACCTAGCTGAAAGTGAAATAGGTTTTAACCGCTACTGTGGATTTGTTTTTAGTGCGCTTATTTCTAACTATGGTCAAGATTTCTGGATTACAAAAGATCAGTTGATGAATAACTATGACAAAATGGATTAGTTTAAACGAGACTTTTGACTTAGATGCATGATTCATCCGCACAGTGTATTCGTTTTCACTGCAAACTCTTGCCCGTAGTAACGTTTCCTCGTGGTATCTCCTCTTTCAGTAAAAAGTGCTGCTGCGCACACCAGTTGCCGAACGATATAACGTAGACAGCTACTGCCATAAAATGCGTAAAAACGAGCAAAACCATCGCGCATTGCTCGTCGCACTCGTGATCAAAGACCGCATTCGGGCTTCAGGCCGAGGAGCCCGTTCGAAAAATTCGCGACAGTCCCCCCCATCAGCTATCCGCAAATGGAGGACCCGCGTTGCGCCCGCCGCGCATCTGGGGAGGCGAGGACAGTGCAGGGTGCTTCTATACTCAGTACTCAAGGGAGACTTGAAAGTGACGCGTAAACGGCAATTTTACCACAAGCTAGTGATTGGAAACTGGAGTATTACTTCGCTCACAAGGAAAGAACACGAACTGGTTGAGAAACCAAACGACGCTCCCTGGATGTTATTGGCATTTCTTCGTTTGAGCGGCGTGGCTCTAACACTGTGGAGCTGGAAGCTCTTCTTCTCCGGCGTTGAGTCAACAGTGTCTACCCGACCTGTGGTAACCGACCTGTCTACCCGACCTGTGGTAAGATACTCGTGACACCCTGATGGAAGGCTGTGTCCACATATGGAACCCATTTAAGAGACAAGTTGTACACGTTGAACTTGAAGCGATTCTTTGTGTTTCATATAAGGATACGGCCCAAACTCAACTCCACAGTACCCTGAGTTAGTGGACGAAACTAGTGGGTTCTTCGAAGGGTTAAAACTAACCAATCCACGATCCTGTTGGGAGACTTCAATGCTCACGTTGGAAACGATGCTAAGGCATGGAAGGGTGTGATCGGACAGCATGGTGATGCAAACACTGGATATAAAAGAAGAGATGCAGTTGCTCAAAGCAGCTTTCATTTCATCAGCTTCTCGGATATGTGGACAGAAACGACTCGGCGTGGAAGAAGAATGACAAACAACTAGTCGTATGATGGAACCTGAGGTGAAAGATGCGATCCAAGAAATTGGGTTGCAAGGCTTCAGACCAAACGGGTCCTTTGCTGCGATACGCAAACGCAGGCGCAAAAATCCGCAAGCTTCACGGTGATAAATTCAAAATGCAATCTTGAGAGGATTTTGGACATAAACTGGATACCAACCACTCGCAAACCAGCAAAGTGTTCTAGCAAACCACCCAGCGTCTTTGCAGTCAAACATTTAGTGTAACTAGATGCATCCTTTGAAGACTGAAACGTAATCCTACTCACCAATGGGGAAGATGTCCTTCGCTGGTAGAGAGAAGATTCTAGAAACGTGTCACTCCAACACTATCAGGCACGCAGGTGATTGGTCATGCGTCCTGGGAAAGAAAAGCGATCACTGCTGACGACGTCTCCCAAACTGTCAAGACATTGAAAGCTGGGAAGGCTGCAGGTTGTGATGAAGTCTGACCTGAAATGTTCAAAGCTTTAAACCAGTGTTTTTCAACCTTTTAAGACACGGACTATTTTCGGACGAGTATAAACCTTCTCGGACTCAAGGTAGACTAAGACTACGAGAATGATACAAACACTAGTTTTAGCAAATTCAGTTCATCGCCCACGTTCACGAATTTCAACGAAAATCTTGTCTCTGAGTTTGTTTCACAAGTTTTTCGAAATAATGCCTGTGGTCTTCAACACACACTGTTATGTCGCCTCCTGGTTGAAGTTGGTATTGGTGCCTTGTTTCAAAAATAATTATATCGTTGAAAAACAGCTTCACAACGGTGTGTAGTTGGAAAAAAAGAGCTTTTGTTGCCTACAGACACAGATCAGAAATTTGGTTCCATTGTCTGGACATCCACTTAAAATTGAATCTGACTCTGCAGCTGCCGTCTTAGCAGCTTAATCTACTGTTCAGCAATGCAATCAACTTCACAATGAACCTGCTGCTCTGGCACCTCAAAAGGGCTTCGCACCCAGTTAATGTTTTTGATGTGATTGTGAGAAGGGATATATCTATCCTCTCGGAGAGATATAGTAAGGCGCTCGAGGAAGATTTGACAAATGCAGGCAAATCAATTTCTACCTCTTCTGCAAATGCGTTTAATGCTAAAATGCAGATATTGTTCAATTTTCAATTCGATGGATCCACAACTGTATTTTACTTTTAAACGCGACGATGTCTCGGCAACATTTGAAAGTATTTTACCATTTCCGAGCCTGGAGCTGTTTACCTGAATCAAACGTATAAAAAATCACCTAAGAATATTTGGCAATCAACTTGCTGTCGATGAATTGTTCAGCAAACTTATGATTCTGTTCTTTTAATAACGCACCTGTGCCATTGCATGGGCCACTCTCTTCAGCATATTACCTCATGAGCCGACGGATGTTGAAATGAAACAAACGTCCACTGTGTTCTGCCCCCATCTCGCCACACAAAGCACCAAATTAACGAATGAGTAAGAGACAGTGTTTGATGTGATCAACAGCAGATGAAATCTATTTAAAAACTGTCAGATCTTAAATTTATTCGCAACTGATTTTTTCCAGGCCAGGAAGGCAATAACTACTTAAATATCTTTGTTTTCGCTTTTCATAAATTCATAAAGTCTTTTTGATTTTTATCATAGCCGGATAAGCACCATCGGCACAAACAGACACGCTGTGAATTCGCTGTGAGTCCGAGAAAGCTGATGATGCCTAGTGAAGGAATCTGCTTTCTTAAACATTTCCTTTGGCAAGTGGACAGCAAAAGCAAAATGCAGCTGCCGTTCCACTTCTGTAGTCCTCACTCGCACGGTATCGCACGAACACTGTGAACTGTGCATTGTTTCCAAAACCTGCAGTCTCACCCAACTCTGCAATAAGATTTCCACTTCGCT
>Ga0210059_1006996_pt1 | contig 18006 bp, 11 predicted proteins | sample Ectturendosymbi2_FD_188042 | JGI IMG/M metagenome (GOLD analysis project Ga0210059, IMG submission 188042) | Ecteinascidia turbinata endosymbiont from Florida, USA - Sample 2 (SPAdes) (version 2) | ecosystem: Host-associated > Tunicates > Ascidians > Unclassified | place: Key West, Florida... | reverse complement strand
ATTTGTTTATTTTAGATCATAACTTTTGAACCAGAAACGCTAGAAAGTCGATCAAAGGCTCAAAAGACTCGGACTCGAGTCTAGTTTCCAATGAAAACTTCAGCGAAACACTTTGGCCTAGTGGTTGAGCCCTAGGCCAGGCAACATGAGCCAAAATGACCCCAAAACTACTTCACGTATGACGTCAGTCACAAACAATCTGCACCCCCAACCAAAAAATTTTTTTCGAGTGCAATCTACTAGACTGTCCGATTCGTTTGAGCCGTTGAACAGCTCTCTAGCGCAATCGGCGGAGGAGCTAGGGCGTTGGTAAGGCAACCGAAAACTGCTGTTTTTTAGGCCGAAATCAAGGTACGAATATACCGTAGGCCGGCAGCCAGCGAGTTAATGGGTTAACTCAGTGTTTCTCAACTTTTTCCATTGCAAAACCTTTGGAAACATTTGCTGGACTTGCGACGAACCAGCAATATGAATTTGATAAAGACACATATCCGAAGTTTTATTTTTGATGAAACAACAAAAAGCAATATGCATCAATTAATGTGATGTGTGACCTTGCTTACTTTCAATATGTAGTCAAATGTTGAAAGAGTTTGTAAAATTTGCACCCACATAAACCTCTCAAGGTTTATTCGTTATCAATATTTGTTTTTAATCACTGTCATGGAAGAATCTACTACTTTGCATAAATATGATGTAGCAAAACGAATAACAATCTGTAGTGCTTTTTCAAGCAAGGCTAGGTATTCGTCTTTCATTGAAATCCATAATAATTGTCAGATTTCCTGTTCAGTAAACTTTGTTTTCAGGGAATCACCACGGGAATAGTAAATATAGCCACTTTTTATCCTTGTTGGGGTAACCCAGTGGTCTCCAAACTTTTTGTCCAAGGGCAACATTAGCTATTACACAACATTCTGAAGGCTGGACATTTGACGTAATGTGATTGTTTTGGGATATGTTACATTTTACCAAATAAGCCAAATAAGTTTTTATTGAGATACTACTTCTTCATTATTGACAAAATGTCTTCGCGGGTTGTAGTGTGGTGGAGACCCCTGGGGTAAAAGACGATGGGGTAGGTTGCACGAAAAGATCACGAATCCATTCATAGCTTGATAAATTATTCAGGAGTACTGAGTAAATTTTAACATACACACTGCAAAAATTTACTTCACAAACTGAAAGGCAGAATCATAACATTCATTTTCCAGCAAATCATTAGATAACAGTCACAACTTTAACTGTTAAGCAGGTCCTTCCATCATCATACTTGCAAGATCGATTGCAACAGGCAGTATTAGCTCCTCAGCACTGGTATAAGGCTTTTTTTAGACCTAGCAATTTGGTAGGATGCTAATAGAGCCTTTGTTGGAAATTGCGTGATTTTGAAATGGTGGACACTTGCCTTTCAGATCGTTTACTTTCCAAAAAAGCTGTATATCCAGTTATATTCATAAATTGCAGATGTGATGATGCTAAATGACATTAAAGCTTATTTGGTAGCATGCCTTTTCTGGCCAGTACCTTGCTGCAAACAACAAACTGTGTTTTTTCCTCCCGTTCTGCAAGATTATTGGGAACCCAAAATCTAAATAACTGTCCTTGTACCCGTTATTCTTAATTGCGGATTTACGCTTAGGGTTGCAGCATTAGTTTCCTGTTTGCATTAACTTTATATCTGACTACTATAGTCTTCATTTGTCTGATGCAAAGTAAATCAAATTTGGGCAACACGTTTATTAGTGGACAATAACGCAGTTATGTGATCATTAGATATAGTAAATAGGCTATCTATTGTAGGCACGATTGTACTTGAAAAACGTAATCGTCCTTGGGGAAAAATGTAAAACTGCACAGAATTTTACTATTATTAGCTCATCGAACAAAACTGTAAGTTGACTTTTGTGCAATGCCCTTAGAATATGAAAGCGACCCACCAGGGCGTCACGACGTACAGTTTGAGAACCATGGAGTCGAGTCAACTAGACTTGTGATCAATCTATGAATTATCTTTAGTGATTAACCAGTGATCAATGGATACAGAACAATGCCACAATAGATGGGAAGATTAGAGGTATTTAATATAGATAATAAAAAAAGTAAATACTATGACTACTGCAAGCCTAGTATGGTACCTGGCAGGCCAGTCATTCACATGCTCAATTGAGTGTATGGAGCAGCACTACATACTAGAAGTTCACAAAAAGGTTAGACCAACTGATCTGAGAACAGTTTCTGGAGTGATGCCAGTCACAGAATTTTGCGCTTATTTCATACTAATAATATAATTTAAGCCTGCAACTGTAACAACAAAGAAGTTCATCTGTAGTCTGCAGCCTTAAAAGATTGAATTTGAGGGGTGAAACTGCTTGACTAGATTGCCCACATAGTCTTATATTTTGAAGCAACTGACAAACATCCTACCTTCCAAAAAACACCTACTTAGATGATGTGATTGACAAATTTTATATGAATGCTTTAAATTTGTGTTTTTATCAAAGGGATTGTCAACTGTTCTCTTGTATCCACTCATTAACCCCAAGCATTGAGGATGGACCATTTTTCAAGACTTGGGTATGACCTCACTGGGAACTGTTGCAACCTCTCTGGTGGCGTTGCGTTGATTGTGTGATTCACCACGAATGGGATGTGCACGAAGAACAAAAATAAATATGCGTGGCGCGAGCAAGCAATAATAAGAGAGATTGCGACGCATGATCTCTATTGTTGCTTGTTGCCGCAGTGCAAAGCTTTGCGCACATGCCACTCGGGATTTCCGATCGCAACAAAATGGTGCTATGACCAGGATGTGAAGGTCGTGCCGGATGCAGCCTTCACACAAACAATATGCGATCGGTGCGGTTTGTTGTAAAGAGGGGATGTTGTTGCAACCTCTCCGGTGGCGTTGCGTTGATTGTGTGATTCACCACGAACAGGATTTGCGTGAAGAATAACACCATTATATATGTGGCACGAACAAGCAATAATAGAGTGATCATGGCATGTGAACTCTATTGTTGCTTGCTGCCACAGTGCGAAGCTTTGCGCATATGCTGCTCGGGATTTCCGATCGCAACAAAATGGTGCTGTGACCAGGATGTGGAGGTCGTGCCGAGTTCAGCCTTCACACAAAGAACATGCGATCGGTGTGGTTCGTTGTAAAAAGGAGGGGATGTTGTTGCAACCTCTCCAGTGGTGTTGCATTGATTGTGTGATTCACCACCAATGGGATGTGCACGAAGAACAAAAATAAATATGCGTGGCGCGAGCAAGCAATAATAAGAGAGTTTGCAACACATTATCTCTATTGTTGCTTGCTGCCGCGGTGCAAAGCTTTGCGCACATGCCGCTCGGGATTTCTGATTGCAACAGAACTAAATCTATCCCACCAAATGGGTAGAGTATACCGTATTTATTCGATTGTCACCCGCCCTTGAACATAAGTTACCTAATAAACCTCTGAGATACTTTCGCATACTAGCATGTTTTGCATTTGACAATGCTAAAGAGAACAGTATGCGAAAAGAGAGTTTGGTCGACAAAATGTAGCCAAGGAAAGGCTGGGCATCATCTATACCTTTCGATAATGAAAATAAATAAAAAATGAAGGCCGCATTTGATTATATGCCACATGAAATGATGAAAAAAACTTTATAAGCTGCAGCTTACAACCAAATAAATATGGTACTCGTCACTACTTAACCCACTGTACCACTTAGCCATTTTTTTACTCACTGTTTACTCCAAACCTGGAAATTTTTTTTCGCTGAGACATTTCAATCATTTCTCCTGCGATAGTATTAAAACTTTGAAACTCACTGTAACAGCATTCACTAGCCCACCTTTCTAGACATCATGACTGAATTGACTTAATTTTTTCAGTAATTTTAAAAAAATCAGTCTATGACAGTGTAATGAAACCAATTTGCCACATACTAACATGGCTCTAACGGAAAACTTGAATGTAACTGTCTGCAAACACAACATACATGTAAACCACACATCAACTGAGCGCACACAGAGCAACAATTAGCTACACAGCTGCATAAAAATCAGTATTTGAATCAGCAAGGAACAATTACATGGTGTTTAACTGTAATCAACCACAAAGCACATGCTGCCTTCCACAAAGGCACATTGATCATACATAACTGAACGTCACAAAATAACTCCAAATTACCACAGACAAAAAAATGAACCCAGCTGCAAATGAATTTCTATCCAAAAGGTACTTAATTCAAACACATGCTTTCCATGCTTGATGGCCCACACTTCTAGAAATTATCTGTAAGCCAGCATCATCATTAAAGGCAGGTTTCAATCAAGCAACTTCCAGTAACAAGATCATATGATGCTGTCATGTTGATGCATGATAGGGAATGCAAAAACGCCACTAAACTGCAAATCAGAATGTTGTATGTTTGTCTCTATCTGCAGTCATGTACTGAATCAGCCAACAGCTAGAACTTGTATACAACAACAGTTTGCAAAACACTGCTGCAGGCCATTGTATGAACTTAAAAACACTCAAACCATCCTCATCATCTTAACCTCATTTATTTCTTGTATTCAGCTACTAAGAAATTTTTCAATGAATTGTTAGACATTCTCACCAATATCTACTTGTTCAATAGCAGATTCCATGGTAATTCCAGATTTCTGTATCGTTTCTTCAAAAGGATATAAGTTGCAAACCACCAGCCTGAAAGACATACATGCAGGGTCAAAAAAAGATATCAAACTGTGAACAATGAAAGTGCTACATATGCATGTCTTCTAAAACCAGATATACACGCAGCAATTCATATTATGTGTTAAATTGTGATTTAATGATGCTAATCCAGAATGCCACAATGTTGTTTATGGGCTGAACTGACTTGCGTGAGCGTAACTCTGACGTCGAAAGCGGTAGAGAGCTGTTCAAAGGCTCAAAAGATGTGGCAAGTCTTCTAATCTGCACTCGAAAAAAAATTTTTGGTTGGAGGATGCGGATTTTTTGTGAGTGACGTCATAAGTGGAGGACTTATGGGCCACCTTGGCCCACTTCACCTGGCCCTGGACCCAAACCGTTAGATGGCAGTATTTTGCTCAAGTTTTTATTGGAAACGAGGCGACAATCTGAGTCTTTTGATACTTCGGATGACCTGCTGGGGTTTCGGGTTCAAAAGTTATGATCTAAAGTAAACAAAATTTGCTTAATTGGTTAATTAAATAATTAATTTGTTTATTTTAGATCATAACTTTTGAACCAGAAATGCTGGAAAGTCGATCAAAGGCTCAAAAGACTTGGACTCGAGTCTAGCTTCCAATGAAAACTTCAGCAAAATACTGTGGCCGAGCGGTTGGGCCCTAGGCCAGGCAACATGAGTCAAAATGACCCAAAAACTACTTCTCTTATGACGACCACTCACAAAAAATCTGCAACCCCCAACCAAAAAAAAACTTTTTCGAGTGCAGACTAGATGACTGGCTGATCCGTTTGAGCCCTTGAACAGCTCTCTAGCGCAATCGGCGAAGGAGCTATGATGTTGGTAAGGCAACAGACAACTGCTGGTTTTCGGCCGATTTCAAAGAACGGATTTATTGTACCCCAGCTCTCAAAGTGTTAACTTATCACCATGCCAATATGCTATCGGCAATGAAAAATGAAGAACATCAGTATCAGCCAAAAAACTTGTAGAGCTCATTGGGTGCCAGTGAATAGAGCAGCTATGTCCAATCCAAATAGCTTATGAGCCAAAATATATGTCACTATCTCAACCAGGGCCGCACACTGAATAAACATATTATTGAGGGCCACACAGTGAATGGCTTACTTTGATCTTAGCAAACTAAGTTTAGCTAAAGCTAATGTCCTGAAAGCATTTGAATGCTATCTGCAATGGTAACAGACGTGATAAAATGGTACTGAGGACCACCTGCAACAAAAATGTCAAATTCAAGATTTTCAAAATAAGGACAAGTTGTCATGCAGGATGCTTTTACCACAGCGAAAACCAAAACTGGGCTGCACAAAACCTTTGACTGGGCCGCATGCGGCTCGTGGGCCACAGGTTGGACATAGCTGGAATAGAGCTAGCTGAAACTCAAGATTAAAATTTGCAGACATAAACCTACTGAAAGTTCCGAAAGTCCTGCTGCTTCATATCATCAATGTCAGTATGAGACCTTGTGGCAAGTATTCCAGCATGAACAGCTGGATGCAAAGTTTTGACTCTTCCTCCAAGCATTTCTGGAGCACCAGTTACCTCACTGACATCCCTTAAACACAAGCAGCTGAACAATTTCAGAAAACAATTGAACAATTTCAGACATGAATGCTGTTATTTAACAATGAACAAGAAGTCAGGACTATTTAATATATCTCAACTCATAGTGGGTAAGTAGCTACATTGGTTAAGAAGCTTGAACTTGGTTTTCATGGGACATTTACCAGTGGTGTCACTTGAATTGAAAAAGTAATTATGTAAAATGAAACAATAACATCATTCATATGTACCAGGGGTGGGCAAACTTTTTTCTGTGAGGGCCACATTGTTCTGTTAGTACCCAGCAAAGGGCCAGCTTCCACAAATTATACTTTAAAAAAGAATAATGTATTTTCAAGTTTTTATTTTCAACATACTTGTTTTCAATATTCAAACTTCGTGTATGTTGAGGATATTTTAATACATGTTTCTTGTGTTTCATATTATCACATTTTATGATATATAAGTATGCTCTGTGTACACAGAGGCCACAAAAAATGTTCAGCAGGCAGCATGCAGCCCGTGGGTCATAGTTTGTCCACCCCTGATATATACCTTGCAGGTACCCAAACCTGTTTTTATGCTGAGAAATTTCGGTATATTTGCCAAGACATTTTGGTCTCCAAGATGTTTTGGTCATTTGTCTCAGTTGTACTAAAACTAGCCATAGCAGTGTTAATTAAAGCCTATATTTTCAGACATTCTGACTGAAATGACTTAATCTTTTTCGGTCATTTCAAAAACATTTCAGTCTATGACCGAAAAAACCCAGACCCAAACAATAATCAATACTGACGTATTGGAAAGTGAAATGTGAAGAACTTTCTCCATCAAAATATTGTGAAAAGATCAATATATTTACAAGTTACAGACGCAAATGCGTGTTTAAACTAAATCTTCTTTCAAACACATGCATATGAATCAGCTATACGGGTCCATATACAGAAAAATCCGGTTAATTGCATAGCCAGTAGTTTGTCAAGCTTTCTTATGCATTTAACCAATATATGCAATTATTTCTATCACAAAAATAGCTGCAGGTTTACCCCCTAATTTTACTTCTGTCCACATGCTTGCTACCTGACACCGCTAATATCTGGTAGGAGGGATGGGCATTTGGGAATACCGAATCCACAAGGATTCAGATCATGAACTATCCGAATCCAAAATGCAAATTTAAACCAGGTATCAGTTTAAATCTTCCACAACAACAGCATTGTACTTGCTTCCACCACATGGGAAGTTACCGTGCATGTACAGAAGTTTTTTCACTCCACCATGTGCATTTTTGTCTTGCACCACGTGAGAACTTAGCGCTATTGCCCATGTGCAGACATTGCATATGTTTTTCTCTTGCACTGCATGGAAATTTAGTGCAACTGTGCATGTCCAGACATTTCTTCAGTTCACCGCATGTGCTTTTGTCAAGACACCAACATGTGCAATAATTTCTGCAGTTGCCCACATGTGTTTGTCAGCCATTGCATGGATTGTTTTGTTGATGTTTGAAAATCAGTTGCAGTCACTTTGTTGAAGCGTCAATTGGACAAAATGCCTCGAAAGAAGAAAACTTCAAACGAACAGTTGCCTTTGCTGACACAAATGGTGTTAAAATATCTTTGCAGAACCTGCAAAGTCAGCCTCCTCAAAGAGATCTTTTTCTAGTGCAGGATTAACTGCCACCAAGTTGGCATCAGAGTTAGCATGTGGACATTCGGAAAGCCTTAACACCTCGGGAGCCAGCATACAATATACTCATACTTTGAAATCCCATGTGAGCCATGTTTTTTGTGTCATTTTGTACCACACAACTCGCTAGGTGATTGAGCTAGAAAGCTATTCAAACCCTTGAAAGATGTGGCCAGTCTTCTTGTTTGGATTTAAAAAAATTGCAGAGTTTTGGATTTCAGGTTTGTTGTGGGTGACATCATAATGGGGTAGGTTTAAGCATTTTTGGCCGAGGTCATCAGGCCCTGTGTCCCAACCACAAGAACTAATTTTTTGACACTAGTTTTCAGTAGAAACTAGGCTATAATGTGAGTTTTTAGAGCCTTTGCTTGGCTATCTAATGTTTCTAGTTCAAAAGTTATGGCAAGAAAAACAAAATTTGAATAAAAAATCAAGTCCCGCAAAAGGTAACCTTGGCCATTTTGGCTGAATATCATAATTCGTCAGGGGATTAATATAGAGAGCTGTTCAACCTCTCTAAAGATGTGGCGAGTCTTCCAGTTTGTATTTTTGAAAATTGGAAAGTTTTGGATTTTAGTTTTTTTTGTGGGTGACATCATAATTGGGGTAGGTTTAAGGTTTTTTGGGTGATTTCATCAAGCCCTGAGCCCTCACTACAAGGTGCACTTTTTTGTTTTCTTCTTTTAACAAAACTAGGGCAAAATCCACATCTTCAGAACCTTTTATTGGCCTTCTAATATTTGTGGTTCAAAAATTAAGGCCTAAAAACAGCAAATTTATGTACTAATCTTGTAATTAATGAATTTCCAGTTTTTTGCACATAACTTTTGAACTATAAATGTTAGAAGGCCAATAAAGGGCTCTAAAGATGCGGATTTTCACCTCATTTGATTTAAGAAAAATTATTGAAAATTTATCTTGGGGTTAGGACCCAGGGCCAGATGAAGTGGTCCAAACAAGGCCGAAATCTACTTCTTTGACATCACCCACAAACTCAAATACAAAACCTCACAATTTTTGAAAATTGAAAGTACAAGCCTTTCCACATCTTTTGAGGGTTTAAACAGGTCTCTAGCTCAACCAGCTGACAAACTATGGTGGTGCAAAGTGACGCAAGAAAAGTAGCTCATCCATGATTTCAAAGTACGAGTATGTCATACACTGGCTCCCAACGTGTTAACAATCTCTGCTAAGAGTGCTCCACAGATGCAATTGTGCAGGTGATAATCAGCATCACATTTTTAAGTGTATGCAGTATGTACGTATGGATCAACACAGTTCCTTGCTGTATGGTAGATGTTTGCTGAAAGTTTGACAAACTACGTTATCTCTTCAGCACCACGTTTGCAGGAACAGAAAGCGATTATGACGTGATGAATGCACTGTGACCAAAAACAGTGATAACCTGGAAATCTTTCCTTGAGTGTTTTGACGATACAGCCGATACCACTATCTAAATAAGTAGTTGCGCTAGGCTACTAGCATGTTTGATTAGGTCTTAAGTACACCTACAGATAATCTGGTTGTATTCTTGAAGTACACCGAAAGCTGCCCTTTTGCTAGTTAGATCCACAACTGCATTAAGCTTGCAGTTCGATGCTGTGAAAATGTGTTGCTTATGTGAAATAAATTCTTTTGTGTTGGTTGACAGTGCCAGAAATGTGTGTTGATGGGCCTCCTTCATTTTTGAATACATGACCATTTCTTATTAGTATTCAGGTGGAACTCTTTATGCATTGTAGGAAAAACAGAATAGAATTCAGTTTTCTGGATTCAGTTTAGCTATTCTGGAATAGCAAACGATTTTCAAGTGCCCATCCTTATCTGATAGCTTGATGCTGAACATGGAAGTTTCTAAAACTGTAGGATATAAAAGTACATCGAGGGGTTCCTAAAATCTCTTGGTCTTGACATTTGAAATCCTGAAGCAAGTTTAAAGTTGTTGCAGCAGTGGGCATTGTAGAACACATTTTATTTAACATGCATGCTGCGTCTGTGACAACATTTCTGTGGAAATATCTGGTTTCTGCAATCAAACGTTATGCAATTAACTGGACTATTATTTTCTTTACATAGGAATGGTTTTCGTTTGGGATTCCAGAATCCTGTTTGATAACTTAGCAGTTTATGCTTTTAACCAATGTGCAATTAACTGGAGTCAGCTGTACAACCACGGCACATATTTTCAATATGCAAACGATTAATAAGGTCTGGTTTCAACTAAAAATGTGATACTTACTGAACAACCATTCCAGCATCTCGAATTTTCTTTGCTGTTCCACCAGAAGCAATAAGATCAAAATTGAGTACTTTTAGTCTTCTGGCAAAATCTTCAAGTCCATACTTGTTGGAAACACTCAGTATTGCTAAAAATGTATAACAGCTGTACAGTATTTAACACCTTCAAAGCCGGCTTAATTCAAGCTGTTCACGTGAAAACAAGCTGTTCACACATGGCTTTGCGCAGGCATAACCCCGGTACCAAATGCATTAGAGAACTGTTCAAATGCTCAAAAGACTCAGCAAGTCTTGTAGTTTGCAATGAAAAAAATTATGTTGGTTTTGGATTTCCAATTTTTTGTGAGTGGCGTCATAAGTGGAGTTCTTTTAGACCACTTTGGCCCACTTCACCTGGCCCTGAGCCCAAACCATTAGATGGAAGTATTTTGCTCAAGTTTTTATTGGGAACTAGGTTAAAATCCGAGTCTTTTGATACTTCGGATGACTTGCTGTGGTTTTGGGTTCAAATGTTATGATCTAAAGCAGGGGTGACAAAACCTATTTGTTATCGCGGGCCACTTTGTCAGTTACCGCTGAGTAAGCAGGCCGCACAACTTTTTAGTCTTCTGAGATGGGGCCACTATGACTGTGGTATTTGTGTGTACCGTTAGCACCGAAAGGGTTAAACAGCTAAATCCTGAATTAGATAAAAGGTTTGTACTACTTTTGTATGATTCCTGTGTGACATGCGCATAATTCAATCGGGCTATCAGCTTTTGATATCGCATCACAAAGATTAAAAGCGGGTCAAAGGAAGTTCAAGACTGCTGGTCTTGCCTGAATGCTTCGCGGGCCGCACGAAATTCTTTTGCAGGCCGCATGTTCGTCACCTCTGATCAAAAGTAAACAAAAATATTTGATTAATCCCCTAATTAGACGATTAATTAATTTGTTTATTTTATATCATAACCTATGCACCAGAAATACTAGAAAGTCTATAAAAGGCTGAAAAGACTTGAATTCTAGCCTAGTTTCCACTGAAAACTCCAGCAAAATACATCTGTCTAGCAGTTGGGCCCTAGGCCAGGTAACATGAGCCAGAAGCTTCAAAGGTGCAGCTCATACGCAAAACTTTTGAAATAGTGCAAAGTTTAACAAAACTCCACAGCAGTTTGCAGGAAACCAAAGTTAGATTCCTGAGAAACTTTCATTTTTTCTGTCACTGATGTAAGACAAACCATAAAAATGAACTAGCCACTTTATAACCACTGTAAACTTTCTACCAGTTAGCTTTGTGAAATCCTCATATCTGTTCAGAAAAAATAAAGACTGGTACAACATTTATTCAAGGATTAAACATATATATAAATATGCAATGTTATCAATTTTCCTAACAAAACAACTTCTAACAAACTATAGGTAAATAACCACCCGCAGTACTGGCCCAACACTAAGGCATGTAGCAAAGTTTGGTGATTGCCATTCCAGAAATACATACCGTTAACAATTTGACATCCGGGTTAATTCAAGAGGTTCGCAAAAAAACAGATGGATCGCACGTGGCTTTGCGCGGGAATATCTCTGCTCCTGTACGGGTTACGGACCTGGTCGAAGTGTCAAAGACGCAGCAAGTCTTGTAGTTTGCACTCGAAAAAAATTTTGGGGGGGTGCAGGTTTTTTGTGAGTGACGTCATAAGTGGAGGACTTTTAAGCCACCTTTGCCAACTTCACCTAGCCCTGGGCGCAAACCGTTAGATGGCAGTATTTCGCTAAAGTTTTTATTGGAAACTAGGCTACAATCTGAGTCTTTTGATACTTTGGATGACCTGCTGGGGTTTCAGGTTCAAAAGTTATGATCTAAGTTAGTAAAAATTATTGACTAATTAGTAAATTAGATAATTCATTTGTTTCTTTAAGATCATGACTTTTGATCCAGAAACGCTAGAAAGTCGATCAAAGGCTCAAAACACTCGGACTCGAGCCTAGTTTCCAATGAAAACTTCAGAGAAATACTTTGGCCTAGCGGTTGAGCCCTAAGCCAGGCAACATGAGCCAAAATAGCCCAAAAACTACTTCATCTATGACGTCACTCACAAAAAATCCGCAACCCCCAACCAAAAAATTTTTTTTCAAGTGCAATCTAGAAGACTGTCCGATTTGTTTAAGCCCTTGAGCAGCTCTCTAGCGTAATCGGCGGAGGAGCTAGGGTGTTGGTAAGGCAACTGACAACTGCTAGTTTTAGGCTGAAATCAAGGTACGAATATATCGTACCCCGGCTCTCAAAGTGTTAATAATGGCCAATGAATTGTTTTCTATAAAAATCTGTTTTGTAGCAAAACTTAAATCACCTTTACTATCACAGAGCATCTTACTAATTTTGTTATTTTGTGTCAAGAGCATTAACACCTTCGATGCTGGGTGTGTTGTCCTTTTTCAGGTGTAATATGCCCACAAGTCTTTGCAACTCCATGCCTCTCTAGGCGATGAGCTAGAAAGCTGTTCAAACCCTCAAAAGATTTGACGAGTGTTCTAGATTACATTGAAAAAAATTTGGAACAACTTCAAATTCACATTTCAACGGTCATTAGTTGAAATGTAAATTCGAAGTTGTTGCAGCCCATGCATTGCATGCTGTCTTAACGCTTTGAGAGCCAGCATACGATATATTCGTACTTCGATTTCGGCCTAAAAAACAGCAGTTTTCGGTTGCCTTAAAAAATTTTGGGTTTGGGAGTGCTGATTTTTTGTGACTAACGTCATTAGTGAAGTAGTTTTGGGGTCATTTTGGCTCATGTTGCCAGGCCTAGGGCCCAACCGCTAGACCAAAGTGTTTCGCTGAAGTTTTCATTGGAAACTAGGCTCAAGTCTGAGTCTTTTGAGCCTTTGATTAACTTTCTAATGTTTCTGGTTCAAAAGTTATGATCTAAAATAAACAAATAAATTAATTATCTAATTAGCTAATTAGTCAAAAATTTTTACTAACTTGCATCATAACATTTGAACCCGAAACCCCAGTAGATCATCCAAAGTATAAAAAGACTTGAATTGTGGCCTAGTTTCCAGTGAAAACTTGAGCGAAATACTACCACCTAACAGTTGGCGCCCAGTGTCAGGCAAAGTGGACCAAGGTGGCCAAAAAGTACTCCACTTATGACATCACTCACAAAAAAACCGCATCCCCCAAGCAAAAACATTTTTTGGAGTGCAGACTAGAAGACTTGCCGCGTCTTTTGACGCTTCCACCAGGTCCGTAACCCGAACAGGAGCGGAGTTATTCCCGTGCAAAGCCACGTGCGTTTAGTCATTTTTTTTCCAAAAATCCCCAAAAGCAGCCGGACACCAATGTGTTAAACATGTGCACTGCATGTGTGATTTAATGACCACCTGTATCAGTTGTGGAACGTTTCCCGCACTTGCGGCCATTATTTTTCTGATTGCTTTGGACTGTGCAATGCGGTTATTAACACGTTTATGTCTCACACCTGTCGTGTACAAAGATTTGTAGAACTGCGGGATATAGAAGTGCTTCTAGAAGTTCTAAAAATCTCTTGGTCCTGATACAGCTGGGCACTGTACGTAAAGACAACTGATTTGTAAGCCTGTGGCATCATGAAGCTTTTATATCCCAATGGCGTTTGTGATGCATCATTCCGTTGAGGAATGAATCCTGCTGATGTGAAAAAACAGAAAAAGTGAAGTGAAACAAGTAATGAAGTTGAAACAGTGCATTGTCTGTGGCAGAATGCACGGCATAATTCTGCATTTTAAACTGCTAGACATGGCATAATTCCCCATTTGATGACTGTTAGTTTTCTGCTAGACATAGCATAATTCCACATTTTAAACTATGAAGTGTACTGTGCGCAGTGCTTCGCAAAAGTAACAGTAATCAAATGAAACTAAAATTATTAGTTGGTGTACAGTATAGGTGCACCATTTTTGTTCTGTAAAGAATTTAACACATCTGGTGCAAAGGTGTGAAACAGTCACATGCATCAGGTCGTAATCCAATGCCATAATATAAGCTTTAAAGTGCTACTCTTAAGACAAAGCTTCACCCCCGTAGGGACAAGACACAACCAGACAGTGCTGCACACAATGTGCTGAAGGCTGGAAGTTGAATGTGCCGTGTTGATTTTGGCACGTTGATGAAGGGAGATATTTTGGCAACAGCTGCTCAATCGAATTAATGGCACCACAGGTTTTCACAACATCTGAGCAGTACGCTTTACACTCTAAAGTTAACTGCGTTTAACTGGTATGCAATTAGCCGAAGTCATCTGTATATGCATCCCTATGTCTAACCGTATGAAAATATATACCAGCTATTTATTAATGCCATTAGAAAATCCTAAACAGTTATATCAAGCATTTGTTGTTTTTTTGACTTTTACAACCATGACCATCTTGCAGATGACAGAATGTTTCTAAATTAAGCCTTGCACGAACTACATTTTACACACAGTGATAATGAGCTCAAATCTAAGTCAGCTTATCAGTGAAAATGTTTCCAAGTGCATGCAATAAGGATAACCTCTTTTGTGCAAAGTTTAAGATGTATTAGCAGACTTGGGAATGTGGCCAACAAAAAATGGTAATAGGGCTTAGAGTTAGACTATAACATCAGTTTTATGAGCTTTGCAGATGTTTAGAGATTGCCTACTTTGTTTTATTTTCTGGCCTGTCCCATCCTGTGCCAGTGTGCCAAACATGTTATGCTTTCACAACCTAAATTATTCTGATAATTGCATGATGACTTTAAGTTGTAAAGTAGAAAATACAAGATCCAACATCTTACCCATTAAATCCTTGTTGATTCCCATCATGCAGATTTTTATTAATCAAAACGATACAAATATTTTGAAAACTGTATTCAAGTTCACATAAATAGCAAAGCTGAACAAAAATAACACTGTTTATCTTAACTAAACCAGATTAAAAGCAGGAAGTTAGCTTATTTATAAGTAACACACATTAGTATATACCAGGGGTTACCAAACCTCTATGCATGAGCCACTTATCGTAAACCGCAAGTTACAAAGAGCCACAACATAAGAATCTAAAAACACAAATTTATTTTCAATCTACGCTTCTGTGACATCATAATTCCTTTTGGAAAGACTTGCAAAAGTAATACTATATGGCACGCTAGCTACCACAATACCATTTTATATCATTTCCACACTTTGCAGCAGAAATCAATAAAAACAAATATATGAATTTTTGGAAAGCTCATAGAGCTACATACAGCTCGTGAGCCGCAGTTTGGCCACCCGTGGTATATACCATAGTCTACCACTGCAAAGCAATCAGTACTACACACAAACAATATCGTTTAGACTTAGTGAACAAGCAATAGAGTTTGGCAGGTGTGCTGTACATTGTAGGAGTAACCATGCATGTGCCACAATAAAAATGGTAGACGTTTTGTGCATCCTTGATAGCATAAGATTGGTAAAATCGAAGCTGTATTGCCTCTTGCAAATAGTTTCACTTGAAAAGCTAACAACTTTGAAATTTGATGTCACAGATTGACCACACAAGTACCTTTGTTTAATCTTTCCCTGGTTAATCTTTCAATTTTTGAAGGCATCATCTTGTTTGTTACCACTTGGCAGTTCTGATTTTATATAACATTTTATTTTTTGCATTTTGGGGAGAATCTGATAGATAGGACACTACCTCAGAAAAAAAAATTAATTAAACAAAGCTCATAAAATACAATTTTTGTCCATTTATCATACATGGAATTACTATGATCAAACTTCTAAAAATTGTGTTATCTTAAACATACTATCAGAAACATGTATCATGTCAAACAAATGAATAAAAGTTGAGGATATAAATCATTATTGCGGGTTGCTCTAGTGCATATATTAATTATGAGTCAAAATTCCCTTAGTTACTTAAAATGATATAAAGTATGTCAAATGGGTAAATAAGCAAAGGTTTCCTAAAACCATAAATATATTCTACTCTAATGCCTTAAAACAAAACAAGAATCAACTTCATACCAGTTGATCTTTGAGTTATAAACAATTGAAATATGGTCATGCATGAGTGCACACAAATGCTATGTCTAACTTGACCTTGATTTACATATATTCAAAGGTCATAAGTGCCAATGATTGATTTTTAATCAACACACCTTCTCATACAATGTTGCAAATTTCTAGCTAAAAATAGTCACAGATAAAAAAGATACAAGGGTTTTCATGTCATAGCACCTAAATTCATAAAAAATATACACAAAAATTAAATGGGAACACTGCAAATTTCAACCAGCAATAAATTTGCGAATACTCGTCCAATTTAAAAAATTTGAAATGTTTTCAAATCAGAATGGTGAGATTTCTTTGCTTATGAAATTTCATGGATTTTGCTCACAGTCAGATATATAGCTCTGGATCACTTGACATGGAATGTCCCATGAAACAAGCAGAAGCATGACCTGATAGACTGAGTGGCAAAGATACAAGCATACAAGACATAGACGAAGATGTACTTGGCACTTTATGCACAGTGATTATGACATATTTACTCAAGAAAGAAATGTGTTGCTGGTGGGCATGAAAACCATAAGAAACTGTCAGCAAATACAGCTGATTGACTGACAGCATACTTGGCATTTACAAAGGACTATCGTCACTATGTTCGTCAGACATAATACAATGAACCTCCTTTCAGAAAGCCATTCCTGATATTAATGTGCTGTATGAACCTTTAAAAAATTTATCTGAACTCACTCCAGCTCTCATTAAATGTCTGGTAAACAATGATAAAATTTGTTAGCTCTTATTAGTCTCAACCCACACTTCTACCAATCAATGAAAATGACTATGAAAGAAAAGTCAACACTGTTGACAATGCAAGGTTGGATATCTCTGCAAGAGGACTGTGGAATAGCTGTGAGAAAACTTGCTTTGACATAAGGATCACACATCCTACCTCACAGTCGAGTCATATTCTGGGAAGTCCTTGGCAGAGGTCTACCAACAACATGAAAAGGAGAAGGATAATTACAAACAGTGATTGACATGGAGAAGTCTTTATTCAATCCCCTTGTCTTCACAACAACTGGAGGGATGACACCAGAATGCAAAAAAGTAAACAAAAGACTGGCAGAAAAAATACCTGAAAAATGCAGGGAGCCGTATGCATCTGTCATAACATACACACATAAGGACAAATCTCAGATTTGCCCTTTTGAGGAGCACCCTTGCTGCAATACGAGGATTTCGAGGCAAACGAAGTGATGTCAACCTCCAAAACCTCACGGACATTGACTTCAGCCTAATTCCTATGCCCACAGTCACATAAAGCTGAACGACAGTGTCAATGACATCATGACACCAGTTACATTTGTGAAATAAATGGGTAGTTTACATAGATAAGCTATTTTTTGTGAAACTTTACCTTATAACTAAATAATTCTCTAACTTACTAAACATATTTTGTTTTTCATGTACCAAACACTTATTGGAATAAATAATGATTACTGCTAATCATCCTTTACTATTACTCTTCAACTTCATTCGGTGACACCATGCATCTGGTTGGGAACAAATCATCCATGCAACCCACCCCACTATGGTCTGTGGGTAAATCTACATTTCTTCACGATGTGTATTTATAAACATTGTTTTCTGCCCATGCTACTACTAGTACTTGTTTTTGCTATGAAAAGTTGTACTAAAATACCTTGCCCTCTGCCTCATAACCTAGGTCAACTCAGCCGCCAGTAGCTCCAGCCGCCAGTCGGCTCCAACACGGACGTCGGCGAAACGCAAACGCGTTACGAGAGCGTGGCCACATTGAACTGATTGAACCAATATTAGCGATCATT
>Ga0210059_1006995_pt1 | contig 18006 bp, 17 predicted proteins | sample Ectturendosymbi2_FD_188042 | JGI IMG/M metagenome (GOLD analysis project Ga0210059, IMG submission 188042) | Ecteinascidia turbinata endosymbiont from Florida, USA - Sample 2 (SPAdes) (version 2) | ecosystem: Host-associated > Tunicates > Ascidians > Unclassified | place: Key West, Florida... | reverse complement strand
CTCACAGTTATTAAAAGAAGTATCACAGATATAGCATCTACTATGACAGTCAATTTTAGTAAGACTAAAGAGACTCATTATCCAGTATAGTTTAAACTACACTGTATACTCAACATTAATAAAGTTTAAAATCAAATTGTGCCATGCTTTACAAGATCTTTTTTAGAATTTATAATAATAATAGGAGAATCATCCCTTTTTTTTAGATGTGTCACCCCATATTTAGTCCATACATACTTATAACCATGAAATTTTTTAAATTCAAGGCATGTTTTTAACAACCCTTTGTTGGCTTTTGTCAAACTTTCATTTATGAAGTACTTTGATCTACCTTTTCCATCTTTGAATTGCTGGGATCCAAGCTTTTTTCTATTACTAAAGACAGTATCCCTCACCTTTCGAGAATGAAATTTGGCAATAATACCTGGATTTGGATTAGAGTTGGTTCGTTGAGCAAGCCGGTGAGAAATATTGATATCACTATTACAGATATTAACACCAATTTTCTGTGCCAGCTCTATTATGAGTTCATCTGTAGATCCATCCTTGGTGTACGGTATGCCCTGAAATTCAAGGCATGGTCTTCTACTGTATTGCTCAAGTTCATTCACAGAAAGTTCTAGAGCTTCATTTTGTGATTCCAGGCCAAGCAGAGTCTCTTTGAGATACTTATTTTCTGTTTGTAATTCCTTGTTTGTTTGTTTAATGCTGCTCATTTCATTCCTCATTTCTTCATACTTCTCATTTAGAAACTCTTGACTTTTTCTGACCTCTTGGATTTCATTTACAAGTATTGAAAGTTTATCAGCAGTATTTCTTTGAAAGAGCTTTATAGTCTCCGTGAGCTTTTCTAGCTTGTCAGACAGACTGGCTATAGTCGGTTTTCTTCCACCATCAGTCATTTTCAAATTCAATAATAACATAACACGCCTACAATATTTAGACAATATTACAAAAAATGAATATCCTAAGTCTCTGAAACTTATTCAAATAGAATGATGTTAAATGATGTATTTCGTTTCAGAAACATAGATAAGCTAAAGAAGCCAGATTAAAATCGCTGCAAAAACAAACGAGATGATAAAAGAAGTTAAAGATATGACGACAGTTTTTGAACAATTACTTGAAGCACCAGTTGTTTCCGTAACATCTGAGTCATGTAGCCATAACAGCAGGCCGTTCGTGGATGTTGACAAGACGACTCAAAAAAACGTTTTAAAAATGTTGCACCATGTACAGTACGTTTCAATTCAGATAACCTGCTTCCAATTTTTGAAAACCCAGTTGAACGAGTTAAATTTGGATTTGATTATTTTTGCAAAGTATCCAGTGTTATTTATGCACCTACAGCATCAAATATATGATGTGCTCAAACCTTCTAAATACTGTAAATATGCATCTCTGATTTTATTGATGAATAGAAATGATTTTGTGTGGCAAATGGATATAATGTGGGATATATTGGAAAGCACGAAACATAGTCAGGGTACTCATCCTTTACTGGTAGATTTAATTGACAATCAGATCTAAAACATATAGAAATTTCCGAAACATATCACCAGGTCAGTCAGACGTGATGATGGATATATGACACGGTCATCAATGTGCTGATTTTTGTTTGAAGAAATATCGCAATTATTAAGTTAATTAATAATCTTGTTTTGATGGACGTGAATCTGTGTCCTGAATATTAGTGTTGTCAATTTCATTATGCTGATATCGTTCCTCCATTTATAAACATTGTGTTTTATGGGTACATTGAAAAATATTACTTTAATGGCTTTGGATGAGCGTGACGAAAGTGTCTTGCATCTCATACCTGATTAATGTTCAATTCGTGAAAGGTAAAAGTTATCTTTCGAAATTTACTTTAGGATTCTTTTCCAAATTCTTCAAGTTCCATTTTCAAAATTTTCACTTTGTTTCTTTTAGTGTTTGACTATTAATTCTTTTCTCCTTTTCTTTCCTTTCTCAGGAAAGAAAAGTACAGGAAGTTAGATTATGTTTCAAAATAAATATAATTTTGAAAAGTGTCTAATAACGTGTACAAAGAGAAGATCGAAGCAAGTTCGGAAAGCCAGCACATTTTCGTGAGAACGATAAAACATTGCTCATTCGAGATGACTACAAGAAAAGTGGAACTGCTTTATTATCCAGTGTTCAAGGGTTCTCAAATTCCAACAAACGAAGAACTTCAACAAAGATTGTTATCTACTATACACATCATCCAGACCTAAAACCTCAGAAGGGTAAACCTTGGTATCGTTCTAAAGTTTCACCCGGTTTCAACCATGAAGCTGTGAATTGCTACATTATTGTGTCACCCAAACCATTGAAAGAACCTGCCTGTTCAGATGGCGCAATTCGTTATTCAAGTAATGAACTGTACGATTTCTTAAAGAAAGGTACTCTTCTCATGGAGACTATTGAAAATCTACCCAATAGACTTAAGTTGGTGTGAAGAAATTGTCTGTATCACACCATCTAGATCACAAGTTATTTATTCATCTCCAGTATTATGGAAGATTAGTTATTTACTTCTTTCCCCCATCAGTTTGATACAAACTGGATTTTGTTCATCATGGGTGTGTTATGAAACCATTTATAAAATTAATGATCCGAGCTTCGGAAAACCGTATTTTATAGTACTAATGAGCTCTTTGTGCAAGAAGGTATAGAATTTTGAGAAATATCAAATAACATTGATCAAAATTATGCACGTTGTTGGCAGAAGACTTGTTGACAAATATCGTGAGTTTTCTTTCTGTTTGTCCTGAATACTTTGTATGTGCATTTTCAGTGATATAAAATGCATAAAAATTATACACGTGTGCAAAACCAATATGAAACCTTGTGGTTTTGATTCTGTCTACTCAGACAGTCACCCGTAGGCTGAATAGCAATATCATGACAAAAATGTACACTGAGGTCGTTAACAATGGAATTCTTATTATACCAGAAGTTTTCAGGAAGATTTGATGTCAAAAATCTTCTAGACTTCAAATATTCCTTTCATTGAGGAGTTTATAGCCTGAAACACGAATCCCAATTTTTGAGTTCAGGAAAATAGAATTTATGCAGACATTTTAATAACAACAAAATTTATTTGACAAAAAGAACAGGAAGTTAAAATTGAAAGGAATAGGAAATCAATTTGAAAAGGAAACACACACAAAGAAAAAGGTAAAATTACATGTCCTAAAATTTGACGATAGTAGGTTCCGTTTCAATAAAACGACCATCAGAGAGTTCCAGGTCTCCAAGCAGTCACGATCGATCCCAGGCGACATGGGCGCGAAGCGGATTTGGAGTCAGATACTCAAAACGAATGTGGATTCGATTGTGATACCACTGCTCTTTTCCAGTAAACCATACGAGACGGAATGTCGCATTGTCAGGTGGAAGTAACGCTCCACTATAGTCGAAGATATTCTCTGCTTGTCGCAAGGCAGAAATAGGATGAAGCCGTCGACCCTGAAGGGCCAGAATTGTCTCATTACGCAGAACGTCTTCAATAAACATCGACGACGGTAATTGCATGCTCCAACTTTAAAAACGTCGTTAGTAGCTGACCAAGTTCGAATGTCATATCAAGCCCAACATGCTTTGTTTATATAGTCAAAACGGGTGGAATTCCCCGGATGATGCAATATTGCACCACCTCCCATTAAAAGGAAACTTCGATCAAGACTTAGAATACAAAAAGGGAGTATCTTACCTTAGATTTTTTTAATACTAGAATTCCGATGGTTGCTATTGGCTTGGAAAACAACCAGGCAAACAGAAATCAAATGTAGTTTTTGCCCACAATGATTTTCTGACATAACGCTTTTCACAGGTTCCTTGATAATCGCTCTAGTAATTGAAATTTTCGAAAGTACCCTTATCTTGTAGGACATTTGTAATCAACAGGTTTACAGACGAATAAGGAGTAAAATAAAGTTTTTATATTGTATTTTTAGTGACACTTAGGTAAACATTTATATTAGAACTATTTAATGATGTTCAAATTATTATGCGTACATTTCATCTTACATTTACAATTGGTAAAATCTGACAGTTCGCATCAACAAAGAAATTGTAATAATGAATTGGAACCTTTACTTAATTTGGTCTCTGATCAAGGGACGAAAGTTGTGTTAACACTTGAAGAAGATCAGATATCTTTGGAACATAAAACCTCACACTTTGATGTGGAACCGCGTGATTTGCATAAATGTAGAAAAATTTAGATGAACAAGACTACCATCAGGGAAGAGTATCGGCAAAACATTTACAAGTAACACCCTTCCATATCAATCCAGCATGTGGCTGTAACTTTATAAAAACACAAGAATGGCGTCCTGACAATTGGTCGATGCTAGTTGAACAAAATCAGCAACAAAGTATTCAAGGCTACGAAATGATATACTTATTTTGGCCACGTAAATCATATCATATTTCACATATAGACCAATATAGACAAGAAATTCAAGTCGTGGATCCTTAATACTTTATAGACATACTTATGTTATTTCCCTATGTATGAAACTCCTTCTTTGAAAAATATCAATGGATTTCATGGAAAAATTTTTTTGATGATCGATCCTATCCTAGTCAAGAGACTGATCCCTACTATATACTACTAAAGGATATGCCAACCATTCGATCCATAGAAGTAAATCATAACATTGGTAGTAATGTAAATACATCTACTTTAGAAGAATGTAACTTTCGAAAGAAAGTACAAATCATCACTTTATCCAATTCAGAAGTTCAAATCCGGATCCCAACGGGACGAATTCGAGATATTAGACCGGACACACAAAACGAAAATCATTATCATGATCGCTTGTGTTTTCAATGGTATTGGAGTTCACTAGGCAGACCACACAATTGGATATTGATACACATTAGACATGGTCAACTAAGACAACCAGAGACTACTGTTTGGTGGATACTTGACAGAGAAAAGACTATCATAACTTATAATAAACACTACTTTATGCCACCGTCCCTACGACCGAAAAATTCCATATTTTCATATTGGCAATCACACACACATTGTGAAAGCAATCAATGGACTCTGAGAGCATCCAATGGACGTAAATTGGAAAGCACTGTCACTTTAGAACCATGGATTTCTACTCAATGTTGGCCATATTATATCAGCCCAGCAAAATGTTCAGATCAAGAAAACCATACTTACTGCACACCCACTTTGGGCAGATTGGAAAAAGTGTTATCACAATCGTCTACGGACATTACGAATTGGGAAGATCATTTACAATATGAACCATTTTGCAAAGCATATTTTCAAGAGTTAGAACCCCGACATGGTATATTTTGATATTATAAGAAACTTATTCAGACATGACAAATTTCTGATTTTTTCAATATGAAATGGTTCTCTTTGCATTCAACGCATTTAACTAATTGGAATACGACCCACACGTTGACACCGATGAATTCCTCCCACTTGGAAAGTCAAATGAAGTGGATATTGATGGAGTTTGACCGACAGTATAATTTCACTATGGAAATCGTGAAGAATTATGTATATTATCAAATGCAAGCACAACATTTTGATTCATTACTTTTACGTTTGGTGGACCAATTGGAATTAATTACAGACACTAATGATCGCCTACGTTTGTCTCAAACAATGACCGCACTGAGCAAGAAAGCTAGTACAGCTGAAAGAAGTCAGTTATGGATAAGAACTATCAAAAAACGTCATGTTCAGACATTGAGAAGTAACATGGAACGTTACTATATTTTACGAACTATTCAACAATCCCTTTTGGCTTTGAATAAAATTGCCGATTTGCACCGAGACATTATTCATCAACATCAGTTCCGAATGGAAAAATCATTAGTTTTCCTAAATATCGGATTGTTCATCCCATGACCACCACAGAGGAGTTATCGACCACAGTGCCCTCAAGTACATTTGCGGAAATAACTACCAGTAGTACTCTAGCAGTGATTACCATTCAAATCACAACACAGAATATATTAACTACCACAAAGGAACGAACTATGGATACGAGCGCAGAAGAAACAACAGAAGTAACGACAACAACGGTTTCCACTAATACTCAACCCGACATTGATTGGGAAAAAGTAAACGAACTAGATGAAAAGGAAGCTGAAAAGAATGAAGGAATTTCTACACCTATGCTTTCAAGTATCCTTGATACCTTGATTGCCATTGACTCAACTATAGTTTATGGAGTTTATCAGCTACTGTATGTACATCTTTTAATAATGAACTAAATAGTAATATTACTGCTGCAATTTCCTGAATAACGTATTTTGTGATCACGCTTATTTAGTAGGTACACTCTCACTTATTTTTGTGCTGTTTCAATCTACGTTTGAACTAAACATTATGATCAAAGTACGAAGACTCCACCTTAAATTAATATGTAACCCCTAATCTGTAACGAGTAAAAGCTTTTGTTTGAAGTTAGCTAGCATAAATATATCATGATTTTGATGCAAAATTTCCCCTCTACCTAACATTTTGTTACAGAATGTGATAACTTTTGTTCTTTTGTAATACAGGGAGAGTGAGAAATGTATTCATATTTCACAATTACAGTACTATCACCCGTTATTGGTGAAAGAAACGCCACAATATTAAGGTATTAAATGAAAGAAAAATGTTTGTTATTTTTTATTTTCTATAGTTTAGAGTTTGTGACATTAAAGGCCAAGTTGAAAATATTCATTGTCGATTTAGAGTTATATTGTTTGCATGAAAATCTAGGCGTCATCATTATATAAGATGCTTATATTCCTTGTAGATATTCATATAGACTTTGTAGAGTACCATTAAAATAACAATGAACAAACATAAACGAAGTAAACAGTCACCCCTGACTAGAATATGGAGACGCAAAGCAAAAAGAGTTTCCTCTAACTCAAAGGAGAAATCAGAAAGAATTCCAAGTGGAATGACTAACAACAAAATGACTAATTTAACAACAAAACCCCATACCAAATTGAAACTTCAAGTAAACAGTTAGAGGAAGCAATGAAGATAGAAGAGGTACCAGATACCGTGAGACTACCCACATGGAACGTATCCCCAGAACCAACACCAACAATTGAAAAAAATGATGAAACTGTAATAACAGAAAGGGAATATCAAGAACTACGTTCCATGCAACAAGCGTTCAAATCAATCAAAAACTGGAACTTTCTGCAACCAGGAAATGAGATGGAGTGGATGATTATCACTCAGGACTTTCGCAAAGGATTTCCTAATGTGCATTCTAAACAGAAATTGCAGCTGATAATTGCACTTATGAAATTTCATGTAGAAGCGAAAAATATGGCTTTATTAAAACTCCATGGAGCCATTGAAGAAGAAAATGGCGACCCACTGGTACAATTCCTTCAGTGGATCACGGTAAATTATGAACTGTCAAAAAGACAGAAAATGGTATTGCTACAAAAAGCAATAGAAAATAAAAAAAATCGATTGGAAAAGCAATCCAGCTGATAAAATAGAATTGGCAATTCGAGAAGCCCAATTAACAGTTGGTGAAATAACCGAAAACCAATTCTTATCAAATCTAATGAAAGAAATATTAAGAAACAATATGCCTAGTGCATATTATTTGAAAATTGCAGGAATGAACATTGCAGAGATGTTGCAAAGGATACCAGAAATTTGGAAAGAATGTGGTTCCCACGAAATCACATTCCAATATAGAAAACAAAGATGCATGAAAACTAACTATGACAAACATCTTGGTCATCATGCCCACGTTACCAAGAAGAAAGTTCGAAATCGAGAGAGATTGTGTTATTGTTGTAGACAGACAGGACATCTAGCAAAGGATTGTTCATGGAACAAGACGATGAATATAAGCAACCCAAGAATGATAGGAAATAGTATATGAGCTGTGTGAACATTATTTGAAGTAATCAAATATGCCTATAATCTGAGATGACGGCACTATAGAGATTGTTGAAGGCCTACTGAGTGATATCCTTGAAAAGGATTGAAAAGCTTTATACAATGTGAGATCTCTGACAGAGATTGTTAGGCTATAAGCCATACTATGTGATATCTCTGGATAAATGGAAAAAGCTGTAAGTAGACGGGTAACTATGGAAGTATTTGCTAAACCCGATCGATCAACCCCATCTAGAAAGATGGTCTTGAATGTTAACAACGATTACAGTCTTATCTTGAAAAGTGATTTTCTTGATGTATATTTTTAACAATTGAATAGAAATACTGTTGAAGTCGAGAAGCTTTTAATAGGATTCAGTGATTTTCCCATAAACAGTAGTAAGCGTCTATAAGTTTGGTATCTATATTAAAGCTTATTTCTCTTATTGATTGTTAAAGAAGTTTGTTACCTTCACAACTATTTATCGTTACAAGATATTTTAAACTCAAGGCTAAGAGTGAGTAAAATGACTTCTGAAATTCAACAATTATTAGAAACATTGAGAGAATACATTTCGAAAGAACAAGGGGAATTTTTAGAAATTATCCATAGAATAAACAACGTGGTAAAAGACACATCCCAGGGAGAGAAGAAGATTCAACAAGATGGAGCTTCAAGTAACGATGAGCAAGAAACAACAAAAATGGGAACAAAGAATTCCATTAGAAGAAAGAAACACAGAAATATTCAATGCTATAACTGCAAAGAACGAAGACATGTGATGAAAAACTGTCCATATTCCCTTAGAGTAATGATGCTAGAATGTCGTGAACTAACCACGGAATTGGAAAATGCTCTTGCATCTAAAATTGGATTTAGTAGTTGTTCGAATTCTGTAAATCAATAATGTCGTAAATTATATAGTGTTACTTTGTGAAGTTGAAAGCAAAATTTCGTGTCATGAATTATCTCATATTAAGTAAAAAATATTTGTTGTGATAATTGTTCAAGTAAATATTGTTATTTTATGAACATTGTTTGTCGTTACAGGAAAACAACAACCATGAATAGTGTATATGATTTGGAGAAATTAATCTCCGATTGTTCAGTAGTTAACTCTGAAACATCATCTACTCATGGAACAGAAATCACAGTGGTAACACTGAAAGCTCATTCTGATGATCAAACCGTGATAATTATTGAAACGAAGAATAGAAATCAAAATGCCAATCAAGAGGAAAAACCCAAGCGTTTAGAAAATATGAAACACACTAACAAGGAAAATCATATCATGATCCTTTACAAAACCAGAAATAACCTACAGAACGTACAATCTCGGATGTAGAAAACACGTTAGATGAACAAACCGCACGATCCATCAGCGGAATCGAATAAAAATCTTGCCATAGATCAAGACAAAATTCATGATGGACAGGATTTCTCACCAATAAATGTGAATCTTATAAATCTGGAAGAATCCCTACAAAGTTTCTTGATAGAAAAAATCCAAAAATTCCAGGAAAAACATCAACGAAGGTGATTAAGTATAAAGAAATTGAGGAAATCGCAACCTCCAACAAAAGTTCGCAAAATCTTGGGGAAAATTACGACCAAAATTGGATTATAAAAACACTTTTTATCTTACGACCTTTTCCATTAACGAAAACATTGTGTTCGAAAAATACGGAAACATTGAACGATAACAGAACATCGATCTTTGAAGACTTTTTATCATTTGTAGAACAAAAACGTCTTAGACAAATATATTATCGACTTCATCAAAATGAGGTAAAGATTAGGAAGCTACAAGCAAGAGTCGATAATCTGTGCTCACTTTCAGATAAAAATTTTATGTTCCGATGTAATTCCCCATTCGAAGAAGGGGAACAAAATTAGCAAAAAGACTGAATAGTTAATTTCCAAACAGAAAGCTCCCAACTGCCAATTTTCGTATAGATGGTATATCTCATATATATTCTATCGAACAAATCTTTCAATAGGCCGACACTTCTCAGATTCGATACTGCAATTGTAACCAAATCGGTCACCCTGCTAAATTTTGTCACAATAGGAAAGAGATCTAATAATATGTCAAATGAGGTTGGACATAATTTTTGTAAGCCTCAAAAACGACCTTCGTTTTACCCTCACATTCAATGTTATAAGAGGACTAATCCACTGGTAATGGAATAATTGTAGAGATCACATAGCACAGGAGCTATAGCATTTGCAGAGAGTTTTATGAATTTTAGTGGTATGTTGTGTGCACCAGAACTTTTTGATGAGTCAAGGCAATTTATAATGGCTAAAATTTCATTGTGAGTGATAGGCATTAGAAAGAGATTTTGGGAGTTTAAACGAATTAAAGATTTGCTAATGAATATCAGCATCAGTGGGGACACTAATGCTTGATGCCATGCATGAGCGTATGGTGGAAAAGTAGTCATTGACGTAATTACAAATTTCATTGCCATCAGTGATGATTCGGCATCAGTCGCACTACCTTCAGTAAGAGAAAAATTCCTATTGTTCTTTCGTCTTAATTAATCATTAATTCCTTGCCAAACATTTTTTGCGTTAGCTTTATTTGTTTCAAATAAGTTGTTGTCATACAATTTTTTGGACTTTTCCTTCACATGAGTTAAACTGTTTCTGTACATTTTATATCGCTGAAAGCTTTCTGGTGAATTACGTTTTTTGCTTTCTTTATATAATGTGTTTTTGGTTTTAATAGACTTCCTAATTCCTTTTGTCAGCCACGGTTTGCTACGAAATTTCATTTCTGTTCTACCGAGTTCTTTCAAGGGAGCATGTTGATTAAGTACTGATTCAAACTAAATATGTTGCAGTTGTGCACATATATATAAGAGAGTGGGTAGTGTGGCTACATGTGCACTTCCGTTTTCGTCCACTTGCCTAATATATGATAGTGGGTTTTATGTTTGAAAAATACATTATATAAAGAAAGCAAAAAACGTAATTCACCAGAAAGCTTTCAACGACATAAAATGCACAGAAACAGTTTAACTCATGTGAAGGAAAAGTCCAAAAAATTGTATTACAACAACTTATTTGAAACAAATAAAGCTAACGCAAAAAATGTTTGGCAAGGAATTAATGATTAATTAAGACGAAAGAACAATAGGACTTTTTCTCTTACTGAAGGTAGTGCGACTGATGCCCGAATCATCACTGATGGCAATGAAATTTGTAATTACGTCAATGACTACTTTTCCACCATACGCTCATGCATGGCATCAAGCATTAGTGTCCTCACTGATGCTGATATTCATTAGCAAATCTTTAATTCGTTTAAACTCCCAAAATCTCTTTCTAATGCCTATCACCCGCAATGAAATTTTAACCATTATAAATTGCCTTGACTCATCAAAAAGTTCTGGTGCACACAACATACCACTAAAATTCATAAAACTCTCTGCAAATGTTATGGCTCCTGTGCTATGTGATCTCTACAATTATTCCATTACCAGTGGAGTTTCCCAGATATACTAAAATTAGCGTATGTAATCCCGGTACACAAAAGTGGTCCAAAAGAAATCTGCAACAACTACAAACCCATCTCCTTGTTGTCCCCATTTGCAAAAATATTTGAGAAATGTCTTTACAATCAATTAAACACTTTTTTCTCAAGCTTCCAACTACTGATCAAACAACAGTTCGGATTTTGGCAAAATCATAATATGTCCCTCGCTGTTTCCAGTATTTGTAACGCGTTTGTGCATTGTTTGGATGAAGGAAAGATAGCTTGCTCAATTTTTTTAGTCCTAGCTAAAGCCTTCCATACCGTTGATCACACAATCTTGTTGAGCAAACTGGAGATATACGGAGTAAGAGAATTGCCTCTGGAGCTTATAAAAAGCTACTTAACAAACCGGTATCAGAGAACAGTTGTTAATAGTTTGAAATCGAACGAAAAACTTGTTACTTGTGGAGTACCACAAGGATCAACACTGGGACCTTTTCTATTTTTAGTTTATAATAATGACTTGGCTTTGGTAAGTGAATTCAATGTTAGGATGTTTGCTGATGACACTAACTAAAATATGATGGTTTCTGACAATTATCTGTCCCTACAAACTAAAGTAAATTGTGAAATAAAAAAATTGATAATTGGTTGAAGTCAAATAAACTTTCTCAATTTTTGTGACAAATTTTGACAGTTTTACTATGAAAACAAGGAGAGTCTTTCAATCTTAACATGAAAAATTTCATAAGTTTGAGAATATTAGTAATGACTGGATTTGTCCTCTTTAACAATGAATGTGAGGGTAAAACGAAGGTCGTTTTTGAGGCTTACAAAAATTATGTTCAACCTCATTTGACATATTATTAGATCTCTTTCCTACTGTGACAAATTTTAGCAGGGTGACCGATTTGGTTACAATTGCAGTATCGAATTTGAGAAGGATCAAGTGTTATGTGGGTTTAGTTTGTTAGTATTTTGTTAGAGTGAAACTTGTAAAAACTATTGCGCTTTTACATCGGTGCCAATATTTCTTTAGAAAATGTTGTCCAAAATGCAAACGATTTGATGATAACAGAAACAAAACCTAAACTTATTTTGGCAGACATTTGCGCACACATGGTTTACCACAGTGCTGCCTTTGAACAAATAAAATATTTTGGTGAATATGGTGAACTCAAAGCACACCTTTCAAAATGCCATTCCAATAGGCATTCTACCTAGTGTCGGTGCAATATCAAATAGAGACGCCAAGTGGGTAAGGTCTATTGAGAGATCCATGTGACTTTAAGATAAATGAAGTAAAGTTAATTACCACAGAGCAATCCTGACACCTGAACGCTGAATGATTGTGCAACTGCAATTTATTAAATGGATTATGACATATTATCTATAAATTGCCATCTGAGATTCATTATCTTGAAAAAAGTGTATAATATTTCACAGCACATTGTTGTGATAGGGAACATAAGGAGAGTGTATATCAATGCTTGTTTTTTACATCAGGATAACCAGTTAACATCTATTAAAATGCCAGCATTTGTTTATAATAAGATATTTTTAGTTTTTATCAAAAACGTAGTGTAGAATAGTGGTTCTTAATGGAATCCACAGCCCCCCATAGGATTTCCAGTGAAAAATCTGGAGTCTCCTGGGCTTGGGCCACACGTCTCACAATACGCCCAAATATTGGTCCACAGTCCAAAATCTTGAACAGGGGTCTCAAGGGTTGGAACGGCTAAAAACCTAAGGTGTCAAGGAATAAGTGCAAGAAAGGATTGGATAAATTGTGTTGACCGGACTGATTTTTAGTGTAAATTTTTGTTGAACTTCAAAGACCATTAATATGATATTTACGTTCAAGTTTTATGCAGTTTTAAAAAACACATGTTTTTTGCAAGCATGTTGATTGCCGTAGATCAACAACACTCCTTATATAATTTCGATTTTTCAACGAAGACTTGGGAAAAAGTGGTGAGAGTATAATAAACAAAAAGTGAGCACTTTTTTGAAAAGCAAACAGAAACAATTTAAATTATTTGCAACAAAATTTATATTGCTTATAACATTTTTTATTGGATTAAACAAAGATCTTTGCCTTGTTAGAAAATATCCGCACTGTCAATTTTTCACCAACATATAGCAACTCTTGTTTTCAAAGTTTTTCTGGGTATTTTCCCGAGTATGTCGAGTTTTAAAATGTTGAATGTTGTTATTGGATTTAAGTTTTTTGTAAAACTGATGAAATGTTTGTTAAGGCTTAATTATAAGTTTGCTTTTCAACCGCTGAGATAAACCGCGAATGTGTTTTATATTCCTTAACCAGAAACCTATTCGCAGACTCCATGCTTAAATGAGCTCACCGACCAAGATCACAATGTTTTCAAATACGTTGGTCAACTCAATAACACTTGCATGTTTGAACAACGAACACCAACCGGAAAGAAGTTCAGCACAGGAATCGCTCAATCAAGAGATAAATATTTTTGTTGTTTTCTGCTCGTTTTTTGACGCAAGGCACCTTTTGTTTCATAGTGAAATACACTGTCGCCTTGTTACAGTGCCAGGTTTGCGGAGTTGCAAGGAGTCGGAGGTTTTTGGATGGAGTCGGAGTCGTTTTCCTAAGAACACTAGGAGTCAGATTTTTTTATCCAATCCGTCTCCGGAGGTCCAATTGAATCATTTTTTATATCGCACTCCTAAGTTGGGAATCCTAACTCATGCCTGTTGAAATAGTACAATTTCTTTTGTAACTTTTATTGAAACAGAGAATTCTTACTGTGCATCATGATTTCCATTGATTTCTGGTTGCTACAAAATTAGCTAGTTCATTTCTACCAGCTACAAATTAGGTAGTTAATTCTGTATGACTTTTCTGCGTAATCAGAAAACCAACAATAGCTGAAATTTAAAATAAATCTAAAGAATTTGTAATTTTTTATGTTATGTTTCATGTTCAGAAAATTATATCAAATAAAAGCTCTATAGCTAGCTACTCGCTCTCACTATATACAACTCACAAAGGTTTCTTGAATGTAGCTCCTGTCTTAATGTTGTTTTTGTTCAATTCATTCACGTTATAGTACAGGGGTCTCAAACACGCGGCCCGCGGGCCGCATGTGGCCTGCGAGGGACTTTTGTGCGGCCCGCGATGCTTTTTGGGAATTTTCAAATAATTAACATTTACATTACCAAGTGGCTTGGAAAAAGATGCCGGGAAATAATTGAATCAAAGCTGAATGATGCTCAGTGCGGTTTTCGTCCCGGTAGTAGCCCTACAGACCAAATTTCACTCTCCAGCAAATTTTTGAGAAATCTTGGGCGTATGCCAAAGACGTCTACACATGCTTTGTCGACCTCGAGAAAGCATACGACCCGCTTCCTCGTGAAAAGATTTGTTGTGGAGTGTTGCCGGAGTACAGTGTTGACGGCCGCCTGTTTACTGGCCGTCAAGTCACTGTATTCCTGATCAGAAGTTTATGTCCGTGTCAGGAGAGTTAAATCACAACCGTTCACCGTTGCTGCTGGACTCCGACAAGGGTGTGTTCTGTCACCGCTCTTTTTCATAGTCTATATCAGGCCTGCACAATTCAGAAAGCTCGAATGGCCAAAGTATCAATATAAATTTGCAGCGGGCCGCAAATATCTATTTCATTTCGATGTGGAGATTTCATTGTAGAATGGAAGAAATTCTGGAACAACAATTACTTATTCGAGGTCGAGCTTTCGCAACATTTTCTACAATTGAGAAAGCTCTCGCGGACCGCAAGAAAACCTTCGCAGGCCCTATGTTGTGCAGGCGTGGTCTACATGAATTGGATTGACAGTCACAGCCGAGTAGATGAGGGTGTCACAGTTGTGAGCTGCAGGATCAACCGTTTGCTTTTTGCAGACGATTTCGTACTGATAGCATCTTCTCAATAGAGTCTTCAGCATGCACTCGATGGGTTTTCTGATGCGTGAGACCGAGCTGGAATGAAAATCAGCACTAAAAATACCGAGGTATTATGTCTCTTTACAAACCCAAGGCAGTGTATGTAAGTGAGCGGCAATACACTGCAGCAAGTGGGGAGGTTCAAGCACCCAGGAGAGTTTTTTTCGAGTGACGGAAGATGGAGCGAGGAGATTGATCACCGATCGGTAAAGCTAACGCAGTTCTGCGTGAGCTTCATCGCTCTGCGGTCACAAACGGGAGCTTTCGAACACCGCAAAGCGATCAGTTTTCAAATCGGTCTTTGTTCCGATCTTTACCTATGGTCATGAATCGTGGGTAGTGACGGAAAAAATATCAACGCAGGTGCGAGCACCAAAGGTGGGATTTTTGCGAAGAGTCCACAATGTGACACAATCGTACCGAGGTTGGATGGCGTCCGGGGCAGGGAACAATTTTGGCACCCCTATGTTCGAACCCAAGATCTTTTAAGAGTAAATGTACTGTATTGAAGAAAAAAGTTGCGAAATTGTTGGGTCTTTTCGTCGCCCCCCAGTGATTCAACGCCCGGGTCATTATGCCCTCCTCGTTACGCCCCTGGTGTGGAACTTCGCAACAAAGTGCGCAGCTATGAAATTCGCAGAGCGCTGGATGTAGAACCACTTCTCAGAATTGAGAGATCACAGCTACGTTAGTTCGGCCATGTATCCAGAACGCCTACGAAATACTAGTGAGGCAAGTCCTGCTGGCTAAATCCACGGGAAAGCGGCCCAGAGGTCGTAGGCCGAAGTGGAGTAACTGCATCTCCTACCATGCTTGGTCTCGTCTTAATGTGGAGCTAGCAGGACTATCTGAAAATGCTGTTGACTGTGAGGTATTCCAAGTCCTCCTAGGGCTGTTACCCCCGCGACCTTCCCCAGACGAAAAGCGAGCATGCATATGAATAACATTTACGTTATTCACCTGTGTTTAAGTGCTGCGCTAGCGAGTGAACAAATTCTTTAGTCGGCTAGAACTGATTAATATGAACGTGAGAGACGGCTAGAAATGATTCGCCTGGAATTCATGACACCTTTCGCAGGAAATAAGATCTGAAAGCTGTTTCTAGTAAGTTCAGGCACCGCTATTGTTGCGTCATCGTCATAATGCGGCCCGCGGGTTACCTTGTAAGTCTTCATGTGGCCCATGGAGCAATTTGAGTTTGAGACCCCTGTTATAGTAGCTACTTTCAGTAAACAAAATCAACTTTTATGATCAGTAAATATTATTTAGATATTTAGATTAATTCAAAACCTAAACCCATGCATCTAGCGACAGCAAAATTTGCAAAACATTTTACCTCGCTTCTTTGCCATTGTTGACAGACAAACGTCATTCACGTTGTGTTAAGGAGTCGGATCTGGAAAGTTTGGAAATGTCGGAAAATTTTGGAAGCTACGAGTCGGTGTCGGACATTTTACCTCCAATTCCGCAACCCTTCTAGTTTCTTTACGACACTCCGAAGTTAATCTCAGTTAAAGTTGAAGACCAAATAGATCTGAGATTAATCACCAACTCAAAAGGAGAAAAACTATGATGTCATAGTGAAAGTTGCAAAACGTTTTTAAGCACCATTGCATGCACTTGCACGCTCGAAAAACGTCATAGTTTTTCGATTTATGAAATTAAACCTATGAAATTAAAGCCTTATTATCCGTTTCCAGGACCCTTTCGGTTTGGCCAAGTGGCACAAACATGTTTTGCTTTAACAGAATTAGATGGAGAAATGTACGCAATTGAAGACAGGAAAGTAGCTTTGACAACACTATGGTTTAAATAAAGTGACAAACGTTTGTTTAAAAAATCAATGCGATATCTTTTTGCTTGCAGAAGCGACATCCCGCGGGTTTACCAGTACCAAGAGGAAGCTCGAGAATGGAAGAAAATAAGCACATACACAACATACGTTTCGCATCACATAGTAAAAGTTTTTCTCCATAATTTTGCAAACTTGAAAAAAGAAATTTATCGCCATCCAAGGGTTGACAATTTCGAAAGTGTTGACCTGTTGCAAGACATCTTTTGACTCATCTCAGTGGATTATTCTATTTGAATAAGACAGGGGATAGTGGTGTAATAATGTGTGTAATAACCTAACTTAATACTGTATAAAACAATATGCAACTTGCTGTTGAATACTGATCTATTGATATTTGATACAAGGAAACCAAGCAGGATGTCAAGTTTGAAAAATTTCAATCAACTCTAGCAAGGCATCAAAGAATTGAAAGAAACAATGCTCATTCAAAATAAAAAACTGGACAAGCTAACAAATATTGAGAACAAGCTAAATGGAATACAACAAAAGATGGTTGAATATGAAAATAAGTTGAATCAGCTTGAAGAAGAAAAAGAACAACTACGTGATAAGGTGGTTCAGAAAACAAATCTGCTTGTCTTGCAACTTGACAGACAAGAACAATACATCAGAAGAGAAAATATTCTTATTTATGGAGTAGAAGAAAATAAAGAAGACAACGATGATGGGAAAAAGGTTTTGTTCAAAATAGCAGATGAGCTCGAAATCGATCTCGAAGATAATGAAGTACAGAGAGTACATCGACTAGGACAAAAAAGAAGAAACAATGAGAATCCACGCCCAATCATTGCAAGATTTGTGTCATACAAAAAAAGAAACGAGTTTCTTACTAACAAACGGG
>Ga0210059_1006994_pt1 | contig 18008 bp, 8 predicted proteins | sample Ectturendosymbi2_FD_188042 | JGI IMG/M metagenome (GOLD analysis project Ga0210059, IMG submission 188042) | Ecteinascidia turbinata endosymbiont from Florida, USA - Sample 2 (SPAdes) (version 2) | ecosystem: Host-associated > Tunicates > Ascidians > Unclassified | place: Key West, Florida... | reverse complement strand
GACAAGTTGATAGAAACCAGATCTCACGTACGGAATGCAATAGCGAGTAGGGAACGGCAAGTCGTAATGCGAAAAGTTAAATCCACTATACTGCCAAGCAAAGCTGATATTCAATTTGAGGAATGTGACAACAGCCTACCGAATGTTCTGTCAATGTAGAGCATTTCCAACGCACGGATATGAATAAGTATCGTTATGCCGGAGAGGGCGGCCTCCGATATTTGGATGTACCAAGTCTCGCTCAAGATCCAATTTTCTCTTTGGCAGTTAAACTACAAACAAAAACAAACCGGTAAATAACTGTGAAGCCGAAGGATCTCAGATTTAATAACGAACTATTGTTGTTACTGAACGAAGCAAGGTTGTTCGCCCGGATTTTGTGTGAAATGCGGTTCATGAGGTTTTCATTTCAGCTTATCCCTTGCAATGTGCAAACTTCCACGAGGTAAATCGAACAACTGATTAGTCAAGGCAACCTATTAGAATGCCTGAAATTTTCAGGGTAACAAGGTGGTAATAGAAGTTTTATCAATTTCACTTTTCGTTACTGCTGCATTGAATTCGAATTGATTTCCGAAAACAAATCAACGGCAAGAAACATTTCTCGTCATGTTGAAAGAGTTGCCCTCCCCGGTAAACAATCGAAATTCAAAAAATACATTTTTAGTCGCCAAAGAAACGTTTAAAAAAATAAAAGTTCGAAACATGGCAACTCGTTAGATGGACTGCCAGTTTTTTGTCGTTGCAGCGTGTACGGCTGCGCATCAATTGAGAACCCTCAACTGCAGTATAATTTAAAGCTTAATAGCAGTCGTTCAAACCTGGCACAAAAAAATTTGTGATTCGGATCTCTCGAAATTTTTATTTTTTGCTAGAAAAATACAGTGAGAAGCGATAACACCGACTCTATTTCAATGGTTTCGATTCCTTAACGTGAAAAATTGATGTAAAATAGTGACGTGGCGCAAAAATGTTTTTTAGCTTACGAAGCTTGAGTTTCCAGACAACGGCGCTGGTTTCGAGCAGTCGGGCGCAGAATTTATGGATACGTCGACGATTTTGAGGATTATGACAAGAACGAAGAGGGACGTAGTCGCAAGGTCGTTCAGCCTCCAGATGTTTGTGAAATTTTGAAAGAAGTTGTCTTCGCGGATTTTCTTCAGCTGAAGCGAAAAACTAATAGTAAATGCTCTAAAATCCCAGGTACAGATTTACCGAAATTTTCAAAATGAAAATCAACGCTTTTCTTATCCCTGTTTCCCAAACAAGCGATAATTATAGTCATGCTTTAACCCAGAATGAGACCCTATAAGGCAACCACAATTTCCTTCTCATATTGAATGAGTCGGGCGCACACACCGATTCCAGCCATTTCGGAAACCTGAATTTATGCCGACACGAAGGCAGGCACCCAGCTACGTTCAAGTTGCGCACACCTCGCCTCGATCGTGGAGGCATGCTGGAGACCATTGTGAATTGCAGTGCAGCGCATTTCAGATCATGCCTGTTTCTCTGCACAGTTTTAACAGTTCTGTCCTTTTCTCCTCGCGATACTACTTTAGTTTGCGTATTTGACGCTATCATTTCACTGACCAGAGCGTTTTAGGTAGTGACACCGCACACAGTAAATTGAAACAACTCGATCTCTTTTCCAAAAAGGTGTGCAAGAAATTCCGCTTGTAGGTGTTGCGCGGCCTGACGCAACCGCGCTGACAAACCACACCCACTTCTGTAGAAGATGTAATTATTTCGCTGCGAATAAACTCAATGGTTTCCCGAACGTACGTACCAAGTGATGAGATATCCACAGCTCAGATATTTGGTCTTAGTTCATCAGAAAGCTGCCTGTTTCGAATGGCCAATTTTGGTCTATATGCGTAAGAACCGAAAACGTCAACAACAATGATTTTTATTTTTGGCCTTAACGCTAGTAGACTTGTCAATACAGACACAGTAAGGCCGGGAGGCGGCGAAAAGACACTCCAGCCACACCGTCTGCCACCACCCAAACGCTTGTTGTCAAACACCCCAACTAATGGTTCTCAAACTTTCATGAGCCGTGGCGCCCTTCTAAGTTTAACTGGCGAATAGTTAATATATTGTGACACTTGGGTTATGCAACAAAAAAACTTTAGCCTGGCGGCAAGCCTCTGAGAAATCTGCCTACTTCTCGCTTTCATCTTTCTGCGATGATTAAAACTTGCAAGTGTATGTATTTTTTGTGTTATGCAATATCACGGCAAAGCTACGTAGTGAAGGCCTCTGCTCGTGGCCCCCAAGGGGGGCGGAGGGCCCTGTTTGAGAAACCCTGTCCTAAACGGTAATAGTCACTAATCGATAATTAAGATCGCGCAGCGGTTTTATTGCGCGCTACGCGAGGCAAACAGAAAAAAAACAGATCGTTTGTCAGAACTGTTACGAGAATGCGAAACAGACGCATGTCGCTCCAGCATCCTGTGTTAGCAGGCACAAGACATCGAGGAAACGGCACTGTACATCAAATGCTCTATCAAATAAAGTTCCCTGTAGATCAGGCTAGAAATGAACAAGACTCTTTGAGTTTAGAAAGGACGCACATCACGTTACGACCGGATGAAACGCAGCATGTAGCGATATTAGTCGCTGCGTGCCTTTAACCCACCTCCCGCAATCGTAAGACGCAGGAGTACGATTTTTTCAGCAAAGCAGCGACGCGCGAAATGTTGTACTTTAAACAAATTAAAAAAGCAACAATTCCGATAATTTCGCTTGTTTAGCAAACGGCTTTTACGAGACTGCAATGGATTCTTCGCTCCAACCTCAATGCTGATACAATCTTTGTCAAACAAACTTACCTCATTCACAATCCGAGCTAACACCCAGACTAGTATTAGCCATTCCAACGCGTCTGGTCGCATTCCAAGGCAATCGCACGTGTTCTCCGACATCAATATAATGCGAAGGTCCATCATTATTAAAAATCCAATCTCGGACGCCATGTGGGAACTGAGGTTGACCATTGGGTTTCTTAGCAACTTGCCCAGTCTGTCATGTTAGCAGAGAGTAAAAAACCGCTTTATTGAGAGTAAAAAACTGCTTTATAACCCTTTAAAAAACTGCGTTTAAAGGGTTAAAAACATGGATGATGCAACCTTGTTAATTACTTGGTAAGACTCTTGGTGATGTCCTGCTCAAACTGCAAAGGACAATGTGGCTGCTTATTAAGCAACCCTCATTTTTATTGTTTTTTCAAACTTATACAATGAAACGATGAAAATACCGTTTTTGTTATTTTGTGAGTGTGTAAAATCAGTCACAGGCGACCAGCCGTGTGCACGTGATGTATAATAACAAAACTAAAGCAAAATCCAGGTATTAACCAGAAGATTTTAAACTGCCAGTCTTATTTGCAGGCCAGAAAGTGTTTGCCAACTGCAGATATACAATTTGCTTCTGGTCCAAACGTACCAGAACCAAAAACTTCCAATTTCAGCGAAATTATTATTCTTTAATGAAACATGATTGTTGCTGGATGCAGGAATCGAGTTTCAGGGGCGATCGGGAGGAAATTGCCCTAACTTTTGGACAAGGGGGACACAATACCCCCTCAATATTTTGTGGTAAAAATAATGTTGCTGCATAAATTTCGTGGTTACATTAGTGTTCAAATTCCCCAGCATAAAGCTTGGAAAAAAAGAAACATAATTGGACATTGTGATTGAATTACCTATAGACACAGTGTACAGATTTACTATAAACTGAATTATCATGAATTGTTGATAGTTGTGTTGGGTAATTTACCGAATCAGTGTATACTGTGTGCATAAACGTCGCTCAAACATGATTCGTGTATAACTGAAATATATCTTTCCATAATTTGCCTTCTACGTGAACAATATTTTGTGTGATATGCGCAATAACATGCATATCACACAAAGTTTGTCCCCCAAAGTTTTCCAGCGAACTCGGTCCTAGAGGTTAATATTTCACTGTATACATGCGACTCTCTACAACAAACCACTTCAAGATTTCGGAAGCCAAAGTTTAGCTTCATCTTGCTTCATTTCATCTGCAGTCCTCACCTTTATTCACTCATATATCGTTTTTCATTTTCTGGTAAAAAATGTCTTACTTGGATTCGGGGGCAATTATGAAGGCAATGCTGAGCACAGGGAAGAGCAAAGCTAAAAAGATCCTCATCAAAAGTGTCTTCCAACCACTTTCGCTTTTGAAAACAGTGCCTTGTCGGATGCAGGACAAAGCAAGTTGGCAATTATCGTGCGCCACGAATTTTTTCATGCGAACTTCAAATCCTTGCTGCATCGGCGCCAAGTAAAGCTTTTGTGACGTCTGTGAATAAAATCAAGTGATTTCTTTAATATTCATCAAGAAATTTGACTAAAAAGCCTTCAAAAATCTGTATGGAAAAATATTGCACGTTCCACTATCGTCGTTTCTGATTGATGCAATTTCAATCTTATACCGACGAAAGTCCTAACTAAAGGCTTACTGTTGACTTTGATAAAACAAAAATTTGTTGAGTTTTTTAAACGAATCGGTCACTGCAGTTGAATACATAACGCGAATACACAGCAGATGAAGTAGTCCTCAAAATGTCAAAAATGACAATTCGTAGCAATGGTTGTTTGGAGATTCCTCCGTACCTTACGTTCTTCACCCGGGGGGTCAAAACGCAAAAGTCCGGATAGGTCAGCTGGCGATCTAACTTCACTCAAAAGATTGCACGCAAACTCTTCCACCTAAACCAATAAACACAAGCTGGTGAACAACACGACGTGTTTTACATACCAAGGTAAAAATCATTCCATTTGCCTTTCGTTCATCCTAAGAATCAATACCTTTTCGTCACAATCATTGTTAAATAACCAATCACGTTTACGCAGGATCGGTCTTATGATCTTTCTAGCATGACTAGCTTTCCAATGATACAGGTGGTCAGCATTGCCAAAAAGCTCCGGTCGTCACTTATTTTAAAAAGGTGTTTCTCAATTCACGAAGTAAGTCGCAGAGTTGCCATACGGTCACTCCTGGAAACGCGTTTGTTTCAAGCAGCTACTTCCACGTGTAGCCTTACGATTGTTACGAAGACCAATAGAATGCCTGCTCTCCCGAGACGCTCTTCCTGATAACAAACCGTTTATTCAAATATAGCGCAGGTTCAATACCGAAGGCTTTTCTAGTGCCAAGACCAGGTACCAGTTGTTTTCGCAAAACAATAACGTCAGTGCTGTTCGAACTTGTTTCGAGGTATTACAGGTTAGTTTTGATTTGCAATCTTGTTTTTTCGCATTCTTTAAGATTTTGCATATTATGAATAAAAAAAATTCTATATTGGCTTTTAAAGGACATGCCACTCGTATTATCTCTTCAAGAAAAAGGAAAGTTCACCACACGGCTCATTTCTTAACAATAACGTATCACACGCGCAACACCTTATCGGCCAACGGTATATACAGAGACCGGGCAGAGGGCTCTTCTGTTGCTTTCTTCTTCAACTTGTGGTACAGCGCAAAACTCTTTTCTAGAATATCTTCTTGCTTTTCTCCTGGAAAAATCAATGTAAAAATATCTAACAAAGACGTGCAAAGGTGATTGCTCCTTTGTTATGGAATGTGCGCAAAAATCATTTTCACAACGCTGTGTATTTTGCGTTGTTTTTAGTTAGTCACTAAATGCTATGGATTTTAACTAGTTCACCCTGTTTAGTTTTACTCAGTCGTTCACTATGTTTTCAACTGTGCTACCAACGGCTTTCCCAATATGTTTATAGTTCACCGTCACTACAATTTCCATTCCCCAGGTCCGCAAGAGGTGGGCAACCGGGCAATTGTCCCCCCGAAATTTTGAAAATCATATTTAGTTGCTAGGTAGCATTTTGCCACCCCGACAATAGTGCAACAACAAGTTAAAATCATTTTGCCTCCTCTGAAAATCAGCTGGTTGCGCTCCGGCCTTTACCAGTTGTCTGTTTATGCATTTGACGTATGTTACAACACTCATTGACTTGATGGAAATTGCATCTACATCTACTGTACGTATGGTTAAAACACTGGCCAGAGAAAATCTACTTTAACAGGTGAACGGAACGTCAGTAAAGAAACAAAACAAATCACCACAAAAAGACTTCACGTAATTTGAAAATAAACTTGGTTGCCCAACTGCTACGAAGCAACATAAGTAGCAGAAAGAATAGGTAATTTGCTGTTGAATAAGAGTATTTTGGCACGTTCTTGCTGACTACCGTTCTTACATTGCCTGGGTTAAAGCATATAAACGAAAACACTGTTAATGCCAATTAACTTTTTCAACATGTATAAAATCTTTTTGTACTTATATTAGAGACACCTGACAATTCTCTATCGGAGCATGCAGTGACTTATACAGTTTAGACCAGCGGTTCTTAACTTTTTCCCTACCACGCCTCCCTTCAGTGGTTGTTCATTGTTTCATGCCCCCTGATAATGAATAGTTTGTAATAACAAATGTATATATTGGTAAACCTTTTGATCAATATTTCCATTTTGCACATCGCATAAGGGCTCGCGAATTCCTGTAAATTTATTGATTTCCCCCCGGGGAAGTTTGCCTCCCCGGTTAAGAACCATTGGTTTATTTAGACAAACGCTTTAACGTTCCTGCAAACTGAAGCCAGTCACAAATGCAATAGCATGGCATTGTAAGACAACGTACAAGTAACAGCAAAAGCGTTTTTGAAGCCGTCATTTCAGCCCGCATGCAGTTCGACGATTCAGTCACTATGCACAACCTGCTGCTTCCTCAGTATACATCATGATCATGTAGGCGGGACTTGCCATAGCTTGGTAGTACAAGATCTTGTTGTTGGATGCATCCCACGTCTTGTCCAGTGGAGAGCCGTCTTTTTTGACTGAGTCGCCATCGAATGATCTCACGATGGGGTTCACCGTACGATTGGTTTTGATGCTGCCCACATTGTAAGACTTTGTCTTTATATAATTATCAAGCAGAACGATCAAGTCACAATTTTTAAGACGTTTACATCAGTGATTCCGATTCGATTGCTACCCGATAAAAAGCAAACAAAATTCAAAAATAATTCTGGAAGTTTTTGTAGGAATACATAAAACGTGTAAGTTTTTATTACAAGCAACAAAGCAAAACCGATCATTTAAACAAAATTGCATCGAATTTTTGTCACGATTTCTAACTATTGCATCCTGCATGGTTGCTTCGGCTGTTAGAATGTTGAGAGAGTAAGATAAATTAAAAATAGTGTTTAACGTTTTTAGACTTTATGGTAGAAAAAAGACAAGAATCTATTCGGAGAAAGCTCGATGTAGAAAGTATATGTTGGAGCCAGTGGCGCACGTAAATTTTACCACCGCGTTTCACTGAAGTCAACTGTATATGAAGGAGAGTCCGTGCACGAGAACCTGCATCGCGCTGTTTCCAGACATTGGTGGCAACAGGCTTGCATAACCAGTCGCGTTTGCAATAGTTTGTGTGAGTCCTTTATTCACTAGTGATTTGCCTTTTGCACCTGCGTTTGTGAAAAGCAGCTGACCTTTAAGGCGTATTTGCGTGAAAAGAAAGCATGCATCCCTAGTCAGCAATCTATACTGACGAATATCAGTGCAGTAGAAGTACGAAATAAGCTATCAGCCCAACACGTCGTTTTGTAAAGTACAACCAGGGGTCTGAAAACTGCAAAAACAACACTGAATAAAAGTGAGTAACATTTCGGGTAACCAGAATTCTACATAGATCTCAAAGAAACACAGCTAGAAAACCATATGGACAAATGGGCCTGGGTCGCGTTATAAATCACGTATACTTCGGGTGTAAGCCCGAACCTGAGGTCTATTGTGAATTTGAAAGGACATCTGAAAAACTCTTGCACTCTTGCATTTTCTCCGAAAACTAGAAGTCTTAAACGAACTGATTTCTAACGTTTTCCTAAGTGCATGGAATATAAAAAAGTCCTTGTTTTCTTTCGATGCGCAACGTTACATGAGTGAGGTTAAAGCATTTCATGCCAAGATGTCGGCTTCAAGGCTGAAAAAGAATCAGCGCTCCCATTCGCAGCTTTCCACGTTGCCCGTGCGTCGCGTATGCGCACTTTTAACTGCCGCGATGCCGTTGCAGAATAATTACGAGATCATAAACTATAGCTTCACCAAAAATTCAAGGAAGCCCAGATATAGCAACTTCCTTCCTGTTTAGTATGCGCATGAACGCCTATACGGACTGTGCAAATAGATTCGTTTCTTGGGAAAGCGCCGATCGATTTTGTGTAGCCTGCAACCAGGGTTGCGGAGTCGGAGTCGCAAGGAGTCGGAGGTTTTTGGGTGGAGTCGGAGTCGCATTCCTAAGAACACTGGGAGTCGGAATCGGATTTTTTATCCGACTCCGAAATTCTAACTGAATCATGTTTTACATCACACTCCGAAGTTGGGAATTCTTTTGAAATGGTGCGATTTCTTTGGAAACTTTTACTGAAATGGAGAATTCTTGCCGTGCACCACAATTTCCATTGATTGCTAGTTGCTACAAAATTGGTTAGATTCAGCTTAAACACCCAGCGTCATAGGAAGATCGCTTTCTTTTAAGGAACAGTTCGCGTTGCTTAGTGTTTACACTGTTACGCATAATCGCAACCGCTTTACGCGTCATTGCTCTCAATCGACATTGCCCAGATGGTTCTTTGAGTGATATAATGGATAACCGTGAAAGACCACGCATACCCAAGAGAACATGCGTCGCGCAGTTGTATTCGCTTGTGCGTGTGCTGTTGCAAACTGCCAAGTGTGCTTCCGGGGAGCAGAACTTACAGAAACGGTTGAAACGACACGAATTTTTCTTGCGGTTACTTTAAAAGGATGATGTTTGGCCAGGTGAAGCTGATACACGAGTAAATGCGGTAGTTGTAGTGAGCAGAACCAAGGCCGAATTTGGAGAAGAATTTGGCAGAATACGGTCAGTGCGGTAGATGGTTCCGAAAAGTTGCTTACTTTGAAGTTCAAGTGTGACGTTGGGAAGTTTATCGCCGAGTGTGACAGATTGATACAGTTTAAGTTTTATACATTACACGGGTTGCATGTCCTGAAACAATGTGACACTGTAGCTAACTTAGCAAAACGTAAAAGTTTAGTAGATTTGTTAAGTTAGGCTTGCAATTGCAAATCGTGGCAGACTGTCAAATAGAACTGATTATTGAAAGTTTGAAACTTTAGTAGCTTAACACCAAGATTTGATACCCGAGTGTTTATATTGGGTTCACGGCATTTGGTTTACTAGCTACAAATTTACTGTGAGCAAAGATTTTTTAAACGTTTTGAAATAAATACCCAATACTGCATTTATTTATGTTTTTACAGATTTACAGAAATGAAAACTTTTGAGGAAAAATATTTTCTAATTTTTTTTTGTGAAACGTGGTGCACCCATAACATTGAACGTAAATCCTCAGCAGCAACAAGCAACTGACGCACCTGCCTCAAATTTGGGAAAAATGAAGCTGCGCCAAAACATCAGCGATCTTAAATTGCCCAGGAAAAGGGTGATAAAATAAGCTGCATTCAAAATGGCCGCAAGCCTGCTACTGACTGTGGCATAGGTAAAGCTTCCAAAAGGTTTGCGCTTCTCACCTGAACCCATGTGCGTGCAACATCTTCAACATGACGTAATCGTTCTTGTGGGCGGCGAGCTGAATCGGTGTCAAACCTGCAGAGCGTCGAATGCTTTACAGGTAACATGAGACGCCAAAGGTAAAATAAAATAACTAAGAATGCGAAAAATGGTGACATTAACAACACCTTCTCCATTAAGTTAAACAGTTAGTTAAACCGAAGCACTAACGAACACGGATTCCGCTTTCTTATGGATGGTGTAGATCAGGTAAGCTCGTGTAGTTCCACTAACTTTGCAGCCGGTGTTTGTCTGAAGAATTTCCAGCTGCTGAATAGGATTACAGGCTTGACAGACTGACAGTAATAAAAGCTTCAATAGCAGTTTATTAAAGACGCTATCCCCTTTCAGATAACTTTCCACAGCCCTCCTTTATCTTACAACGATCCTACACGTGGTCAGTCCAATGACAACATAGTCAGTATAAAACTAATGTTTTGAAAGAACGAACATCAAGCAGCTAGAAACCTCTCATCCTACGAAGACCACCTCATTTGTGAACTGACGCTGAAGACTTGGCACACATTATACGTCTTGCAGATTGAAATTTAGGGAGCATTTTTGATGTTGCAGCTGATAATATTGCTGACTAAATAGATCGATTGCACCAATCATCACTTGATCAGTTTGTCTGAGTTGCACCTCGGAAAACACGGAAGTATCACTTGATAAAGCAGCTCAAGCAGAGTGTATATTCTTGGACTGCTGACATTCACCCCAAAGGTCGAGGTGCGAATTCCTTTCAAAATATCGTAAAAAACGTCAATCATCTGATTATTCAAGGTTTTGCAACGTAGTTTGTTACGGTCAGCCGTCTTTGGATTTTTCAGCATGCTTGCGCTGAATATACCTGCGGGATAATAGGAATCCTCATCAGTGATCACTTGGCAGGTTGCGTCATGGTGTCGCACAAAAAGATCCACGACGTTGTAGAATCCAAAGTCAATGGCGTGATAGAGGCACTCTCCAATTTCAACCTGCATACAGAAATCGTGTCAGGTTTTTTGCCAAAACTGAACAAAAGGTTTTTTAAGAATATAGCAAAGAAACTAGCGATTATATTTTATTGAACAATGTTTTATTCGCTATAACTACAGTTACGCAATAGACAGAATAACCGTAAAACTCATTCTTAACGCCACTCATCTTTGCACGTGGGTACCCACGGAAAAAGCACTGCTGGCTGTGACAATAAAATCTTAAGTGTGAAAACGCAAAGCAAATTATGATCTCTCTGGGGATAAATCAAATGCATAGAAATGATACTCATGCCATATTGTTTTTACCAGAAAACCCATGCATGAAAAGTTTCTTCATCATATATTCTTAGTTTACGGAATACATGCTTTTTCCAGGAAGGCGATGCCCTTTGTAAGGGCGCTTTGTCCAAAAACCAGATTGGCACCATGCGGCCCTCGAGCCCCCCACTGTAGAGGGTGCATGCGCTGGTTGTGGGCCTTATGTTGCAAGGGCACAGTATGTTTTGACGCAGGGAATATCATTTGCATTCCAAACCTTTTTCTAAACCTCAGCGCAACTGCAGATTCGCTCAGAATCTTAAGGCCGTTTGCACCACGTGTTCAGAACCTTCACAGGATCTTATCAAAACCTACTGGCAATAGACAAAGCAGAGTTTTGGTAAAAATAAACTTTGAAACGAAATGTTGAGGTGCGCTGGGAAGATGCCTTTGAGCAAAATCTACAGTTTATTAAAAAAACATCAAACTGCCAAGCTGCTCTCGCATATTCTGCCATATAATAAGATTCCATAACAGGAAGGTTGGACCTGCAGCGAAACAGTGCGAACCTGAAATTTCAGAGTAAGTATATCTGGAATAATATGGCAGCTGGTTTCCTAAACAGAAGCAATTGCTTTATCAGTCACCCATACATATGTACCTCGTTAGATCAACTTAAAAAAATGCAACGATCATGTACTGAGTGGGAACAAATACTTTGTCTACATTTTCTTGGAAAGCAGCGTTACTGCATTTTTTGCCTCGCAACTTTCGTGCAAACTTTCACAACACGGTGCAACTGCTGTCGTCGACATCATTCGCTTAAAAACGCAAAACAGCGAAGTCTTTAGATATCATAAACCACTCTCATATAATCCAAACAAGCTAGTTGCTTGGCAGCATTTTCTGCATACTTACCTGCTTACATACAAGCTGTTTAGCCACTTTTCAGCCTTATTAATATGAAACGTTGAAGATACATAACCGATGACAGGTATCAAAAACATAGAACAATTTATGCATTGGAATTTTGTCACGTATTGTTATGACAACTGTTATTTTGTTTGCTTTGGTTGCTTTGCTTTTCCGCGACGGAAGTTTCAGCCACGATGGAATCCAAATACATTAAGTGGCAATTAATCGATACAAGACACAAAATAAAAACTAAACAGAAACTTTGTGTAGTAATAAACTAATTTTCTTGCTGTTCAGCCACAAACCGTAAAATAAAATTATTGCTTTTTTCTGCAGATTTAATTGAGTTTGAGGAACTTTAACGCTTCTGAAAAATTCATGAAGTAATGGAAAATAAATAAACTAACGCTAGTCTTGTTTTTTTCAGTATCATTGTAAAGAGCTCAAAAACGTTGGTAAAGCAAGTAGCACGCTAGAATTCAAACCATTCTGTTCCAATCCTGGTCAGACGCTGCAGTTTGCAGAGTTTGAACGTCAAGGAATCAGGGCCGTCGGGCCATCCCTTCTCCGACCTGAATGATCGATCAGCTCAACTGTATACCAGTTCCGCCTTTAATTTTGTGGAGCAACGGAACAATGCTTTTGACAAATACTTAAAGAGCATTGGCCAAGCAGGCGTCGTAAGGCGAGGGGAAGTTTGCAACCAGCATGGCAAGCTCTCACCAATGTAAATGAGGGACTACGCCCAGTTAACCATACTCGCCGGCAACGCAGGTTGCAACGCGAGTCGTGACACGTTTTAACAACGTCGCCTGACTACACCCTTACTGCACGGAGGAAACCATCACGGGCAAACACGGCACTGAAAAGCGGCTATTTAAAATAATAAACGCTCGCCAATTCTCTTAGTATATTCTTTTCACGCAACCTCAAGCGTAAATCTCCCTCGTCTGGATGTTTAGGACTTTGTATCTCGTGTATGATGCTAAACTGCAACTGATGTTGGAACTTCAGTTTGAGAAAAGGGAATAACTTTTAGCCATATCTGTTTGCAGTCCATTCTGACCCCAGCAGTAACGCCTGACAGTGATCATTTCAACGGCAGACTGACCGTGGCAGGGAATCAGTTTAGGTAAGGGGAACCGCTATGTGGGTGGGGGTGTCTCTCCATTTTGTAAGCACCTGAGACTGAACCCGGCCCCAATGTATTGCTTACGCCTTTCCTTGCTACTCTCCTACGGTATGCAAAGTGTGGCCTATTAACGAAAAGGCGACTTAAGAGCCCCTAACCCTTGCCAGGACCACCTTTGACATTTCTTGATGTGATCAACCACCCTTTCTCGTAGAGGTTCTGACGCACACGCACGCACAGGAAGTAAGCAAGTTAAGATCTACACACCTTGTAGTGAAGAAGCAGTTCCATCATCTCGCGGTCTTGATGCAGCATAGCGATAAAAAGTGCTGAGCGACCCCACTCATCCCGACAATTTCTGTTAAATTTCGCGGCTTCCGTCGTCGATGGCGATTCGGTATTCTGCAGATCCTTTTTCCTCCGGTGGCGTCCGTTTGCAGCGCGCTTGGTGGTGACGGTCACGGGTACGGCTGGCGTTTTCGAGCGCGGTTTTCTTTTTGTAATAGTCCAGTGAGTTGCGGGCACATTGGGTTTGGGCGCCTTTGTGCTGCTCTTGTTCTTCGGCATTTCTTCCATCTCGATGCACGTTTGGTCGCTGTTCACTCCCGGCTCGGTGAGCTCACTGATGATCGTTTCTTGTGATGCCGCGCGTTTCGCGTCATCACTGAGATCGTCTTTTTCCGGTTTGCCAGTTTGGGTTTCTGGGCCGTTTTTGCTGCGGCCTTCCGAATCGTTTTTTGGCTGACCGCGAGTCAACTCTTCGTCGCTCGACTCGCCGCCAGACTGATTTGCTTTCAGGATGTCGCGAACTTCTTGAAGGTCGCCTCTCTCAACAGCTCTAAACAATAATAATAAATTAATGAAAGAAAGTAAGTTTGAAGCTAATGTGCAATTGCACAAACAAGACCAAAATTTTACGAATACATTGACGAAGTACTGGTTGGTGGTTGGACGGTGTCACCACAAACTGCACTAGCACCGTTTTAAGCTGTGATGTAATTTTTGCACTGTCAAAAATGGAATCTCGACAAAAAGCCTACGGGGTCGCTTTGGCAAGGAACGCTCATTAGCAATCTTAGCGAACTAACATATAAGACACCTAAGAAGACTTTACTTTCGATTTCTGTATAAAAATACCGCAAAAAACTGCGCAAAGCCGTTTCTTACTGGTACTAATGATGTTGCGCGGAAAACCTGTGGATTAAATTGCATGGAAAAGATCCCAAACATGAACAGTAAGTCTTAAAATCGTAATTTAATTCAGCCACGTGTTCTGATTACAATCTACAGAAATAGTGTAGCTACAAAAAAATGCATTTTCAAAGTTTTTCATGACGATCTGGCCAGATGATTCACTTCAAAATATCCACATTAGTTTGGCGTTTGGCTTGACGGCACATGGAAACCATCAACAAACAGCGGCTTTCCGCCACCCTTTTCACTAAAATAACATATTTCGAAATGAACTGTCAAATATCCTTGCACTCCAGGAACAGCTATTTTAAAGCTAAGTGCCACGAGGAACTATAGGCTGCGGTCGCTGGTAAGAAAATCAATTTAAATCATTTACATTTTTTTCCAAGAGTGCCGCGAAGGAAAAGAATGAAATTACAGGATTACAAATGCCAAACTGTGCAAAAACGTTTAACACTATTCCCATTATTTGCAATGCAACTCCCGCAGTTCACAGTCCGGGTGTTCCCAATGGCAAGCGACTGACCATATTTTATAAACAATGCCTTGTTCTGATATTTTCAACATCATAAAGCCCGTAAACTGCTCTCTACGTTTGTGTTGATTCGTTACGCGCGTATATCTAGAGAAAAAGACATCGTCACTGTTTTTTTTAATGAACTAGAATCTAGATCGATGAAGATTTGGCAAACTCTTTTTAATCGGGTCAATAAAAATACCGCTTCTCCACTACCTGGAAACCAAGTTCTTTACACACAGTGTTGGCAGACTGCAGTGACACGTTTCCTATTGTTACGTATATCTGTAATTCATTTGGGAAACACTTTGTAACTAGTAACCGGGGTGGTTCATTCTAGTCATTCTAAAATATTTTTCTATTTGGCTTAACTTTAAGCAAAAATGTGTTGAAATCAATTTCTAAGCACTATATTTCATGGGTGTCAATGGGCTACCACTGTTAATTTTCAAACGACTGGCCTTGTTTTTGGCGCAACATACCGAAAAATCTACTGGCTAATTCAAAACACTTTTAAGGCAGATTTATGGATCCAGTAAATGCGGTAGAGAACGTTCGCGAGAACACTTGTGTGTACACCCTCTTGAAGTCTTGAAAAAACGTACGCATTCCTTAAATCTATAGAAAAACCAAATTAACTCCAGCAGAGCAATGAAATAGTGCGTCTTTCAAAGCCGCGCTATCTTATCACAGTCCCACAGCAAATTCATTAGAAAATTACGAGCAATGCCTGTGGGAAAGTGCATATGTACAATTTACTGCCACACACAGTTGTAACGAGTTCTTCCTGCAAAACTTTGTGTTTTAACGTATCCTCCAACCAACTGCGTTTTCTAATCTGCAATAAGGTTGCATAGGCTACATGATGGAATTCATGAGGTATAACATGCGGCTACGGCACGAGTAACAGCAGGTTTTTTTGTAAGCTGAGACTCGACTACCGGGAACATGGCAAGCGTTACGAGAATTAAAACCGTCATGGGCGAAAAAAGTTCTCACTTCAGAAAGCTTAGTTCCTCCTCCGCAGATTCTTTATTCGTAAAATATTTGTCACTGAAAGCAGCCACAGCCTTGAGCTTGGTATAAGTGGATGCTGTCAAACGCGATAGGGTACCAACAGTGCTTCCAGCGCCAGAGTCCGCATGCTGGTTTCCATTTCTTGGCAAAGTTCCAAACCTGCAATATAGAATGAAAACAGCTAAAATAGGCCAAGTAGCCGAACCCAGCCTTTTCTTTTGTTGGATTTTTTTCTCTAGCAATTCACCGCTTATCAGAACAGCTCCAAATAAACAATATACGCTCCCAGCAATCCGCTAACAAACTACACCCACTGCAGTAATAATAAAATACTCACTCTGGTTTTGGCAGATGATGCTGTTTCATTCTTGTGGTCAAAACATGAGATGGTGAGATCAAACGTCGTCTGTACGGAAGTTCAACCAACTTATCGTCTTCCGAGACAACGTACTTCTGTCGCTTGGACATCTTCGACGATTTTTCTCGCGTTGACGCTGAAAAAAATGTCAGCGAGCTGAACGGACGCGCACCGTAAAATTCGCATGTGGCTTGGCTGATTGGGGTAAAACCTCTTCATTGCCCGATGTAGATCGAAAGCATCAGCAAATACTGTTGTTTGCATAGGAGGTCGTAAATATTTCAGAAAATACTTGTTCATAAACGCCAGATATTGCTGAGCCTGTAAGACATGACCCGTGCAGATCGATATCACCGCAATAAAATTGTTGTTAACTGAATACTTCCTGCAGAAAATGAATGTGCAACGTGAACCTGTGCACTGGCTTGCAACTCCGTCCATTTTTTCTTTTGGTCGGTGATGTGTTGATAGCGCAGTTTCCACAAAAGCACTTAATTGCAAAATTATTTCTGCTGCTGGTTTGTATGTGTAAACACAATTTCCCAATATTTCACATGTCCCGCCGTTATGCCGACTTATCTGTTAGAGACAGTGCTGATGGGGATCTCAGTATTCATATAAATCTTAGCAGCCAGCAAAACAATCCGCAATTACTCAAGGCGTAAATAGTTTACTCAAAACTTTGCTATCATCGGTTTACTTAATTGCAATCCCATCAGTATTCTCTGGAACGGTGACAACTTTCACATTATTTTGGAAATAGGTCTTTCACTATCCTAAACAATACCGGAGGTCTCGTCTCATTGCTAGATTTCGTTTTCAGGGAACACGGGCAGTGCTTTGTTCGCAAAACAGGTGGGGGCAAACACCGCACGACTTTAGCGATTTACTTTTTTTAAACCATAGTAAATGCAGTTGCGCTGGATTACAGCTGGAAAATGCATTAATGTAACCCAGAACAGCACAACGTTACCGCTCGCCCTTCCGATCTCGAAATATCTTTCCATTTCATCACAGCCCAATGTCAGACCTTTGCGGTTGTCGAACTTTTCATGCAACCCATCCAGGGACGCCGGAGAGCGGGGGACATTGACCCCTTGTTCTTTTGAAAAGGGACAATGGTGGCGGAGGTGCTTTTACATAACTGTATCATAGGTGATGTCATGGTTTATCAAGATCGACTTGAAACAAATTTATTGCTGCTATTCAAGCACACAAAAAATTCGGAATGTGTTTTTTCACAATGTCTGTTATTATTATTTTATGTCAACATTGCTGCTGAACAGAAGCAAATAACTGGTAACTATTTATTGTAGTTTAGGAGTTTCTATTGCCCTCAACTCTTTCACTGCCCCCTACCGCTGCTCCGGCGTCCCTGAACGCATCTCAGATATCCCGAAGCTTTATTTCCAGGGTCATTATCACACGTTGCATTGGCCCGAAAGTAGTTACAGAAGCTAATCAGAAGTACCCGGTACGAAATTTTGTGCAGGGAATTTCTGACAGTGTAGATCATTTCTGATCCTTTTCGCAAAAAGCATGCTATCGGTTGAGCGGCCACGTCATGGCGAAGATGGGCCAAGTCTTGATACTATTAAGGTAGCGTGACATTTAGATGCTGGTATTACGTACGAAAGCACAAACGATCTTCAAGTGCTTTAATCGGAGCAGTTAGACCAAAAAGTACCAGAGAAGTGGTGCTGTAGTAGAAATAAAGCAAGATTGTGGAGGTCATTGCAAACCCAATGCAGAAGTGGAAGCGGGAAGTCATGTTAACCCTGTTTCTTTAAAGCAGTCAGTCACTACAACCTACGTGTTTGTGATTATTGTGAGATAAGTCACAAGACACTTAAAAGCACTAGTGTTTCTGTATGCTTTCGAGGAATCAGACGACTGCCATCTGCTTTCGTCTTTTTGCGATGATTCAAACTTGCACATATCTCTATTCAAGTATGTACTTTCCACGATGGG
>Ga0210059_1006993_pt1 | contig 18008 bp, 9 predicted proteins | sample Ectturendosymbi2_FD_188042 | JGI IMG/M metagenome (GOLD analysis project Ga0210059, IMG submission 188042) | Ecteinascidia turbinata endosymbiont from Florida, USA - Sample 2 (SPAdes) (version 2) | ecosystem: Host-associated > Tunicates > Ascidians > Unclassified | place: Key West, Florida... | reverse complement strand
CACAAAAGATCTTCTGCTCCATCGACCAAGGCATCATTAGACTATTTTTTGTTTAATATATAGAAAGGTTAACTATTTCCCTATGACAATCTGGAAAGAGAAAAATGAATAAGGTCATCGATAAAGGTTTTAGAAGCTGCCGCTTTGTTTCAACAATTGTGAAACACCCTGTATATATGGGTGTTGTTCTTCACGCACATCCCATTCATGGTGAATCGCACATTCAACGCCAACGGAGAGGTTGCAACAACATCCCCTCCTTTTTGCAATGAACTGCACCGATCGCAAGTTCTTTTTGCAAAGGTTGCACCTGGCACAACCTTAACATCCTGGTCACAGCACCATTTTGATGTGATCGGAAAGCCTGAGTGGCAAGTGGGCAAAGCTTCACACTGTGTCAGCAAGCAAAAATAGAGATCATGCGCTGCAATCACGCTTATTGCTTGTTCGTATATATGGGTGTTGTTCTTTGCGCACATCCCGTTCGTGGTGAATCATACAATGAATGCCAACGGATACATTGCAACACTAATATGCATAATTCTGGCTCCCAATGAAAAAAATTCAATGAGTTAAAGTAACAGCACTAGATTTTTGCCGGTTCTAAAACTTTAGTCACCTGATCAACTGCCACCTGGACAACTGCTACCTAGGACAATCACCACCCAGGACAATCACCACCCAGGACAACTTCCACCTAGGCAACTACTACCTGGACAATTGCCACCAAAGACAAATGCCACCCAGGAAACTGCCACCTAAAACATATTGAGTTGTTTGCGTTTATTGCGATGAAAGCAATTTGAGCTTCACAAGGACCTTGTGTATAACAAATGTTTCTTTATTCTCTGACCACTTTATAAAGAAACATAACTTTAGCTCTAAGAAAAGGAGTTTGGAAACGCACCTAAAAAACTAGCCATTTTCAACAGCACTTTAAACTCATTTTTTAATTAATTTTTGATGATTTATTCACTTCCACTGCTCAACAAATGAAAAGATGAACAATAGTATGGGAATGTTTCCCCACCCCACTACACCCCGTGGGTGGCAGTTGTCATAGATGGCAGTTGTTCAGGTAGCAGTTGTCCTGGGTGGCAAATGTACTAGGTGGCAGTTATCCGGGTGGTAATTGTCCTAGGTGGCTGTTGTCCAGGTGACTCTAGTCTGGATACCATTTTTGCCATGCGTTTAACCAGAATGGTGATTCAGTTGCATGAGTCTCATTTTATCATGTTCTTTATCAAGTGTTGTTTTTGCAGGCAATTCATTACAAATTTTACAGCCATGGCAGTATGAGTTAAAAAATCACTGTCTCAACGATTGCCAGTAACAAAAACTAGATAAATTTACAGAACTCTGCTTACCACTAAGTTCTGGAATTTATGAAATGTGCAAGTGCAACAACTCACATTGTTTGTATCATCTGTGTGCACAGATTTGATGTTTTTCCAATCAAGATTTGTTGACATAACAACTTATCAACAATAATCATATTGTTTCAGCAAAGAAGCACTGTTATATATTAGTATTTGATAATGGATCAAATTCAAAATTTAAATAAAGTGCTGCTGCGATCCTTACAGTTCCGCTCAAAGATTATCGAGGAAAGCCCTGAGTGTGTAAAGGATTTGCTGGAGGTTGAATCAAGGGTGAAGAAAGAGTTGCTTTCCAAAATCAAAGAGGCCCTCAGTCATCAAGAGAAACTTATAAAAGTAGCTTTGTACATCGAAAAGCAGTCTGCATCCCATGGTCCATTGCATTTCATGTGCAACCCATCATGGACAGTGTGGTCTGCTAAAAGTGCGATCAAAGAACAGTTTGAACGTTTGTGTGAACCGTCTACTCACGATTTAAATGTTCTTTGTGGCTGTGCAGTGGCAGAAGATTATTTAACTTTACAAGACTGTGGCGTTCATTGCAAAGGTGATACTGTGTATGTGTATGCATCCAAAAAGCTTAAAAAATCAGTTGATTTGCAGTATCAAGAAGGAAGTTCATCATCACAAAGTTCTGTTGGTGAAGCAGTTGCTGATGTTTTAAACTTACTATCTACTTCTAGCCAGTGTTCTTTGATTCTGTCTGTTAATGAAGAATCTGGCAATCAAAATGAAACTGAAAGTGTTCAGCCTTGTAATGAATCTACTAATGATGTTGTACAGCCTTCTTTTGTCATTGGGTGGTCATGTCAGCTATGCACGTTTGTCAATGAACCAACTAGGCCAGGTTGCATGCAGTGTTCTTCTTCAAGGCCTGATGATTATGTGGTGCCTGATGAGTATAAACCCTCTGATAATGAGAAACTGAGAATGGCAAGAGAGTTAGAAGTGGAAAACCTGCGTTTGAAGGAAGAAGCTAGACATGAAAAAGAAAAATTGGAAAAAAGAAAAATTAACTATGATCGGCATGTTTCAGCTGTACTTTCTAGCATTACATTAAGTGGTGAAGCAGTAGATTGCTTGATTTGCCTCACAACAACTGATTCAGGCAATGGTGTGAGGTTGCAAAATTGTTTGCATACATTTTGCAAAGATTGCCTGGTTGGTCACATAATGACAGGAAATGATGCTTCAGTTCGTTGCCCCTATGTTGATGATGAATATTCATGTAATGATGTCTTGCAGGATAGAGAAATAAGAGCTCTTCTGTCCACTAATGATTATGAAACATTTCTGTCTCGCAGTTTATCCCACGCTGAAACACAGTCCTCATCTAGTTTTCATTGTAAAACACCTGATTGCATTGGTTGGTGTGAATATGAGGATGGTGTTAATATTTTTACATGCCCAGTGTGCCATGGAAAGAATTGTTTGACTTGCCAAGCTATCCATGACCCAAAGGACTGTGCAGAATATCAGAATGAAATAAAACACAAAGCAGCAACTGATCATGAAGCCAAAAAAACAAAAGCTGCAATAGAAAAAATGTTGCGACGAAAACAAGCTATGCATTGCCCTCAGTGCAACATAGTGATCATGAGAAAAGATGGTTGTGATTGGGTTCAGTGTACAATGTGCAAACTGGAAATCTGTTGGGTAACCAGGGGCTGTCGTTGGGGACCTAAAGGTAAAGGAGATAACAGTGGGGGATGTCGCTGCAAAGTGAATGGCAAGAAATGCCATCCAGATTGCATTAATTGCCACTAACATGCAAATGCATGAATGATGTGAACTACACATGCAGTGTATGTTAAAATATCTTCAAATAAACAGCGGCACTGTTGTTATTTTTCAGAGTGTCAGATGCCACTAGGTGTCTTGCAACAAGTTTTTTGATGATAAAAAACTATCTAGTCATTTTCAATGGTATGAAAACTTACTTTCAAGAAACAACTTAGTGCAATTGCTTTTGTTCACATTTCTGAGAGAATGTCAGTAATTTTCTTCATATTGTCGATTTCAAAAAATTCAGCACTACCTTTTTTATGAGCATGACTTTAATCATTTTCTTGCAACACTAGTTCACTCTGTGGATAATTAGTTCCGAAATGTACTATTGCCTCTCTAAAGATAAATTTACTACTTTTGAGGATTGGCTATGTAGTTTTGTTTAAAAATTTGTATGATCGTTGTGGAAACATTGATTGGAACTCATTTCAAAGCTCTTCTCTTCAGAGAAGAATATTAATTTATTTCTATTTTGGATTTTGTTTTTTATATGCGAGTCTTTCCTATAGTCTTGTTGAATTTGATGTGTCACAAGTGCTATGGAACTTTTTGTCCGTATTTTGCAAGGTCACAACCAAATTTTGATATCTCAAACATTGAAACAAAAAATAAAGTTATGTACTAAATATTTGAACTAAAATTTTAGTTTTTGCTTGGGCTGTTAGTTGAAATTGTATTTTCTCTTTGAGGTCTTATTAACATTTTTGCTGCCGACATATGAATTAACACCTTCAGTGCCGGACGATTTTCACATTAAGAAAAAACTGACATATGTATTGTGATCAGTATATATGGTTTACAAAAAGTTGACATGAATTTGTTTGAAGGTAAAATACCAATTTTTTGACATGCCAGTATTTGATGTGCACTCAGAAATTGCCAATTTGTAAACAAACAGCTATTTAGAAAAAAACCTGCTCAGCTGTGGATGTGAATTATGAATATACTGTATGAAATACATAAACACTGTGCATGAGTGAACAAAGGTTTACAATTGGAGAAATTGATCAAACTGTTCCTAATTTTGCTCCACCTTGTTTTGCTTTTACCATTTTCATTTGTTTGTAATGTGACATGATTATGTAATTCTTGTGAGTATCATTCAACGTGTTTTACATGAATGCGTAAGTGATATTTGGGCATGCAGAATTGTCCGCCTCCCAATTAATAGGTTGGGTGTTTGATCCACGGCCAGTGAGTGAGTCGCCGTAGCGCTCCTTGGGCAAGAGCATTCACCACAACTGCCCTGACAAAAAGCATTATTCAGGCTTCAGCCTGCTGTCAATTGTCGTTAAATAAATACATCACGTTGCATGCAGAATTGTTTGCTAGACTTGTGCAAAGTGTACGTAATCACAATATTAAACTAACATTTTAATGCAAATGTGGTTAAAATTCTCTTACCATGTAAGATGCCTTTGTCCACTTTTTCTGCAGGTATAAGTTGTGCTATTCCAGTTTGCAAGATCGCTTATGCACTTACGTATTCACATTCATGGTTTCACCATGCATGTGATAACATATTACATTTTCCTGAAAATGTGCACATTAATTTGTGGTTTGAAACAATTAGTTTTCTTTTCTGTAAATATAATATGAGAGACATGCTGAATTTCACTTGTGTTCAACTAGCGGTTTTGTCAAGTATTTCTGTTTTGCTGAAATTACTTACCAATTATGTTCGTAGATTCCAAGATTAAATGCTCAGATGAAAGAATTGCGTTTGTACTTATTGTGTGAGGAAAAGATTACAAACTTACCATTAATACTTGCCAACTCTTTATTCTGTCAAAGTATCAAATGCTGAAATAAGTCAATGCAAGTGTTAATGTGAAATTCTTCTGTAAATGTGAAATTTGGCAAGATTAAATGTGAAAATCTCACAATGCACCTGTGAGAATCAGTAAGTACTCTCCACACTGGGGGTAAGGAAGGAATCGTTCAACAAATTTCTAACAGGAAATCGATTTCACATAAAATACGCATCCTCAGTCCTTATTCAATTAGAATCATCACAAAAAGATGAAAGCAGAGCCCAGTTCACTGATTCCTTGAAAGCTGACAGGAAACCTAGAGAATTGAACAGTGGGAATCAAATGAAAATTGCTCTGATTTTGGTTGATTTCAATTCATTATTTTGCATTTTTAAGTTACTGATTTATTTTGTGGTACTCAACTATTGCCCATAACATGCAAGTGGCAAGTGAGTGGTTGCCCAGTCCCTAGTTGCTATTGAAGAAATAAGATCATGTTTGTGTTTCATGCATTATGTTGTTCATTATTTTTCTAGGCTTGCTACTTGACCAAATTAGATGCTGTGATGCCGCAGACATGCATTGCTTTGAAATGTTACTCTTGCAAAATGTTTCAAGTGCATTTAATGAAGAAATCTAAAAACTGGTTGTGTAAATTATGTGGAGCTAAACAATCTATTGCAAAAATCTATTTGGAGGTAGCAACTACATTTTTTTCACTTTCTGAAAATTTACGTTGTTTCATGCACAACAAGCAGTTTGAAATTCCCAACTAGCAGCAGCTAACATAATTTTGAATAGTACATAGAAAGCTGTTGTAAGCCCGATGCTTATCAACAGATCTTTATCGTTTCGTATTTTCTGGTGGCCGTAGTGAAGTTACGTTTTGTGCTCATAATTATTTTATGCTGTGATAGATACGTGCTTTTCACTGTTTTTATGCTGACCTGGTTGCTTAAAAAGACTATACAGGGTACGTAGACGGACTGCAGAGCTGTGTCTATGAGACCAATATGGCCCTAACAGAAGCTCAATACAAAAAAGATGCTGTTGCCAACAGTGGATCACGTTTTGTACATTGCTCACATTTCTTGAATATGGGTGCTTGAATTGGAAAAACCAAAGACTCTGCACCAGGGGCAAATCCAGGGTGGCGATTTCCCCCCCTACAACCTGCGAAAGTAACCTTATTGACCATAATTTTGTACAATTCGGAAAACAACATTCATGATATATGGTCATTTCGTCGTCTATTATTTTGTCGCAACAATATTGTGAAGCATACTTCATCGCTCTTACAGTAGTGAAGCCGACTTGTCTACCAAATATTACTGAAACCACCCCCTCTAAACATACTGGCTGGACCCACCCCTGCTCTCCACTCCAATAATGAGCCCGCGTGGAGCTCATCAGTGCTGTCCGCAGATTCAAGGTTCTCAAGTTTTAATATATTTCAGGCGTCTGGCACTGACTGCCGGAAGTATGTTCAAACAGCAAATATGACCGTGGGTTCAATGCACGAGGAGATTGTGGAAAAAGGCTTGGTGCACAGCCACAGAGATCCACGCGGACCTTGCAATAGCGCCAGCGTAGGTACGTGAAAAATTCTCCGGCGAAAACAATTTTTTTCCAGAGCGTTGAACAAAGATGTTTTGCAATTTTTATAGGTTTTCGTGACTTTTTGTAGGCTGCTTCGTAAAGCTGTTGCGCCAGAGATCTTAATGCTTAATCAGTAACTTTCTTTCTAACACAAGGACACCTTACCATCTTTGTATCTGTCACTCATCTGGTTTTGTATCTTCTAAAGTTCTGCTTATATTTTAAGGTTCAGTATCTTCCTACTCTTTCAGTTATGTTTGCCGATTCTTGGTGGTTCATTTCTTTAATGTAAACCCTGCGAGTCAGTAGCACAGGAATCAACAAACAAATGTTAGTAAAGATGCCGTGATTTTCCTAGTTTTTGCAACAACTTTGTGTCAGTTCAGCCGTTGCTCACTTGAAAAATGTGGTATTGGGCTCGTCTAATGTAGCATGACCTTCAATTCACCATTTCTGAACACAGTATCGGTCCTTGAGGTGTGAGAGTTTCTTTGTTGACTTTATGCTGTCCACGCATCAACATTACTTGTATGCATTGGATAGATAGACAGTCACATCACTATCGAGGAGAGAGACACTGTTGGAAGCTGCAGGATCAACCGTTGCGTTATGCGGACGATTTCGTGCTGCTTGCATCCTAAGCACAGTGTCTTCAGCATGCACTTGATCGGTTTCCTGTTGCGTACGACCAAGCGGGGATGAAAATTAGCACTGAAAAGATCAAGGTGATGTCTTTACAGAAGCCCAAGGCAATGTACGTTGCTCATAAGCACACTGCAGCAGGTCGAAAAGTTCAAGTACCTTGTGGTGTAATTCACGAGGGACGGAAGGCGGAACAAGCAGATTGATGCACAGATGGATAAAGTAAACGCAGTTCTGCGTGAGTTTTATCGTTCCGTAGTCACAACATGGAAGCTTCCCAACACCGCAAAGCTGTCAGTATTTAAATCGGTCTTTGTTCCGATCCTCACCTGTGGTCATGAATCTTGGATAATGGCTGAAGTAATGCAATCCCAAGTACAAGCGGCAGAGATATAATTTTTGCGAAAAGTTCATGGTTTGACTCTTCGCGACAAAGTGCACAGTTGTGGAATTCGTTGACCCCATACTATCGAGCCACTTCCCCGAATAGAGAGATACCAGTTACTCTGGTTGGCCCTGTTTTTTTTTCGGTCCTAGACCGAAACGTTTTTGAAATGACCGAAAAAAAAAATTGCAAGTCATTTCGGTAAGAATGTTTGAAAATATAGGCTAAAAAACACTGTTATGGTGCGTTTTAATACAACTGTGAGACAAATGACCGAAATATTTCAGTGACCAAAATGTCTCAGCAAAAATGACGGAAATGTTTCAGCGAAAGAAAGCAGGGTTCGCCATGTGTCCAGAATGTCCCAGGAAGGGTCTGCGAGGCAAGTCCTGTTGGCGACACCCACAGGAAAGCGGCCCAGAGGTCGATCAAGCACCAGGTGGCGTGATTAATCTCCGACCTTGTTTGGTCCCGTATTGGTATGGAGCCAACAGGACTATCAGAGATTGCTGTTGACAGGGGCCTATGAGAGGGGGTTACAAATCTATGAGAGGGGGTTACAAATCTATGAGAGGGGGTTACAAAAGATACATCGTACCTGGGATCAGTAGGTTCTGAGGCTCGGGAGGATGGAAGTGCGTGCGCAACGTTTTTCTGTGATCTAGCCCTCTGATGATGGCCATTTTCTCCAACAGCAGCGCTGGTCACTATAACCAGTGTTCCCCCTCAAATTTTGACAAATGCAGAATTGACCAAATGGTGTTTTTAATGAAAATTTGCCCAAACTTCGCAAATTTCTTTTTTTGCCATCAACCTTTACGTTGCAATCTTTTGTGACTATATGTCATAACCTACCAACTAACGTGGAAGCTACGATACAGCAGAGTTCATGAATAGCGCATCGTCCAAATAGATTACACGCAGTAAATGGGTGGTATTAATACGCTTGCGGTCAGATGCACGATCAAGAAGCTCGATGTTGGCAACGATAACATCTTTATGGCAATGAAAGTTTTTCATTTTTTGAAACTTTGCCCTCCTGTGTGTAGAAATGCTTTCACTGATTTTTCAGGTGTTCTCGTTCTAGGCGCTGCAAAGTCAAGATTATACAGAGGCTCTTGTTTACTGTTTCATACGTAGGAAACCGGTAATTTTGCCATTTATCCTTGTTAAGTAAAGGAATTGAACCAAACACCACCATGCTTCATGACTTATGAATGAATTACATCACAACCAGTCAACAAGGGCCGACGACAAAAAATTCTAGAATCTGGACCAACAATATAAATGCAGCGAAACTTTCATTCATCCACCTTCACATTTAATTATATGTGTATGATAGCCTTTCGACGAGGGCTCCAGTATCGCTCGTCGTACCCCCTGGTGAAATTTCTCTCAGATTAGAGGCCCCTGGCTGTTGATTGTGAGGTATTCCGAGTCTTACGGCTTCTGGTCCTGCGACTCTCCTGAGCTCTTTTCCGGGTATGAAAATGAATGAATGAAACGCGGTGCAATCCAATCAGATAATTGCGTTGCAGAAGTTTTTATCGGGCAGGCTCCTTAACAAGCTGACTCTGGAATGCGCCTGTTTTTGTTTGAATGACATGTCGTCGTCAACACAACAAGCATCAATGTAACTTGTCCTGTGAATCGCTTCCTGTCTTGCACGCTGCATCTAAACAAACCTGCGATAATTTCTACCTCAGTGACGTTTGATTTCAGTCCTTCATTAATTTGTCGTTTGTGTTGTTACCAGGCGATGTCGCTAGCAAGCCATCTTCATCCTGGTCGAAGTTCCTTCCTGTCAAAAGCTGCGGCAGTTCGAGTTCATCTGACGAATGTGATGAAAAGGTTCAAATGAACGCTGGACACAAGCTCAAGGAAACAAGCAGGACTGTAAACATTCCTAAAAACCGACTATGCGGACAACGAAACGACAGAACTGTCGCGAGAGCTCGCGTGAAATGCATCGAGTCGTCTGTTTTGAAAGATCGCGATGTAAACAAAAGAGCAGCGCCTGTCATGGAAACCAACTCCGTCAAAGTTCCTCGTTTTCAACACTCTTCGTTCTCGGCCACTTCACTGGGACTCGCCGCTCGATGCAAAAGCTCCTCAAAGTGGTCGAGTTACGCGCGGAACTCGCCTGAACGAGTCTCATCAGACTCGGAATGATCAATTAAATTGCACCTGAAGTTTTTCAACGTAATTTTATTGCGTTTATCAGTTGTTGACGAAGTACTTCAAGTTCAAAGCACAGACCGAACTTTGTAAGCAACGTTGACGAAAGCTCATGCGGTGCAGCGCCACCCTGCGGTGCTATTGTTAGTGCAAAAAATTGATTTTTTGCGTTAAGCTTTACTGAGATTTTTGTTCAAATACTTTCACTTTAAGCGAGCAAGGGGGGCCATGGCCCTCCCCTGGCCACGTCTGTGCTCGTTGCATTGCTTCGCAATTGTTTTGTACTTTGATCTGTTTAAGCGTTTGCGTTGAAATTTTTTGTTCGCACAAAAAAGTGCATTTTCAAAGATTGCTTGAGAATGAAAGATTTTTTGCTTGCGAAGTTGCGAAAGACAGGGTTGGCTCTCACTGCAAGTTAAAGTGGCTGTGCAGTATGTGAGGAATAAATGGCGTAACATTCTAAGAAAATTCCTCTGTTTATAATGTATTGAAGTAATTATGAAACTGACTTTCCACCCGGTGGGGGGAGGTACCTGACAAGTGATGTAGTGGGGGGAGGTACCTGACAAGTGATGTGGTGGGAGGAGGTACCTGGCAAGTGATGTGGTGGGAGGAGGTACCTGACAAGTGATGTGGTGGGAGGAGGTACCTGACAAGTGACGTGGCCCAGAGTTTCACTAACGATTTTGCGAAGGGGAAAATTTAAGTTTCTGGTGAAAAAAACGATTTTGTTAAAATCTAAGTTTTAAGGTAAAATCGTTTTTGTTATGGTCGAAATTTCCGGTAAAAAGAAACTCAGGTTCCAACAGTGGGGTAGAAAATTTGTTATAGTCGAAATTTTGAAGTAAACCCAAATTTTTGCAAAATCATTTTCTGTTGTAACAATGACATTCTGCCTTCAGCCGTGATAATCGCCAGCAGAGGATTTTCGAACTTGGCTGTGAACCTGGAAGATAATCTGAACCATGAAGGTGGCGGTCTCGAACCCTTTTATATCTTCCTCGGTTCAAACGGCGTTTTCCGACGAAAAAATTTCAACCTAAATCCTGCCTGCCATGAAGTCTTCTGCATCTTTCCGTATACGACTTTAATTAGACAGAACTAAATAGCTTGAAAAATATTAAGCAGTGCAAGCTGCTGTCAACTGAGATATTTCCTACTTTCTGAGGACGTTGCATTCTATCCAACTTATGCCACACTTCCGAACATGAGGGCTGATGTTGCTTGGATGCTTTTTCCAAAACCAACTACTCACCACCGTTTTAGAATCTGACAGTCACTTATCCAAGCCAGCAGTTTTAAAGCCTCACAGGTCAATGACAAACTTCTCTATTAATAAATGTCTCGCATATTTATGCAAAAGAGCGAAGCGTAGATTTAGTTCAGGGTTCTCAACCTTTTTCCCGATAAGTATCCTCGAGTCATAAAACAATCGACCCGAACCCCCAATAAGCTGTCTGGAGTAGCCTTACACACACACTCGCACAGGTTAACTGGCAAAGCAGTGGATTTCACATTGTTGCATCACAACAACGCAAGATCGGGCAAAATCTACGCGGTGTTTTCAATCGCCACGCGTTTGCCTCTAGTGCAGGATATTAAAAAATAGTAATACATGAAAAACTCAACTGCTATCCAAGTACCCCTGGAAACCTTCCCATGAACCCCTCGGACTTCGCGAACCCCAGGTTGAAAACCCCTGATTTAGTGGAACTGTAGGATCCGGACCCCACGCATTTCTCAAGGAGGTTCGAGATACAAGGGACCAGTGGCGTGCAGAGGTCTGGTGATGCCCGGGGCGACTGCTTGATTGGATGGCCCCTTACCAAATTCTAATATTGAACAGTGGGGAATGGTGGTCATTGTTACTGAATATATGCTGTTTGTGACGTCACAATATAACGTTATTTTCACGTTTGCAAACCAACGTTTTCGCGAAGTTTGTTGACACAACATGCGTATTCAAGAACGCCGGAGCAGCGGTAGGGCAGGGGCAGCAATAAAAGAATTTAGGGCCATGGAAACTTTTACAAAGCAAAAAAATCGTTACCAATTACGTTTGTTTCTGTTCATCAACAATGTTGACCACAAAAATCATAACATAATTATAGAAAATCATTCTGAATTTTCTGGATGCCCGAATAGTTGCAATAAATTTGTTTCGAGTAGATCTTGATAAAACATGATATTACCTATGATACTGTTATGATAAAGCACCTCCGTCCCCATTGTCCCCCTTTTGAAAGGGCAAAGGGGGCAATGCCCCCGCCATGCTTCCATTCTCTGGCGTCCCTGTGCATATTATTCTGCACGCACTAACTTTATTCGTTGTTGTAGGCTACAATGTGTCACAGTAACGAACATAAATTACCAGCGGTCTCTTAAGACAGAGCAGTTCATAACTGCAAAAATATCCGGCAACGCGTAGCAGGGGAGTAGAACACACTCAGCGCTACGTCAGCGCGGTTCACAACTGCAAAAATACAAGGCTGCGCGAATGTCTCGTCGAATATCAGTCGATCTGAAGGTATGCGGCTGGGTTGGACACCCAGGGTTGACAGCTTGAAACTTGTAAATTACAAAAGAATTGAGAATGGGCATAAAGTACGCAAGAAAACTTTCGTTTTTTATTTTGTAGCCATTTTATGTACAATATCTAAGGGGAGAGAACAGATATGGGCTTGTGTGAGCCGTTATAATCAATTCGCCTGAACACTGCAGCCAATTAATGACGAAGCCCGAATCGAAGCACATATTGCAAGTACAGGTGTGCCACTGTATTAGCACAAATAAATTAAAATGTCCATAATTACCTTTAGGGTTGATGTAATTGGACCAACCATAAAAAGCACTCGGGCTTTTTTGAAAAATCCCATTTAATAAAACAAAATCCCAATCCTATCTTTACCTTTGAAAAATGTGCTATGCTTAAAAAGTAAAATAAGCAGCACACTTGCACAGTTAAGTGGATTATTTTTTAATGATACAAAGCCAACAGCAACGAAATTGGAAGGACTTGAAAAAAGAGAATAATTCATACAGTTTGGATAAATTCTACCGGTTGTCTTCTTCAGCTCTGTAAAATCGGTATATTTTAATCAATTTTTCTGCCTGCCCTGCATCTAAGCTGTTTCTGATGTTGGACAATACCAAACCATATGTTGAAAAAAAAACACTATATCGTTGCTGAACTAGCAGGGCATGTATATAAACGTGACGTGAAACTGCAGCAGAATTTGTGAGGGAGTGGCTTTTCTCTGTTTGCTCTCTGCTGTGCGCATGCTTGCCAAGCCTTACCATTTTGGAGTGAATTGACCAACACTCTGCGAAAACAGTGATGGGGTGCATATCTTTACCCTCAGATTAAAATGCCATAATAGGTATAACAAGTTATTTTTGTGTAATTCTGGATATGATGATCTTGCATGATGCAACAAAAACAATTCAGAACTGGGTTTTTGTGGTTTCTTTTTAAAAAAGAAGAAAAACCTGTTTCTTTCTAAAAAAGCGGATTAAAAAAACAGGTGGGTTGCTTTTTTATAAAAAACGGGTTTTTATCAACCAAGATTTTCTTTCAATCATTTCTGTGATTTTCCCTTGATCGCACGATCTGGAACAAGTCACGTCACTATCAGTTTGATTGGGTGTGCGCCGCTCACCTAGAGCTTAGGTCCGTGGTACTGAAGAAGCTGAGAATTACTGGCATTTGAATGCGTAAAAATTAGTGTTGACCACAAAACAAGTTTCGGAAATTTAAATCCATGCAGCATGTGTCAGTAGCCTTATAATCGGAAAAATCATCTACAGTAAACCTCGGTTAATCCGGATTCGATTTGACCGACGATTTTATCCGGTTTAGGCGAAGATCCGGATTAACCGAAGATGGTTGTTTCTAGCCTGACATCATCTAAGTACTGAGATATCGGTGAAAATTACTTAAATTGAACACATTTACGAAGCAACAGCAGACTGTCGCAGAAACAAAACGTAATTATTGATTTTTTACAATGGTGCATCAGAGTAGTTACCGCCATATCCAGGCAGTTATGAACAATCTCCAGCTCATAATTTTACATTACTTGGCTGCAAAGAAATCTTGGGTTTTGGACTGACGCAGATGTTTCTGCGACTGGTCCATAAGCAGTCACTCTATTTATAGTGTAATTCCCTCCAGACATCTTATCGAGTACAATGCACTCAGGGATAATGTTCGATACAAGCACACTCAACAGTCAACACTGATCAATAGACTGAAGCCGTGGTGCGCCGGCGTGCCTTGAGCGTTGTGTTCAACATAAGCCATGCCCGTGTGTGACGCAATAATCGTCTCTACGATTAGTGGAATGTTGCACGCAGTTGCGGCCGTTGTTATCATAATTCTATACGCTCGTTAGTGATTTTGAGCACGCTTGTATTGCGTCTGAAAGCTGCCGAATCTTTCCTAGAGACGAAAGCCGGATTACGAGATGTGAAAAGAGCAGATTTTATCCGGTATTGGCGAAGATCCGGCTTAACCGAGGTTTACTGTAGTTACAGCATTTAAATTTTGTAATTTCACTCTTTGGATGCCCGGGGTCGTCGCCCCCCCTACTGTAAAGGGCCCACTAGCCAACACTTAGAAAAAAACTTGAGAAATGATGGTGAATCCGGATGTAGATGGCTAAACTAAAACACTGAATCACCGGAGAATAATCCGAGAAACGCAAAAAAACAACAACATACTTAACCAAAAGTATACTAAATCCGAAATATAAGCTAAGTAGGGACCCAGTGTTTGCATGTAGCTTGCCAGGGGGGCGATTGGCCCCTCTGCCCCCCGTCAGTTACGCGACTGGTAATACGATACACGTGTGGTTCCGTATTTCACTGATGGCCTGATGCAGAAGCTATTCCCTGAGGAACAATAGGTTTTTGCGGAACGTTGCATTAGGACCACACAGTTTAACAGAGGGTTTTGGTGCATTATCACGTCTTAAATTATATTTCATTGCGAAGCAAAAAATGAGTTGTAAACACTTTTGGTATTTGACGAATATAATCGTGAAACGAAAATTTGAAACTCCTCTTGGAAAATTTGCACTACCCTGTTCCTACAAATCGAGATTTCTTACCACGGGCTTGCTTCATAAGCAACCGTGTACCTTGAGGAGCGAATGATACTGGCATAAAATGAAAATGTCGGCAATATAGTTTTCGGTGTTCCAGTCTGCTGTGCCCATTACGCTTTACGTCGTGTGTGTACTTGGGTCTCGTGATAGTTTCTAGGTGCGTGCGTTCCAGCATTCGACATGCTGTTCACCCAAAGCCACCAAGATATGAGGCCTTGGCTCATCTCGGCTGTGGATTCGTTGTTCCGTTCATTCTGTTGAGTTCTCCTGGAACCGTGGCTTAGGCTTGTGAGTTATGCAGCGTTGTCTGCCAACCTATGTTTTAGCTCACCTCACCTTTTCATATTGCATTTCAAATTTCAGAATGGTCACATTCCAAGTTTGTCCGTACAAGCGGCCTGTTATGTTGATCACAATAACCAGGGTTGCGGAGCCGACTCCACCCAAAAACCTCCGGCTCCGCAACCCTGCATATAACACAAGCATTTCAGAAACTGCGCGAACACGGCATTCCAATGTTTAATGATCACCAAAGAAGCCACACAACCAGTCATGATGTGTGGCTTAATCCTTAATCAGACCTCTTTTGCGATCGGAAACCCGAGCGGCATATGCGCAAAGCTTCATACTGTGGCAGCAAGCAACAATGGAGATCATGCGCCGCAATCTCTCTTATTATTGCTTGTTCGCGCCACGTATATATATGTTGTTCTTAGCGCACATACCGTTCGTGGTGAATTACACATTCAACGCAACGCCACCGGAGAGGTTGCAAAACCTCGATAGAAGTCATTCTGTCGTCTTCAGTGAATGAAACATCTCATTTCTGACATAACTCTCGATTAACATCGCGTTTGTAACAATTTCGTCCGATTGCTTTGTACCTCTGCGAACACAACAACACTTCGCCGAGGACTCGGTAAAAAAGTAAATGCTGATTTACGTCATTGACAGAAGCGCCAGGAGCCTATCTGTGAAATAAGACAAGGGTTAAACTCACCGGCCGGTTAAAGCTGCAACTGATCTTCAGCAAGATATATGGAAAGTTTGGACATGATATGCACATGGATGTTTGCAAAATGTGTGGAAAAGGCAGCGAGAGTTGAGCTCAGTCTCTCATTTAATGATAGAATTCACGCAAAATGCAATACTCTATGAACTCTTTTGAACGCCCGTCATCAATCAAGATGAACAAACAACAGCGGAGACAGAATGGTCGTCATTCAACGGTGCGAAGAAAGATTTAAAAGCACAACAAATGTTGAGGAATGTCATCGAGATAGCCCGAGGAACTTTTTTTTTAATAAAAACGAGGTCATTTTCGAAATTACTCGCGATTGTTTTGACGATTTGAATAAAAAGACTAATTTCGTACAAAGGTTGCTACGCTGTTCCGTTCACTGGGGCCGACTACGAAGCACGACACTCTGCGAAGCAGAGTTATGGCAGAAATACTGAAAATGTAAAAACATTTCAACTGGCAGATGAAGACAGCGTAGAAAAGATAAGGCACGGAAACAGGTTGGCACTAAAATATAATCAACACCAGAAGCAATATCCAGGCACGTAGTTGTACTTCGATGGTTACTTAACAAGGATAGTGTGGCTTGCAACCCGGTAAATCAGCCACTGAAGCTTCTGCGAATCAGTTATTGTTGTCCATGAAAAGAGACTACTTAAACTCAGTGATTCCCAAACTGGGGGTAAATTATCCCTCGGGGGTAATATGCGATTCTTTGGGGGGTAACGTAGAACCATAACCACATTGTTGTTCTGCATTATGAGCGATCACTGCAAAAGAAATTTTCGACATGAAATACGAATATTTTTTAATGAGGGTAACAAGACATAATCGATGCCTTGATTTGGGTAACGGCTCGAATAAGTTTGGGAAACACTGATTTAACGAGTCGAGGACTTAGATCAGCGGTTGCCAAACGTTTTTGAGCGCGACCTATACCTGAGTTTGGTGAACACCTCGCGACATGAAAAAGTTGCCAAGTTCGTTTTCAGCGTCTGTCTACGTCACAGGCAGACACAGACAGGTAGTGGTAAGGTTGAATATATACAGACCAGGTTTGGATCGCCTCGGCGGGACCCACTTTTTGGCCCTTCACGACCCTTGGTTGGGTCGCGAACCATACTTTGGGAACCACTGACTTAAGCGCTAACGAAACTAACAAAGACTGGAGTTAAACTTTGTTTCCTCTCGAAACTACAGCAGTTTGTTCCACTTCCTGAATCCGAGAAGCTTATTTCTGAATGTGAAACACTTAGCCTGATGGGGCTCAACACGGTTCACACAAAAACGTCAGTCATCGAAAAGCACGTGATACGTAGATTAGCACGTAATACATATGAAGTGCGTCACAATCATCAGGTTAGAGACAGCCGCCACAGTTTGAAAAGTTAATCTGGACAAAACAGATCAAAACTACGACACAGATACACGTTCACGATTCTCTTCAATGCCGGACACAGTCAAAAAAGCGGAACTTCACAGAGACGCGCACGCTGGCGTTGCACAAGACAGGAAAACGTTTCACCTCAGGGCGTTAAATTCACGAGGAATGGCCCAAAAACATTCAACATGAACAGGACGTCGACGCGCTATTGCTACAAACTGGAAGCTTGAACACAAGAAAACTGAAAAAATTGTTAAATTGTTAAGAAAACAGAGATGAACACAGCCAACAATGAATTAAATTCACCTTAGTGCACTGTTGCCAGGACAACCTCAATTCGCACATGAGAAATTTCTACTACTTGTGTTAACAACCATGTGTGATCAAAACTTAGGAAAAAATACACTGAAAAGCTTGGGTTTAAACTGTGAAAATTGAGTTATGTGACAAACTACGAAAAAAAGTTACGACAAAAAATTAGTTGAACTATGAAAAGTGAAGTTACGACAATAATACGTATTTCTTCAAATTCCCACATTCTGCAACATTTTCTCAGAAAACAGAAAAAAAAGGAAAAGCAACGACACACCCACACACCTACATCAGCGAACTGTAGCAAGCAATCAGCTTTTCGTGACCACCACGCATCGATCACCGGTCCTCCAAACCGGGCATTGGGAACTGCCTCGCGAAGCTTTCCACATCGGAACGGAGGTCTTGGATCTTGGCGGTTGTGTCGGGGTCAGTTTTGACGAACGACACGAAGTCGG
>Ga0210059_1006992_pt1 | contig 18009 bp, 11 predicted proteins | sample Ectturendosymbi2_FD_188042 | JGI IMG/M metagenome (GOLD analysis project Ga0210059, IMG submission 188042) | Ecteinascidia turbinata endosymbiont from Florida, USA - Sample 2 (SPAdes) (version 2) | ecosystem: Host-associated > Tunicates > Ascidians > Unclassified | place: Key West, Florida... | reverse complement strand
ACGATTGTGGAAACTTGCCCCCCATCGGAAGTTTCCTGCGTACGCCACTGGCCATTCCAACAGAAAATTCCTGGTGAAAGTTGATGAAAAACATGTTTCGTAATAAATGTCTCATTATTACAGAAACAGATGGGACTTTTGCAAGGAGCGCGAAAAGATGCGCAATTGCGAAATCGATAAATTCTCAAATGCCCAACCACTTCTCCTACACGTGGAGTAATCCCATCCGGATGTTTCAGATATGTGCCTAGAACGGTTCGAGAAAGTCTGGATAAACAAGTTCGACGAAATTCAGGAAAAACTTCCCCAATACCGATCGACGGCGAGGTGACATTTGTGACTCAGTTAGCTCATGCCTTGGCGTGCAGCCAGCAGAACTATCAGAGGTTGTTGAGAACCGCGAGTTGTTTTTGACCTACTGATCTTCCGTGACACGCTGGGGAGAAGCGCCTGTTTGAAAATGAATGATGAGTGCATGAATGAATAAATGCCAGAAAGTATGAACGCACCACCATTCGCACTGCTCATGCTGTGTAAGCACCACATGTGACTTTCAGTGCAAACTACCAGTCTTTTCTCTCTTGTGTTCTGTTTTTTTCTCTCAAGCGCGCCTTTGCTCTGTGAAATCAGGCACTCATTGTGTTCGTCTAAACTCTAAACTTTGAATTTCATTTCAAGTGATTAATTTCATAGATGACGCGATCGAATCACCAATACGTTTTATTAATAGGAAATCGATTTCGCGTAACGGTACGGATCCACAGTCCTGAAATCGGTATGAAACGCTTACGCGTGACAGGCTGAAAAACTAAAGCAACAACAGAGAAAGCAAGAACAGTCTTGACTGAAATAAATAAATCAAAACACTAGCTGCGACAAGCAACAATTGGAAAATAGGCCGTTTTCATAAGGTTGGTTTCACAAAAACTGAAAAACTATCTGACCCCGATTATGCTTCATTGCTCGTTATGGTTTAATTACTGTGCACTTCCGCGTGGTTGCTTGCCAGGCGTGCTTTTTGAGTGATGAGAAAAGCATTTTGTTCCGCATGAGCCTTGGCCAGTATATTTGCTTTCCACTGTTCTAAGGAAAAGTTTTTGTCTTCTTGTTTACGCAATTCATGACGCAAAGCCTGGTCAATATTAGACTTTCTACGAAAGTTATTTTCTTAGCAAGTGCAGGGTATTACTACCTGCGATGCACAATGCAATCATTGCTGGTTTATGGCAGGGGTATTCCTTTACCATCTGCAAAGCATTTTGTTTGGGAATACTAACACATGCATACCGTATGAGCCGCCACACTCCAGATGGTTAAAATCCCCACGGAAGGTGTTAAGCAAAGTTCAACAAATTGAACTATGGGAAAGTCATTTTTCTTAAATTGCTTTATCGTCAAGGTCATATGCCCATTTATCGGTTCACCGGTTCTAACGAGGCTTGTTTTCGAGGAAACCCAACTTAAGGGTGTGTGATATTTGCATGCCAGGTTTGAAATTTCAGCTATGTTGGCAGTGTTCTCTCTAAGAAAATTCTTCACTGAGTAAATGTTTGTTTTGTTGCGCACTGAGCGCATGCAATTGCGCAACCATGCAGACACACAAACAGTGAAACGTTCTAATCGGGCCATGTGATATATACGCAGTATTAAGTTGTAATGTTGGAAGTGCGCGAGAATGAAATAGCACTGCGCAAATTGTCTGGTGTGACTGCATAATTGCGTAGTTGCGCACCTTAGAGGGAACGCTGTGTGGTGGACATTGAGTTCACTAAAAGGAAAAATTTGTTTAAATGTTCAAATATCTAATTTTTGGAATTGCATTGTCTTTAGAATAGTGTCTTCCAAACTATGCCAAAAAATAGAAAATTTTAGAACATTTGCCCCTGTATCTCAAATGCAACTAGATTTAAAACCTTTAATGGTCGGCAAAAAGCGTTCAATGTGTTTTTGTGATAATGTTGCTTGACAATGGTTTGAAGACAGCTGTCCAGTTTGGCCACACAAAAACGTTTTCTTTTTTTTAAACTTTTTTATGACATCAAGCCGATACTTTCATATTTACTCTTTGCAGCCAAAGCGTGGCAAAGTAAGTTTGGCAAAAACGCAATACCAAAGAAAGAATGTGCTACTTAGGTCTGAAAGAATAAGTGTGGATAAAATTGATGATTTTTCGTTAACAACAATATTATTTGCAATGCAGTTATTTGCTCGTTTCCTTTTTTCTTCGGAACACCTTTACTGCTATTAATTTTGCTTTAAAACACCGAGGAAAGAGTTTTGTATTTTATGAGATTTTTGTTTTGTTGTCAGGAACAGTAATAAAAGCGAAAAATAGTAGTATGTCAAAACTGTTTCGATGAAACTCACTAGCAGCAAAACAAAGTTTTTTACGAACGGAGAAAGACTTTCCAAAGGAAAAACGTCGTTTTCAAACGTCTTGTAGTTTGTTTAATAAGTAGTTATGTTTAAACCAAAATATAGTTGAGAGTTCCAAGCATTGTATATTCAAAACTCTTTTTTGGTTATTGTGTTTTCATACGAAAAGAGTTTTCAACCTGGTAAATGCATTGGACACTTTCAATGCAGTATTGAAATTCTGCATCAAAATTTTGCAATATCAAAATACCGCACATATTTTGTTTCGTGCGTGTCAATACATAGCACCTGTAATAACTTGTGGTTTTGTGCTTCGTCCGATACAGCCAACGCGTTAAGCCGCAAGATTGACAGCAAGCTTTTGTTGTCGCTCTTCATCTGGCTAGAAATATATGGTATACTGAACATATGATTTGAAGTGATGTGTGGACCACTGAGAGCGAAACTGTGACCTGCCGCTGTGCCACAACATCCTGGATGAAGCTGACATGCCAACGAGAGCTTTTCACTCGTTTATCGGATTTGATCGATTTACAGTGTGTCAAAGAAGGGGATATTCGTATACTTTTCAAAATGCGATATGAAAACGCAAACGACAAACCAATTTAACAAACAAAACTCTTATGCAGATACGCAATGGAGAAAATTTCGCCTGGTATTTACGCGTAGGAGATGAACCAGCCCAGTTAAGTGAGAAGTGGAATAGGTTTGTGTGGAATAATGTTTGACAATCGCGTTATTTATCGTGATCGAGCTTTTTCAAACAGAAATCACGTGTTTCTAACACACTGATGAAGATGTTTCTATCTTTCCCGCTACTAAGGTTCTTATTACTGGAGGAGGCATCTGCATTTTTTGGCTGCAGATTTACCGAGAGAAAAGCAGATGAATAAAACGTTGAGTTCGTTTGCCCTCGAACACGTAAATGGCCAAGTTTTGATGATTTCCACTCCCCAACAACACTTGTGCATAAACATAATGAAATATTCCAACTTTAGCTGAAATATTTCAAGATGTTCAAAATTTGTTGATGAAACAGTTCAAAACCTCTTTTACAATCTCAATAAAGAAAACTTTATTTATGTTTTTGATAACGTGCATCTGTTGTTCATTTGCATATCTTAACTTCTTACGTTTCTGAATAAGGTAATTAGCATAACAAAAAAAAGCTTTAGAAAACATTTGAGCACGACCTGTCATTCAACGCGGATTATAATAAAAATTTACTGGCAACCTCCAAACAAAATTCACCATAGTATGGTAATTTCGGTAGTATACTGAGCTCACAATATAGCGCACTCGAGCATCAATGCTTTCTTTAAAGATGTGTTGCATGGCATTGACAATATCAACTACTGCATAGCTTATTTGCAAATACGTTCTTTTGTATTGATGTATTTTTACCCTCCAGAAACTTTACCCACACCCGATGATATACAGTAGTTTTACAGAAATTCAAGTAAAGCAGATCAGGGTAACAGACCTACGTCGAAAAAGCAGCAAAACTTCTAGCTGTTTCTGGTTAAGCAATATTTTTACGTCTGAAAATAATCAAAAAGAAACAAAACTTTGTTCTCGTCTGTAGGTATGTAACTTGAAAGTCATCAACACAGCCATTCTATTACAACAGATGCTACTATCAGTGGAGTTGGCTGTAGCCAGCTGTTGTAGTAGCACGCTACTTTTTCAGTAATGACAGTGGTAACGTGTACTCATTGATACTAATACATACGTAATTTATATTCGCATGAAGGCAACTCGCTCTTTTCTTATCGTGTCATCGCGGTTGTAGCGAAGGAATTAGTTAAGAACAGCAATTAACAAATTCGGGGACAGTAGGCCTTCTCCTTGATCGTTGTGCTGCGCAGATTTCCCATATTTCAAAAGCGATTATTACGGCAGTGAGGAACACCGAGAGCCGCAAAATCAAAAACTGCCGCTGGTTGATGAAAGACTTTGCTCTTAAATCTCTTCTTCAGTTTTGCCGCATTCCGATCAATACAGTATTTTGATTTACCTCTTATTAGACGACTTTGAAGCTTATGCTCATTTCGTTCTCGACTTTGGAAAGAAGGTAAGAGCAGTTCTAAGGAGTATTGTTGCTTGAAATGGAACAGCTCCAACATTGGCGTACAGCATGGGAATGCAGGGGGTGCGGTCGCATCCCCAACGCTGAAACATTGGCCATTATTCCGGCAAAAACTGTCACATTTGGGCAAAGTATACAGCTACATTGACATGTAAGTGAGGTAGTGTCTATTTTTCCAAACAAGGCAAAATAATGGCCAAATCAACGGCAAAATAATCGGAGACTATTTTGCCATTCTTTTTGCCCCTGATACTAAAATAGAAACTGCCCTTGAGTGAATTGGAATCATGTGGTAATTGCAACAACTTTTATCAAAATTGGGCCAACTAAAAACCTTCATTCAACTTTTATCAAAATTGGGCCAACTAAAAACCTTCATTCAACTTTTGGGAAACATTTGAGTGAATTAGGAGCTTTGGGTATGGTCCAACAGTTTCAATTAAATCTAGGCAAATGAGAAAGCTTCATTCAAACTTAGGTGAAAATAAAAACATTTAGATGTATTGGAAACATTTGGGTGAAGTCCATCAGTCAAATCAAACTTTGCCAATTTGCAACAGCTTCATTCAGTTGTAACTTCAAACAGTCTTGTTTAAAGCTGGGCTATATAGAATAACTCAATTGAAGTTTTAGCACATTTAGAAATGTCTGGGTGAACTATAAGGGCTTTATTCAAACTTGAATGAAACCAGAATGATTTGGGTAAATTTTAACAAACTCAATGAAATTTGAGCAATATGGGACAACTTCATTCAATTTTGGTTAAAGTTAGAAATGTTTACATAAATTGGAAAAGTTTGGGTAAACTCCAATCGACTAAATTAACTCTGGCCAAACGGCAATAGCTCTATTCAAATTTGGCCAAAGTGGAAATTTCATTCAATTTAGGGAAACTTCAAACAGCTTTATTCATTTTTGGGGAACTTCAAACAGCTTTGTTCCCATTTGGGTAATATACAACGGCTTCATCTAAATTTGCATAGAATTAGAAACATTAGGGCAAATTTCAACACTCTCAATCAAATTTGGGAATTGAACAACTTCATTCAAACTTGGTGCAATTGGAACCATCTGGTCAAATTGGAAGAGTTTCATTCTGATTTGCATATATTATAAATGTTTGGGAAAATTACAACAGCCAAATCAAATTTGGGCCAATTGAGACAACCGCATTCAAATTTGGGTAGAGTTAGAAACATTTCACAATTAGGAACATGTAGTAACCCGCCATTCCAACTAACCCTAAACTTTGTAAACCTCAAATTGTTGATGCTGTAAAGTGTATAAGTAAAATGTAGCTGTAGTTGCAAAATGTTTTGTGATAGTGATGTGGTGTAGCTGTGATATGATACTGTGACGTTTTCTTGTTTCAAACTTGCTGGACTCTGTGAGATTTGCAAGTGTGAATCTGTTTCCACTAAGTATTCATGAACAAAATTAACCACATAACGGCAGCGGTAATATGGTGCCTGGTAGTAATGTAGCTGTGATTTTATACTGTTTAGGTTTTGATATTTTTCTTTTGTTTCATGCAATGAATTTCATATGTTGCATCCTGCCAAAGTTTGTTTTAATTTAATGCTGTACACTATCTACTGCACTGCATAATTCATTAATGCGTTACAGCGGGCACTGCTATTTTTGTAAAATATTCTTGTTGAGGTCATAAGTCATTTGTCATTGGAAATGTTCTGTTTTACGCACTCCTTGGTAATTGATCATACGTATAGGCTCAAATAGGCTGCAGCATTTGCATGTATCAGTCCCGTATTGCTATATTTTCTTGGTATGCTGTGTTCAGTGCACATTTAACCGTCTAAACTGGAGTGGATTTTTGGTTTTCATAATGTCACTTTTGAAGGTGTAAACGTACAGTAAGTTGTAATATTTTAAGTACAACACATTGCAGTGAATATTGCCTAATGCGGAAGGCTAAGCTATATGCTATGTAGTAAATTGCCTCCTTTCCCTCTCCTTATTTGAGACTTCGCCTATTTGCAGCAATGTAATACTTTCAATCGTAACCTGATATTTTGCTACTTTTCCAGATTGATTGCGATTGTGGTAACACAAATGCACACATCTATGCTGGAGAAGAACAGATTTTAGCTACTAGGGTGATCGTGTTTCAAGAATACATTTAGAACGTATATAAAAGCTTGAAAATTAAGGCGCTGAAAAACACCTTCCACACGTGGTGGCATGAACAGCAATTTTTGGGGGGATTTTATTGTAATGAGCTAGCATGTTTCAACACAATAAATATTACCATTGTTCACATGTGGCTATGCAGAATATTGACTGCTAGTTGGGAGCGTACGACTTTGAACTCGATAATTGGTAATTAGGCATGCAGTTACCTTGATTTGTTTACAATGGTCCGTTTTGGTCTTAAGATTAAAGACTTGCTGGTTACATGTTATTTGGGAAAAACAAGATCAAATTTGGACAAAAATTTTTTGCGTCCCCAAAAATATGCACTCCCGTACACTTATGAGCTCCAAGTTGCAACTTTATGCACGAAAAATTTACCAAGTTTGCCGAACAGACTTAGAAAAATCATTAAACATTTCAGTGTTTGGTCCGAGCAGAGCAGAGCCACTCTGGAGCGTAACTTGCCGGAATGTTTGAAGAAAAGTTATGTTTTTCTATGATAGCAGGCAATAGAATTTACCGACAGTGTTATTAAGCAGGCTTCCGCCTGTTCCTTCAAGCCGAATATCACTCTGTGTCAAAGAATAACACCGGGAAACTTAATAACTGCAACATAGCAAGAAAAAGTATAACAGCACTAGGGTATCGATCTTAAAATAAATGCTTAGTTAGGGAAAATTTTGAGTTAGTGCTCATTCGTAGCTATTTTCAAATGAATACTTCTGCTAGGGAAACTTGCTCCTTTACAATAGCATAAAAAACATGCAACAAAATGTTGTACTTGAAATGTTACCGTTTGAAAAGCGTAGAAACAAATATTGACTTTTGAGAAAATATAGCATCCCACTACGAAAACCGAACACTTCCCTGGTTTTCTATGACATTCGCCCCTGCAAATGAATGCTTCTTTACGTTTCTTCTGCCTATTTTCCAGTCTCGCAGGGTCAAGGAACTCAACGTCGTTTAAAACTAACTGCAGGCAGTGGAGTAACTGGAGGTTTGAGGCAGGGAGGGAAACCCAGGTGAAAGGGGCGCGGTGGCCACTCTAGGGGGCCTACTACCCAAATCTCGAAAAAAACTTGAGAAGTGATAGTGAATCCGGTTGTGGATGGCCATACTAAAAGCCTAAATCACCAGAAAATACTCTGAAAAACGAAAAAACGAAATATAAGCTAAGATCTTGGCAGGGGGGCGATTTGCCCTGTCGGTTACGCCACTAACTGCAGGGCATCTTATTGCATCGGCTTATCGAATCTAGTCGACAACTTTTTCAACGTCAATACAGCATCTCCCTGCAACTTTACCGAAAGACCAATGCCTCAAATGCGGAATAAAATTAGTTGCAAGATCTTAAAGTTTTGTAATGGAATGGCATATGCTTGATCAATCAGAAGTAGCCGTTGCGTTTTATCGCAAAGCAGTGCTGCTGCCTTGTTCACCGTAGCTGCAGAGTTTTCGAAACGTTACAACTAAACAAGCCCGATCTGATGTACTTGGATGACTGTGTTCAAAGGGTTGGAAGGACTGCGTGTTTTATTACAACTATAAGACGTCAGGGTCGTGGTACCTGAATTAAAACATCATACGTAGTTTTGCAGCTCTGTTAATATTGAATCGAGGCCATTACACAGGTGAAGAACAGCAATAGAGTCTTGAATAACAAAATAAGGTACATTCATCCACACTGCTGCAAGACATTTTTCATTCAAAAGGCAAAGGTTTTCGACTGCAGCACGGTTAAGCCTAAAATACTTAATCGAGAGGATGTATTGTCAGATTGGCAAAGTAAGACGTGTTGCAAGTACTGAAAGCAACATCGTTTCTTTCAAAAAATAAAAGTCTCTTACAGAAAGCAACGGTAGAAGAGACTAAAATTAAGGAATTGCTTTGATAATTCAGTTTTCATGACTGATTTTCACGGCGAATGTCCATTGACTGTTTTGCCGTCAAAAACGCGCCCCAAGACTTCATGAAGAAATGTGTTTCGATCATTGCCATTACCACAAGACTTCGATGATCCACTAATTGACAATAATGAAAACTATATGAGCATATGTTTTAGAATTAAGGATGCCTTCACTCTTTTCATCATCTATGACGCAATTAAGCGCCAGTTAGCGCTAACAAGCAATTTTTTGTTATGTAAACTACTGCATACATCTTCAATTCTGAATGTTTTTAACGGTAGTGCCTCAGTTATCCAGATGGCGGGCTGTTTTGTAAAACACCATATGCTACAAAAGGACTATCACGTATAGAAATGTGTTGTTATTCAAGAGGCTGAAAGACAGTTCTTCGGGGAAAGATAGTTTTTCGACCATACTTACTGCTAAGTTTAGTTTTATGCATTTCCGAAGTTTAGAAATAAAAATACGGGCACTTCTGGTTGCAAAAAATAAGTTGCGTTTTCGTGCTTTTAGTAAAATCCAGCAGCAATATAAAAGACGGTGATGTTGGCAAACAGTGCGAGGAAAAAATAACAATACCGTAGAGGATTTTGCAGTTTCAATCTATTTCGTTGTTTCATACGAAACTCAAATATAAATACAAAATTTTATTCAGACGCAACAAAAGTTGAAGATGTGCAGTGTATAAATAATGTAAAAATAAAATGCGGGCGAAGGTAAGACCACCACATTCAATGACCAGTTTGCTTGCACCGAGAAATACACACTGAAGTTTGTTCACTGGTAGCTTTTCGTAGCTGATGTAAGCGACTCTTGGTCAGTCATCACAGTTGTACATCCACAAAATGGTGCAAAGCTTTCCTGACTTGAACTGTTTTGAGCTACTCAACCATCACTGAGTAGCTTCCACCTTTCATCAACACACACGCATAGGTTTGAGTCGGGATAGCTTCGTGGAATCGGAAGGTGCCGACCAGCACGTCATGCCCTCGCATGTGCTTTTGCAGCGTTCTGACTCGCGTAAATTTTCTTCTTTGAAATCAATATACTTTAGTGTTGGTGCAGAGTCGTTGTGTTCGGCAAAACAGACAAGCAACTGCAAAACAAATTGTGGTCACATTTTATGTTTGCTGTCAATAACGATCGAACTACTGCCTGACTATGAACGATTACTGCAATGCTTCTTTACATCTTTCCAAGATCTGAGCAATGACAGCGGAAGGTTTAGCTGGTCAGCGTTCATTTCGAGAGCAACTGAATAGTTTCTAACAGGAAAGGGAGTGGCATTCTGTTTATGTTGTCACTTCCGGCCCTCATAAAGAAAAATACGTGGTCTACATAGGTGCAGTGATGTTCCAAAAACTTGCTTTACGGTTTGCTGGTGCTTGCTACACCGAGGCGTAACGATAATAAAACGAAACATGCTTTTCGTTTGGTTGGCTATGCCACGCTCTCTCATACTAAGTTCTCGAGATTGCCGGCAAAAAGATAAGAAATTGCATTTTTGAAAAAACAATTCCGATTACTTCCGAGGTAAAGTCCGGAATACAATCTGACGATTGAAAACAATTTCAGCATTCGTGCAATTATTCGCAACATACAAATAAACATGAAGGAAACAACAGTTTATCTTGTTTCAGTTAGACGCTCAGTCACGACGTAAAACATATCGAAACAGCAGAATCTTATAGTCATGGTTATTTTGCAGAAAGTTTCTTACTTGTCGCTTTGACATTTCTCAGATCTGAGCATCTGTAGCAGAAGCTGCCGTTTGGTTTCGTGAAACAGTGTCTCGCACAAACAGACTGCAAAAAGTAACGCACAAGTTAGATTCTTCGTCCAGGGTTGATATGTTGATATAACTTTGATAGCAGCAAGCACCTAACGTGCAACCGCTCAGCATTTCAAATTTCACAACATCAATCTTCAGCGATTTTGCTCAAGCAAGAAATGGCTATCTATAACATTTTTGGCATCAGTCCTTAGTGGTTGTGAATTTTTGCATTCGTATTATAAACGTCTCAAATCAAGAATTTACGCCAAAAAGAAGATTCGCAAAATAGCAGATGTCACCTTAGTAACAACTGAAATGCGATCTTAGGCCAACAATAGTTGAAGTTAGCGGATAGGCTGTCTCTGTTTTTGAAGATGATATTTTCAAGCATCTGTTTAATAATGTGTAATAACATACTTACTTTGCCAAATCTGGGTCTGAACAGAAGCCGTCGGCAGTTGTTTCGTCGGCGAGCTGTGAAAACAAAAGGTTATTTTAGAATCAGAGGCTTTCATACTTTTGATTGAAACTGACTGGTGTTTGGTAATGGAATATAGCATTTCTGAGGCGAATCCAAAAAGCACGGTGTAATTGAGTGTTCAAACAGTTCAACTTGAAAAGTATATATCAAAAGCTGCAAATGCAAAAATAGTAAAAATCCTTATCTTTAATGCACATTATTTCGCAAATAAATCCACTGATATTAAATCACACACTTTTTGACTTTCAAAATAGACCATGAATTTTATTGGTCAATTTTTATGAAACGAAACTTACAAACGTTAACAAAGAAAACTTGTGAGGCTTACCTTTGCGAGAAGACACGATGGTTATCAGGACCAGGGCGATGAGGAGAAACATTAGTCTTGAACTCATGTTTGTGTGGAGTGAACAAGCAAATGAAAAGCGAATTTGAGCAGTGTACAAGTGCACTTCTTTTTTAAGCCACTGAGAATTGGTTTGCCAACAACAACAATGTAAGTAGTTCCGTTTTCATGGATTGTACGTTGGTGCCACTCTGAAGTCGAATTTATGCTCAATCGCCTTCTTCCTTCGGCTTTCTCTGATGCACTGGAAAGATACTTTTCGTAGATTCCCTTTTTGATTATTTTGGGCTTTAGAAACGTCACTGCATGCCAATCGTATCGCGTCACGTCAGCAGAAAACATCCCCGAGGCTGATGAAAGAGACAAGATTTCGCAAGAAGAACGCGTCTCTGTGGCTAGTGGTCATGCTGAGAGAACACAATTACAGCTGAGCGGTAACTTCCGAGAGAAAACTACCAGTCGTTATTCACTTGCCATCTGCTTATTCTTTCAAATATGTTTGTCTCGCCATGGCTTTAGTCACGTGCGATTGTGTTTGATTTGTATTTATTTGATATACGTTTTATTTGCATTTGCTCAGGCCCCTTTGCTCAGAGCTTCACTTCAGTTAATAACTCTTTGTTTCGTGACTTTTGAATACCAATACCTATTTCGTCAGGGTATTTTATGCCTTGATTAGAAACAATTTGTGTGTTTTTGTTGAACGATCCGCATCTTCATCCAACGTTTTATCAGCTTATTTCAATTGTCTGAAGCTTTTTACAAATCTCGATTTTTCTCTAAATTTGTATCGCTTCAGCGTGACGATGACTGAATCCAAATTTCTAGTTCCTTATTTCGGTGTTCGTTCCTCTGCAGTATGAACTACTTGTACCAACTGACACCCACTCCATGATCCTTTGTGTATAAGGATTTTTGCATCCCACAAATATTCAGGGGAAATGTTTGATGAAGAGAACAGAAGCTGTTTAAAAAGATATGTTACGCATGTTCCTGTGTCTTATAATTGAATTTCGATGATGAGAAAGCAGCTGTTGCCTTTAACAACAAAGATGATTTAACTTAAGTCAAAAACAGATTTTGGAAACATTTCTCATTCAAGATAAGAAAGTTATTAAAAACGGCATCTTAGAAGGCTTCTTCAATAAAGACCCGGAGCGAAAGAAACAATGCACCAAAACAAGTTTGAAATGAAGATACCAAGTGAAAAAAATTGGCGAATAAGAAAATGACACAAAGATAAATAAAAAGTAACTTCGACTTTGAAAAAATGGGGAGAAAATACGAGTGACCACCTACATAGGTGGTGGTAGTAGTCTCATTTGCACTCTGTTCTCCAACAGATTTCTGCATGCAGTTGCTTATTTTGATAAGAAAAACTACTTTTTTCAAGCCTGTTGATAACGAGCAAGAACAAAAGCACCTAACTTTGCTCATGCCGTCCAGTGGTGCAGCTAGAATGAGGCCAAAGAAACCATGGCCCCCCATAAAACAAACTTGCTAAGACTTTTACTGGTCTTTTGTATCAATTTTCAACTGTTAGAAAGACGTCGGTGATTGACGACATCGTTGGCTGGCCCTGCCCGAACAAAATTCTTGGCTGCACTACTGATGCAGTCAAGTCAATCACAATCACGGTTGTGCAAATCTTCGTGTTAACAGATTAGTGTATTGAATTGTCACAAAAAATCTAAATGTGGCAAACCAGTAGAATGTCGTTTACCGCATCTACGTACATTGGTTTTAAATTACTTACCCGTCTACAACTTCTCCTTCGTTTTGTATGGTGGTAATAGCTTTGATTTCAGAAAACTCTAGAACCTAATTGGATGTTGAGTCTGATTACATTTGTGTGTCAAAAAAATTACTACCAAAAAAGACAGTTATATTTCAAAACTGTTGTAACAAAATTCATGAACGTAAAGCTAAGATTATGTTTTCGAAAAGGAGGTCAATCTTATAAAAAACCTTAAGAAAAAAAAGCATTTTGCATTACTATTTCATCATTGTTTACGCAGCAGCATTATGTTCACAAGTTTTAGTTAAGGACTATGAAAAGCCTGTTTCGGGATACTTCGTTTCAGCCGTATGGGCCTGGGTTTTGTAGAAATGTTCATTCGTTGCTTTCAAGGCAGAATTCAAATTCTGCATCTAACTTTTTACAATAGCGAAATACCGCTTCCATTTCAAGTCACAGCTTTACGATTCTATGTGAGTCACACGTCTTGTCATTACTGTCTTAAAATGTCCCAGAAAAATTTCGCAATTGCGCAGTTACCCTTTGGGTGGACGGCCTTTCACATCTCCCTGACACCTGCCAATGGTACGTTGCTCTGAAATGTTTGAATTTACGACATTTGATTGTATCGTGCGTGCTTGTTGGTGAATACTGACTTCCAGCAAATGCACTTGACTGAACACCACTGATGCGTTAAGTCACAAAGTTTACAGTAAACAATCACACGGACTGAATCAGAAGTTAAAAAGAGAGTTTTTTTTTCATGACTACGGAGAAAGATTGCTATTTCTATACTTTGACACTTTTCTGCAAATAAACAAATTTGTGAGAACGTGATTTGAAAAAGCACCAAGAATTTGACCCGGTTGAGGTCGATGAAAGCACGAATAAATCGAGGTTAATCGCGCTGTTCTGAAAAACTTTTCTTCTTGACTCAAAGCAGAATGACAAGGTATTATTGTCATACTGCAGGTAAGAGTCATTTTCCATTCCTCTGCCATTGCGTTGGTCGACCTAATTCGTGTGCGTAACATCTTCGCGGAGTCATAGAGACACAGTTTTGAAGTGCTTCTTATTGTTGTTTGGCGGTATTATTTTGTGTCGTGTTGGCAATATGACACGAGGAAATGAATTCTGAATGCTTTGTAATTAAAGGAAAGTTAAAGTTTTTCACGTATGGATATTAAATGGATTCTTCAGCAGTCAGAAATACCACTGCGAATATTTCGTGGTGCCAGTTACGAAAAACCGCTATAAAGTTTGTTTTTTCAAATCTTTGGAATTTTCGTGACATGTAAAACATTTTAATGCCACTCACACATTACTCGGCATTTGTCTCACAAACTTTTTTTTCTACGTTCTAGCTTGAATACTCTGTTTTGCGACAGTTATTGACTGTGACGTGCCACGGTGTCATAACATCCTGCATAAAGCTGACATGCCCAACACCAGTTTTTCATCCACTCATCGGATTCAACCGATTTACTTACACGAAGAGTAGTTTCGTATAAATCTTAAAAAGTTATCTGCGAAGGCAAATGACAAACAATTTAAACAAACACAAACAAAGCACTTGTATACTTACGTAATGGAGAAAATTTCGCCAAGTATTTGCGCGTAACACTTGCGTCAGCGCAGTTAAGTGGGAAGTGCAGTACGTTTGCGTGGAACAATGTGTGACAGTCGCGTTTTATCGTATCTCGCCCGACCGAGTCTTTTTTTCAAACAGAAACCAAGTGTTTCTATCAGTATCATTGACCATTGATAAGATTGTTTCTACCCTTCCGGCGGTCTGTTGCGGAACGTGCTTCTTCATATCACAGGTTCAGCGCGAGGGAATCAAAGCAAAGTGATAAAAGCAAACAAATCTTTTCCTTTCCTCGGCCCCAAGGAAAGAAGATTGCCTCAGCAGCTTAAACCGACTCAAAGAAAAAGCGATCCGCTCAAATTCCCCTTTGGACATGACTAATGGTCTCAATAGCAATGACGTCAAATTGGGAAGAAAAGCTGTGGCCCCCAAACAGGGTTTGGGCTACATCATTCGTCCACGTGTTGACTCTAGCAGAGAGAGAAAAAACTTAAATGCGAAGGCAATGTTTACTTACAAAATGGCTACCGCAATTAGACAAACACCTGACAGACTACAAGCACCTGACTTTCAACAAGACGAAGAAGCATATCAAATGTATGCCAGAGGCTTCCAACTAATGTGCACTTTGTGGTTGCCATGGAGTAGATTGAAAAAGAAAGGTGTTTTAGACGATAGTGTTTATAACCAAATCTGACCAACTGCTGCCGTCACTCCAACCTTGTACGGTCTTCCAAAAGTTCACAAGGACAATGTTCCAATGAGAACAATTCTCTGCTCGATTGGCAGTTTAACCTATCAATGCGCCTCATGGCTATCAAAATCTTTAAAGGAGCTTCGCCGGCACCCATCCAAAGCAAAAGACACCTTCCAATTTATCAAGATGATAGCTGACCATGAACTTGGTTGTAACCATATAATGTATTCATTCGATGTCAAAAATCTATTCACAAATATTCCTGTTGATTTCACTGTAAATCTGATCCTGTACAAGGTCTTCGCTAATAAGGAGAGTAAATTTCATGGTTTAAACCGAACGGAACTTCGAAAGATGCTTAATTGGACTTGTAAAAATACTGTTCTGCAATTCAACGAAAAATATTATACACAGGCAGATGGGGTAGCAATGGCTTCTCCGATTGCACCTTTGATGGCAGATGTATTTATGAACTGGTTAATTGATAACGTTAATAAGATTGGTCGTGCCCCTCAAATAATTTGCCGTTATGTAGATGATATTTTCTGTACGTTTGATTCCAAAGAGAAGATAGATCAGTTCTTTTATAATTTAAACAAAGTGCATTCAAACGTAAGCTTTTCAAAAGAGGTGGAAGCAGACGGACAATTGGCATATTTGAATGTCTTACTGACAAAAACTGAGACCGGGATTGAATCAACTACCTACAGGAAAAACACTCACACAAGACTGTACAATAAATGGGAAAGCTTGTCGCCATTACAATACAAAAAGAGTATAAATCAAAGTTTATTACATCGTTCCTATAAAATTTGCAGTTCTTACCAATTAATTCACAAAGAATTCCAAAATATCAAATCCTGTTTCCTTAGCAATGGATACCCAGACTGGTTTATAGACAAACAAATCAAAATATTTCTCAACAAACGTTATAAAATCACTCCTAAAAACAAGCAAGAAAAGACGACTGACATTCGAAGAATTCTTCTTTACCTGCCCTACCTTGGCGAAACATATCTACAACTAGAAACAGAATTGCGGAACTTTTTTAGAAAACATCTAAAAGAACTTGCTCATCTGTCTCTCATTTATAAAACACATACGATTGGAGATCATTTTAAGCAAAGGACAAGCAAGCACATCTGGAACGAAGCATTGTCGTATATAAACTTAAATGTTCGTGTGGTCATTCTTACATTGGACAAACTCAAAGAAATTTGAAATTTCGCCTGGATGGACACAATCCTAAAAAATCGAACCACCAAGCTACCGATGTAGTCAAACATTTATACACATATCCAGATCATTTCATGGACTTTAAAAATCCTGAAATCTTGGCATCTGCTTTTAACTACCGCGAATTATTAATTAAAGAGACACTTCTGATACAAGAACAGCAACCCGAGATTAATGTAGACAATTTTTCCACCCCTTCATACCTCTTCAATACGTAGATTTTATGTCAAATAATTGGTTGATGTTCAGTTCTTATGTTAATACACATTGCGTGCATTGCTGTTGGTGCTGACGTAGACATATCGTGCTGATTGTGAACTTGAAAATGTTAAACAAAATTTTTGCATCCTTCGTTTGCAGTGCTCTGTGAATAGTCTTTTGCTGCTGGTCTTGGCTTATTTACGTAAATTACGATCTTATGCAGGTTTTGTTTTAGCGCCTTCTGCATACCTGTTGGTCCTGCTTTCACTGTTAGCGAATTTGACAGGGTTGGCGGTCTTGGTTTTGCTTTTGACGTCTTTTGCGTCACACTGTTATTTCTTGCGTCACAGAGTCTTTTGATTTTGAATTGCTAGCATTGCCAAGTGTTGCTTTATTTTTTGACTGAAGATGGATTAAGAATAATCTGAAACGTCTCAAAAGCATAGTTTTTTGAATGCTTTTTTAGTGTTGATGAAACTGTTAAGGCTATCCCAATTTTATGCTCCAGAGAATAACGTATTTTCCAGCTTTTAATTGTCGCAGCTTGTGTTGTGACTTATTCACTTTATTCTTGAGCTTGTTTGCTTTCTCTAATCTTACTTTAGCCTTTCAACGTTTCACCTTTTAGCATTGTTTGCAGATTTCAGGACTGAGGATGCGCAGTGTTACGTGAAATAAATTCCTATAAAAAATTTACGGATAGATTTATTGCTTATCTCACATGCGGAGAGTAGTTACTTGAATTCAGCAAATGCAGAGAGGAATTTAAAATAAACTTTGAGTTTGCTTGCCTTACGAACGAGTGAAAATTCAAAGTTGTGTAACCATGGTTTGTGATATTTTCATTCCGAAACAGCATCGTTTGACAAATAAAAGCGAAAAATTGCAGTCTGAATAAGGGTTCAAAATTTTTGATGAAACAATGTAACTTTTGTTTTACACCTTGACGTACACATTGTTCTGTAGAAGGTGTGCATCACTTTGTCATGAACGTATCTGAAGCGTCTTGTATTTCGGATGAAAGTCACGGCCACAAAACAGCAACAAAACAATAAAAATGAGAAGACAATTCAAAGATTTAGGTAAAGACTACCGTGACAACGCATTTATGAACGAAGTATTTGCTAGTCAGATATCCACCAATTTATTTTAGTTTCATTCTCTAGTTGTAAGCATTGTTTTCTAGAATGGGTACATTTTTACCCCTCCAGCGACATTATGTACATCCGAGGCTATTCAGCAGTTTTGCAAAAATGCACCAATTTTGCTAAAAGAACCTGATGATTTTTTAATCTTAGCTGTCATATAAAAAGAGCAGATGTTAATTTCTGAAATAGAAGCCAGTAATTTATTTGTATATAGCGTCAGTGAGTCCATAATATACATGTTGTTTATCTATGCAAAAGTACAGAACTTCAGTGG
>Ga0210059_1006991_pt1 | contig 18010 bp, 9 predicted proteins | sample Ectturendosymbi2_FD_188042 | JGI IMG/M metagenome (GOLD analysis project Ga0210059, IMG submission 188042) | Ecteinascidia turbinata endosymbiont from Florida, USA - Sample 2 (SPAdes) (version 2) | ecosystem: Host-associated > Tunicates > Ascidians > Unclassified | place: Key West, Florida... | reverse complement strand
CAAAGACTCTGCATTTTCATGCCCGACACCGGGGCCCACCCACGCGGAATGACCCTCGCAAGAATAGCTTGGATCCGGCTTAACCGCCTCCGCACCGGTGTCGGACTTTTCCACTACTGTGTGTACAAATGGGATATGGCTTCCTCGGGGGCCTGTGAGTGTGGTGTAGAAGAACAAACCGTCGACCATGTTGTTCTCCAATGCGTATTCTATCGATCTCCCCATGGGTGCATGGCCTGGCGGTGCTGGACGATGAGACAATGGAATGGCTGCTCAACACCTGCCCCGAGATCTGGTGCGGCCAAGCAGTGGCTTCAACAACTCGCTCAAAAGAAGAAAAGCATAATTTTTTTCAGTTTATAGCAAGGAAGGAGATTAAACCATTCATACTGCTCTATCGGAGATGTTTCATTCTATTGTAATACACGTAAGTTGATTCCCATTTAGAACGCTCTGTCGGGGAAAACCTCTACACTCTCACTTGCTTTGAAAATAAAATCAAGGCAACATATTCGTTTGTTTGATTACCTTGTCTGCAATCTCGTAAGACACGTTTAGTGCAAACAATTTTCCATTACGTTTTTCTTCGATGGGTCAAGTTTGCATAATTCAATTTTTTATGAATGTATTCACTTTTTTACCAGGTTTCACCAAGCGACAACATCAGCGAACAGACTGAATAATTATACATAGCCAGATCAAATTGTCTTAAGAAATTCATGTCTCTAACCAAGTAGCTTTGCCGTTTTTTGTACAAATTTGAACAACGTTTTCTTTGAAATACGCATTGTCATTAGTATGTCATTAGTCATCATTAGTATACATAAAAATACAAATAAATGTCCAACGTTTCCTAAAAGTGTAACTCGAAATATTTCTTCTTACTTCATAAAACGATGTTGTTAAGCTTTATATTGAATGCAATTTAAAGTAGACTGCTTTCATTGCTGAATGCACGATGTAATTATTTTCCTATTTCGTAGGTGTTTGCATGAACATGATCCTTAAGCACCCCAAGATGATTAGAATATGTTTCCCATGCGTGAAAAGGCGTATACCAACCATCTGTCGTTGCGTACTCGTCTCCATTTATTACGTTTACAGTGCAGAGTTAAACAACATTCTTTTTGCACCTTGCTCTTATTTTCTAAAAGCCCGGACATATGACTTTTTCAAGGAATTATCTAATTAGATTTTGCCGTTTGAATTTTTTCTTTGCAAAAAATATTTTGTTTTACAACTCACTTTTTTACAAAGCGTGCAAGCTGTGGAATTCCCAGGATGTTCGGAGACTTTGGTCCCTCGCAGCTTCGCGCAAACATTTCTAATTAAATTGTGGAAATTCACACACTGCTCTGCATTTAGTCTGTTCCAATCCAGGGGGGCGATTGGGACGATCGCTCCCCCTAAAACATACGAAAGTAACTTTATTCACCATCGTTTTCCACAATTCGGAAAAGAGCATTCGAGATATAAGGCCATATTGCCGTTTACTGTTGCGTCACCGCAGTGTTGTGAAGTCAACTTATAGCATCTCTCTTACAGTAGTGAACCCGCAATGAGGCTTGACTACCAAATGTTACTAAAATTGCCCCCCACCCGAACCTTACTGGCTGGATCGGCCCCTGCTTCCAACCACTTTTTAACTTAACGGTCTTGATCATAAACCTCTCAACTTTGACGGTAATTACAATCATGTGTTTTCGTTGGGAGGATTTGCAATTGTGAAAAAGGTCTGTTTTAAACGTAGTTTCAATACGTAACGTCAGTCAAAGCTTGATATCTGATGTTTGCAAAATACTACTTGATGAAGACATTTATGCCCACTCTTTGCTTCAAACAATTGGGACACCAATCTGTTTCTGTTTGGCCACCGCAAGTTACCCAAGGGCACTTTCAGTAAGAATGCTTGAAACAGTAGTGTACTTTGATTTTACTAAATTGCTCTCTCAGCATCCTTGATGTAGTTCGTTTAACTTAATTTGCTTTTATTTTTTCTCTGGTATTGTTTTATTCGTAAATGCATACTTTTCGTTTGTTGTTTCAATTGTTTTTTTTGACATGCATCCATTTACAAACTGTTAAGTATCCGTTAATGGCACTTCCACCGGCTGAGCTTCCTTAATTAACCGTCGAAAGAAACAAAAGTGAAAATGAAACTTTTTTCCAACCGCAAAACAAAAACGCAAATGTAAATAATAAACGAGCTGTCTTCTACAGCCTACAGCATTGGATATCAATTTGAAATATAAGTCATGGATCACCAACCTCTTGAGGCTGAGAGCTACTTCGTGCGTGCGGATTAATGCTATGAGCTACCAGTTTGATACATGCTTCTGAAATAAAAATGTTTCTCAATTTTCCTTTGAATGATTTTAGTATTAACAATTAAGATATTTCGCAATGCGCAGACATTGAGCATGCTAATGTTATTTTCAAAACAGGCCCGCGAGCAGTAGCACACCCAGCCCGAAATTTTTTTGGGGACAAATGTTTTGACTTTAATCGACCAACAGTATTTTGTTAGGGACAACGCCTCTCAAAGCACAAACGACAAGAAATGCTAGAAATTTGAAGGGCCATGAGCTCTTGGGTAAGCCTATGCCCGCAGGCGACCTGGTGCCAGCGGGCACCACGATGGTCACCTCTGATATAAGTCATGAGCATTAAACTTCAGCTAAAAACAGACCTTAACACACAGGTCACCTGAAAACTAGACGTTTTTCCACAAGCAACTCGAATTTTTGCTAACGCTTTGCGACAATAGTTTGCTGCTACTTGAACTAATCTACAAAACGTGTTTGACGCAGTTATGCGATGGAGAATACATGGGCAACGACAATCTGTTGAAGCATCGTGACGAAATTATTGAATCATTGAGAACGAAGGTGAAAAACGACTATCCCTCTCATGACATAATCACTGACGATTTCCAGACAAACTTTTGCAATACTTTGAAAAATAAAGTTGAAAATTATCAAAAAACAGATTCCGAAAAATTCAAAAGCTATGTTTTGGAAAAGGCAGGAATTGGTGCGCTTCTCGTGGGAGGAGTTGTTGCTGCTGTAGTAGCTCCTCCAGTTGGCATTGCGCTTACCGTTGAGGCTGGTGCAATAGCTGGTGGAATCGGGTTTATAGGGGGTGCAGCAGTGGGAGCAGCTGCTAGCGTTGTTCGGGCATTCCGCAAATGAACGTGATTTTTCGTTGATTCATATAAATAACAAAACGGATATGGCACAAGTAAGCAATCAATGTAGAATTTTCCACATACACGTAACGGTTATGGGGACATCGAAATACGTAGGCTACTGTGTGTCCTATGTACATAAATGTATCTTGCTATTGTTTGTATTTTATCGTAATATGTAATTTTCTGTTGCACGGAATTGTGTGTTTTTGGTGAGCAGTGAATTTCGAAGCAGCTTAAGTCTAAATCGAAACGCAGTGCTGGACGCGTGTAGTCTATTGAAAAAAAACGTAGATTTGGATTACGCAATATTTTCGCATGTTTAATTTGCAAAAAAGCGTGAATGTCTTCACAAATTTGTCAAGTGTATTTTTCTGCGTTTATATTTTACATTCGTTGCTGTAATTTTCAACATATTAGAAGTGTTTTCAGCGTTTTGCGGAAGCGCGTTTCTGTGATTTCAACAGCAATTTGCTTGAACACATTCAAAGTAAACTGGATTTGATTACAAATTTCTGCATCCCATGTAACTTGCCTCAACATTGCCTGCTGTTAGAAAAGGCATAATGCTTATTTGCGGTGGTCATCATTTGCTGAAAACACTTTCAATCAGTCATTAATGGAAATCAGAATAAGTTCAACATTTTTTTTGCATTTTTTAAAGCGTGGGCGACATGTACAAATATTTTGTAAACAAATGGAGTAGTCACTGACACCAATAAAATATCTTGTTGCTTGTAAATATTAAAAACATTGAAAAGCTTATCCGGATACCCTAAATCACATGACTAAATTGTAAGGCAAGGGTGAGCAGTGTATTTGACACAATCATGCAGATCAGCCCCAAATTTCACGGAAAACCATTGTAAGCTTGCCAACAATCGGACAGCGTATCCTTTTCAGATCACTTTTTCCACAATTCTTAATTGTTCAGTTAGAAAAAATACGCATTCTCGAATTGTTATATCCTGCTTGGTAGTATGGTTGTATTATCCGGACAAAGGTCAAACGGATAACCGAGAGTTTTTGTATATCCGAAACCCGGATATATATCTGTCGGTTAACCGGATAAAAATTTAACGTTACTAATGCGTTTTACACTTTTTAACGCCCTGCAAATCTTCAAACTCGGTGGATGGAGCAGCCGTTTGGACATTCTGGATTCATCCAGGGGCGGCAGAACCAGAGGGAGCAGCAAAAGTTGGCCTGTAACAGTACATTATAGAAATTATCCTGTACTTTCAAAAATATTGAGTACAATGTTTTTCCCAGTTTCTTTAATGTTTGTTTCCTAAATTGAAATTGTTTTTCTTCGTAATTCTGTTGAACGCGTCCTCCTAAAAAACACAACTTCTGCAGTTTAGCTAGGTTTGTACACGCTTAATTCAGGTTGCTTGACCCGAAATACTAATTTGATTGTTACGTGTGGCTATCAATGTTACCTGCTATCAGATCTCAATTGCACACGTCAGAAACGAGCTCTACCGACATGACTTGATGCTCTGTGAAGTTGTTGGGTATTTGCGAGTAGAGTGCACGAAGTAGATTAAGCTTTTGATTTCCAGTTGAAACAACGTTCAGTTATGTTAAATTTTACCTAAAAATGTAGTGAGCGAAAGAAAGTGTATGTTCTTTCAGAAAATTCAAGTACTGTCTGTGCACAAGTAACAAAAATCAGCACGCATTGAAGTTATTTAATGGAAATCGATTTCGCCATACGGCATCTTCGAGAAGTTGTATTAGGGAAGAGGAATTGAAAAAAAATGAGGGAGTCATTTTGAAATTCGTGAACATCTCTTCGGACGCTATTTCACCAAACGAGATGCACGAGGTTAGCAGTGCTAGCACCAGTAAATCATTATCGGAAGTTGAGGAAGGAACAACGCCTGGTCAAATTAGAAATCATGAAGAAGTAGATGTTGAGAAAATATAAGCAAAGCATATGCAGCCGAAGTTGGAAACGATGAAATAACCATTTCACCGAATGATGTGTCATGTAGCTAGTTGGCTAGAACCAATAAACCATGGCATAAGAGTTGAGTTAGTCAAATCTGGATTAAAAAGATATCGGAATAAAGAAGGAACTTTGCAGTCGATGTTTCGAGTTATAAAAGTAGGAGATAGTGAGAAAATAGTTGTGAGTTGCCAGTCACCGAAATGTTTTCAAAGAGACGCTATAAAACGGTTAGAAGGTTCTGAGATCATGGTTGGTATATTAAAAAATTATAATCGATTCAGGTATATATAACTTCTGTTACAAGTTATTTCAATCGGAAAATGTATGTTTATTTGTTTGCAAACCTTTCAACACTTTCTGGCATTTAAATCCTCGTTTGTTTGATCACGAAAATTCCAAAGTTCATGGATATTGCTTGAACAAATGGTATGAGCTCACACTGCGACTTCACAACCATCAAACAGTTGGTAAAGGGATACAGGATATCACGGATAAAGAACAAATGAAAAGGAGAGCCACTAGTCGTATTGTAATTGATGCTATTGTTATGGCATTTTTTAGCCATAACTTGAGCGCCAGCATAAGTGACAATAACGTTGGATCCAACACAGACTTTTAGCAGCATCTCGAGATGCAATAATCGAAATACATGTATGCACATTGATTGTAGCATTATTCATAAGATGACCGCATTAATCACTAGCAGATTGTATGCATTGCTTGTGGTTTACTCTAGATTGTGTAAGCCTTGGTGAATTCATAATTGTTTTTATTTTGTGTGTGGTTGTCATGCATATGCTTATATGTTGGAGTAAGTTGATGTCCATATGTATATCTTATCATGAATTGGTGTGTCTTGTACAAAACATGAATAATTTAATAGTTGTATACAACGCATACTTGCAACAAACGAATATTATGGAACAACTTAAAAGTTTTCGGAAAAGCAATAATCACATTAGAAATATATTGATATTGATTACAAGCTTGGGAAAATTAACGCTACAAGCCCGAGAGAAAAATAATAAGTGAATACTGATTAAAAAGAAAAGGCAAATGTAAAAGCTCAGATTATGAGTATCGTACAGAGTACCATTGCAAAAATAAAAACATTGAATGATTGACAGCAACGAACACTAAAGAGACTACATCATTGGTTGACAAGCCGTAGGAACCTATTGCAGAATTACATGAAGCGACAGTCATGACGATATTGCTCAATTGGGCGTCAGGAAACGTGAAGAACAATTACCGTATCACATTACGTATGCGTGATGCTGCAAGCGAACAGAAGTACGAAAACAAATTACACACGCAGGTGGCGAACATTATGATTGACAGCAGCAAGCCTTGCGATGCGAACTCCATGTCAATCAAACCTTGCGATGAGCTAAATCGAAAAGTACGTTATGTCGGCATCAAGCTATTACTAAGTAAATGCTCAGTTGGAAGATTATAAAAATTGTTAGTTTTGTAAAAAGCCAAAACCAAGAAAATGGTTGTTGCAAGTAGAGCGAATCGTGTAAGATCAGTGCCAGAATTGTGCTAATTGTTGTAAGTGTTTTATTACTGGTGTTTTATTGAATGTATTTGATGTTTCAGTAACATGATGTTTATACAACTTTTAAGAAGGAATGTAAGACAAAGATGTTACAAGCACTGATTAAAGCAGAAGCTGTAAGATTAAAAATACTTAGAATGAATATTAAATGTTGAAAGTACATGTGAGAAATGCAACCACAAAAGTGTTGTTATTACATGATTCGATATGACAATCAATGATTGTATTACAGTATTGATTAAGAAAAGTATACGTTGAATGTCATGGGAAGTGTAATTGTGTGAAGGTTATACTCATTACAGAGTGGTGATGTTTAGCCTTGAGTGTACAAATGTATTGTGAATGTATTTATGCAAATGTATTGTTTTATTCGTACAGTGAAGTCAAACATCTGAGGCATGACTATAAAGTACCCCTAGAGATGATGTAGAAAGCTAGAATGACTTGGCAAAATTAAACATTGCAAAAGAACATGCGAGTAAAAAATATTACGTGCTTTGGCAAGTCCAAACTGAAAAACATCATGTGCACGCATGACGAATGACGCACGAAAGTTGCATGACAAACAGCAAACAGAGTTGGGAACGGAAATGTAATAAAGCAATTTGATGTAATTTGATGGGTATAAATATGACCGGTAGGTACTACAAAGTTAAGGAAGTTGGTTCTGACTGTTGGAGTGTGTGGTCATGTTTAGGACCAAGGGCAGGAATGACAAATTCTGAAGTTTAAGGTTAAAGTGTTTGACTCACTGGAATGCATTGTATGAAACTGTAAGTGTTGCATTTATCCTTTTGCGTGCGTAACTCTTCTTGTGTGACTACGTTTTTGTGAATGTACATAGTGAACCACGTTAAGTTAACCGTACCACACGTTTTGCGTATGGCGATGCGTTGGTTAATGAGAATACAATGCTTGAACATATTAAATCCACCGCAGTCATTTCAGTGGCTTTTTAATACATAGCTGCTGTCTTCGCTGTGCTAGTTCTGTTTTGTTTGTGTCAAAGAGAAAGTAAGAGATTATGGCAAACTAGTTGTAATGGTGGTAGCAATTAGTTCAAAAGAACTCACGAACGGGGTTTAGACACACGGTGTAATTATGTAAGTTACAACAGTTCTAAACTGCTTATAGTTTTGACCCTGGGCAAGTCAAACCTATAACACTATCCTTTTCCTAAGCAAGTAAAATCCTTCTTTTCATGGCCATCGTGAAGACTTACGATTCAAAGTTGCCATCGTGAAAACTTTGATTCATAAAACCAGGTACCTTTCTTGAAACTGTGAAACTAATTGCCGAATATAATCCTGTCATGAACGAACATCTTTCTGATATTCAAGTATCGAAAAACCGCATGTCAACATACCTTTCTCAGACTACACAATACCGCTTAATTTAATGTCTTGGAAGAAAAGTGAAAAATCTTATTCTAGTAGAAATAAAGGAAGGAACATACTTCTCAATCTTACTCGACAGTACTCCTGACGCGTTTTATACCGATCAGATGGCTTTTTTTTAAGATACGTAAAAGTTGAGGAAAATGAAGCACAAATAAAGGAGTCTGCTTTTCTTCCCACTGCACGTGAAAACGGCCGAATAAATTACTAATTTTATTCTCAATGAGCTTCATGCAAATGTCTTGGACGTGATGACGTGCAGAGGTCAAGCTTATGACAATGCTTCCATAAAATCAGGATTCGATTATGGAGCACAACGCAGAATAAAGGAGATAAATTCAAAAGCAGTATATGTTCTTTGTGGGAATCACTCTCTCAATCTTGCGGGCATTCATGCAGGGGGATCTTCCGAACTCTCTGATATCTTTTTACTCCTATTTCATATAAATGTGATATTATTTATTCGTCAAGCTTCTACTGCATGTCGTGCTTTTCAGAAAGTTAGTAAACCGGTTGAAATTCACTTATTGCAATGGCATTCTTCTGTCATCAGCATACACAACACGCACTGCGAGCAACGTTCATAAAAATATTTTAGCAGTAATGCTGTGTTGACCGGCATAGTGTAAGATCTTTTTTCTAAATTTGAATTAACTTAAATTTCTTACTATTTAGATATGTCCGTAAAAACACTTCATGGGTTCGAATCCTAGACATATCAAGGAAGATGTTCACAAACCTAGATTTTTTTTACTTCCTCTGATTTCTGACTGATAAACAAATAACAAACATAATCTTTCATGAAATCCGTTTATTCATAATACTTTTTATTCAGTTGCACACATATTAAAAAATCACTTAGTAAACTCACCATTTCATGCATAACATGTATTCAATTGAACTCTCTCTCGAATCAGAATCACAAACATAATCAATTTCAGATCAAGAATAATCTGACAATCATCAAGTTTCATAATTAACTTGAAACCTGCTTATTAGGGCTAACATTTCAGTAAGTGAGCCTGAATGTGCACTGTTCATTTCAATCGTGACAGTACTCTTGGCAAATTCAGAGAAAGAGCTTAAATACTGTTTCCGGAGAAGTGAGCACGTTTTTAATCTTGCACTAAACACAAATGGTTTACTCTGAACGAGAACCAGTATATTAAATTTGGGTTATTTTCAATAAAGGTTAAATGGCAGAAATACCCTTAACATTTTGTTATACAAATTGACAGAGATTCGCCTTTTTCTAATGTTACCAATTTGTCACCTAAAGACAAAACATGTTGTCTTAGACAGTACTGGCTTAAATGGCAGAGGTCAACATGGACAATAACATTTACAGCGGATAAAGTGAAAGCCACAAAAAGGGTTCTTTATCCAAAGAACTCAAGCCGTTATAGGTCCATCGGTCACACCAGAGGAGAGATACCGGCACTCTAGATCACTCGTCGAGCTAAGGTGACCCGGAGGCAGAGTTCTGATCACTGGATCGACTGTCAAGGGTCATCCCGGACAATGCCACCAGTGTTAACCAAAAACAAGTCAAATGACTTAATTTTTCGGTCTGAAAACTCAAGCCGCTATAGACTCATCGGACAAACCAGAGAGAAGATAGCAGCACTCCTGACCATCCGTCGAGCTAAGATGGCCACGAGGCAGAGCTTCGGTAGAATGGTACCGTCAGGAAAGGACGAATCCTTTCAGGTGATACTAGCACCACTCTGTTTTACTTCAAAGGCTAAACCACAAATAGTAGCGTAGACCTGAGAAGGAATTCACAAAAGCGAACTCCCTGGACGGCTAAAATCGGCCCTTTTATACTCATCTTCAGCCAATCAAATTAAAGGGGCGTATCAGGAAATCACATGATATTTCTTATAAATAGAAATGATATCATATCTATAAATTGTTCATTACTTCATCATTGTTAATGACATCATTTTTGGACTATTTTTGGTATTTTTCCATGACATCATTTGTTCAGGGCTTCTGTTTTAGTCATTACATCATCAGCATTTGTTTTCACGCTTGACTGATCACAGCCTTTAGGCTGTTTGTTCTTGCCTTTGTTTCTTGTTTCTTGAGCTTTTTCTTTTTATTATTGGCATGTACAGACCATTATATTGTGTCTGCTACAATAGGCAGGGGCGGCATTAGGCCGATTCAGCTGCAATGGGGCCCGCACCGCTGGGGGCCCCGCGCCATGGTGATTATTCATTTTGCCAGATCCACCTTGCAATTGAGATTTCAGTAGAAACGCCATATAAATTTCAATGTTAACAAAGAACACTCTCGTTAGAACTACCAAATTTCCTCTCGAACGTTAGCAAACGTGCTCAATTCTTGTGCTAGTACTGTACTGCATATTTGCGCTCTACCACGATGGTAACACGGTTGACTGAACACAATGACGTCATGAAACACCCCTAATGAAGACATTCTGGTGACGGCTCTGTACCAATAACTAACAAAAGTGCGATAACCCACGTTGAATCCGCAAACCGTGCGAAGTATCGTCATTAAATGGAAAAATCGGTCATATGCGTAACGTGTTATGTTAGTCTCAATGCTAAAAAGAGAGCTTTTTCAGTATGAAACGATTACCAAACACACATGAGAGTGAGAAACTGATGAAAGAAACTAAAAAATTATGAATCTAACTATCTTCATCCTGAAAAGATATATAATTGGGGGAAAAAACAACAGCTCAGCCAAAATCAGATTTGCTGCCAAAACACCAGTCATCAGAAATTTCTCCCAAAACATCAGAAGTGGTAACACTGATGCATATCATCCTCGTTTGCACATTTGGAAGGCCCCAGCTTTGTGACGTGTAAACTACACTTCAATCCACACTGTTGGTAGTTCAAATGCCAAGCTTGTTTCCACGCTGGTAGAGCACGGTAACACCCAGCTCTTGTTATATATGGTAGTACAAACCACGCAGGAACGAAGAAAGCTGCTTCGATATTTCTCAAATCTCGAAAATTTATAACCGCTTGGTTTATTAACAAATGTGTTGCTACGCCTTGTGGTACTGCTGAAGAACATTCCGCAATGCACCCGATCTCGACTTACAATGTTGGTAAAAAACTAAGAAAATGAACATCAATATTCTGATTCCTAAAGGGGGGCTTGAGCCCATTCAGCCTCCCTCTGGCTGCGATTTTGAGTAATTACATTGCATTTTCATACACACAAAGAAAATGTATGTTTCGAAATTGTTTTGGATGCGTAAAAACATCAAGTTATAGGTCAAAAATGATTTTTCATAAAAATCGCTTGTAAGACATGAGATAACTTTCTGTTCATTCTCTTAGTTTTTCTGTAACAAGCCACGATTACTTCCATTGTATCTGCGAATTCGGAAATGTCTACATGTTACGCAGTTTTTTCGTTTAGCTACTTGCGTAATAATTGCTTGTAATCGTATGCTACTGCAATAAGCTGTAACACAACTGCACGTACATATTTTATATACGTGTTCGCCCACATCAAGTTACCCATTTCGTTAGGACATTTGATGCCTTGATAAGAAACATTTTTGAAATCCTGATTGAACGATGTGCATCTTCAACAATTTTTTTGATCTTCAACCATGTTCACACCAATCAATCTTTTTGATCTGCTCACCTCATTAGTCTGATGATTTTTACAAATCTCAATTTTTCTCCCACTATCTGAAGCTTATGCATGACGATGTCCCGATGCAGAAGTTTCAGGTGCCTTGTTTCAGTTTTCTTCCTTTTCAGTACCGACTACGCCTACCTTGTTACTCCTTACTTGTGGAGTGTTTCAGATAAGCGTTGTACGCCAGTGTTCTCTTTACTATAACACGACCCTTGTGTACAGTGCTGTGCAAAAAGTTGAAAACCACTATCAATAAATTGACATAAATGGAAATACTTTTTCATATATTGTAAAAACGCGCTTATTACGTATTAAAATGCAACGTTTCAAACTAAATCGGGCGAAATACAAGTTATTAGGCATAAAAATGAGCTCAGATAAACTTACAAAAAGAAGAATGGCGTACAGAGAGGCAAATATTCTTCACATTAAGCGTCAACAAAACTGCTGCACATCATTCTATAGTCTCATTTCAAAAGCATGGAATTTCTACTGATTGCAGGAGAAGTGGAAGACCCATAAAAACCAGCAGCAGGAATGAACATGTTACCAAAACGATAGCAGTGGTTTCTCCATTGACCTCTAGCAGAAAAGTTCGGAAAGATGTCCCTACAGTTAGATTTAAATATTTGTCACGCAACTGTCTGATGTCGATTAAACGTGAGTCGGGGCCTAAAAGCGTGCAAACCCTGTCGAAAACTTCGGCTTAAGCCCTTGATGATGAAGAAGCATCTCAGCTTTGCCAAAGCTTACCGTAGATGGACATCAGATGATTGGTGCAAGTTGCTGTTTTCTGGCAAATATTCAGTGCAATAGTTTTCTGTCCGCATGCAACATGTTGGGGCGACCTTGTGGAAAACGGCACCACAACAAAAGCACTGTTCCTACGTTTAAACACCCCCTAAGTCAGATGACCTAGAGGGCTATGTCAGCTGCTGGTACGACGGTTGCACACATTATGGTTCCCGGAATGACTGTGACTGGAGCAATATATATCAAAGTTTTAAAGGAAAAGTTACAACTGCATATGTCCGTTCATCACTGCAAACTTTTCATGTATGATGGGCCCGTTGTCACAAGCGTAAGATTGTTAATAATTTCTTGGGAGATCAAAAATATTCGGTTGTTGGACTGCTCCAGAAATTGACCAGTGAAATCCCATTGACAATTTGTGGAAGCTGTTAAGAACAAGCTGTCGGGAAAGCATCCAACAATCCAAAAATCACTTGCGACCGCTATGAAACTATCATGGGCTAAAGAAATCTGTTACCAATACGGAAACAAGTTTGTGAACAAGATACTCCGCTGCCGCGCTCCGCTGCCGCCCCAGAGTTGTAAACGGACCTCGTTTTGAAGTTCGAACCCGGCCCGAGACCAATATTTATTTATGAAGCTCGATTTAGGCCCGAAAACCAAATTCGTCGAGTGAGTCAACATACGCCGAACCAGGGTTGCCAGATGAAAATTTCAACAAAAAGCGAAACAGTGCTAAAAAGAGGCCAGAAAAAGGTCATACAAATTGTTCAAAGGGCAGAAAAAAGCCAAAAGTTACTTACGGTATTGCTATTTCTTTGTCACAGAGAAACATCCAAATTACATGAACATCATTAGAAATTTTCTTTGAAATTGAGATTAAGTCTTGCTTGGCCTGGTATTGGAGCGTGTTACTGATGCTTCAATGACTTTCCATGGTTTGTAAGATTTTACACTTTGGGTGCAATGGTGCCACATTTTGCACACTGCTCCGTTGGCAGCTTTCTGCACCCATGTGGAAGTCTTCTCCCATTCATTCCTGTATTTACGACCAGAATTATAAGGACTCTTCCACTTCCTCGACGTTATTGCCGCATTTCTATCGCGGGGACGCAGATCTCTCTTCAGGCGTTGAGCCTGCTTTGTGCTTACAACACACTACTGCCTACATTTCCAGTGAATACGAAAAATATTTATTTCAAATCTAGCCTCCCTCAAATCTTAGCAACATCAGAACGCCGGCGTCGGTCTAATATAGCATTTTTTGCAAACATTTTGCTGATGTGTTGCCGACAAAAATGGAATAATAATATCTTTCTTTAGAGGAAACTTTTCCAACCCAAAAAGGATAAAAAAGCCAAAAGACCAAATGAAATTTTTAAGGCCAACCAACTTCAGATGAGGCCAGATTTCTGATATTTTGCCTAAAAAACGCCAACCTGGCAACTTTGCGCGCAATAGCGGGGTGTTGGTGGCGTAGCAAAGTAGGCATTACTGAATGATTCGCTATTAATCATTTTTATTGAAGATGTAATCAACTCGATTCCTTCAAGAGTAACTGGCCACAAAAGTGCTCGTCGTTGAAAAACATTTTCAATGCAGGTCCGAAATATGACCGAAACATTTTAAAAACCCTGAGTCCAACCCGAAAAGCCCGGCACAATTTACCACTCGGTGCCTTCCGCCCCGACGTCTCGTAGACCTGCGGCTTTGACTGCGTGGGCGATTATTATGTTTTAAAGCTGTTGTCATGACTTACCGCGTTAAATGATCTTGTTATTGTTTTAAACAAAATCTTAAATGCATGCTGGACGCACATATCTTTCAATAAAACCTCTTGAGACTGACAGCCACGCAGTCCAGAAGATTGAGATAGCATTGCAATGCCTTGTGACTGAGCGTGGCAGCATTTTGTGAACGGATACCAGTTCAATGTGACTTATTACTTGATGCAATATGTGTATGCCGTGCACTTGTTTTTTCAAGTATGTCGAAAAGCACCGACTTGAATTTCAATACTTTCACAATCGATCCATCTTCAATTTGATGACAGCGGGCTTGGAACCATGTACTATAGCGCATGCTGTGACGTGACAACATTCTAACAGCGATTGTTGTTCGTTACTGCCTGTTTATCTCGTTGCTCGTAAATGTCTGATGTCTGCAAAAACATTAGATTTACTGTAACATGCAATGCTAGATTACGTGATCAGGAACTTACGAGCACTTTCTTGTACGAGCTTGCATCACTGTACTATTTGGTATTTTCATGAACCCAGAAGAAGGTCAGTGCATATGGTTATGGAATTTTAGTTTCAAGATTACCATCATGTATTTTTATGCAGACATCATCCAGGGTTAAACATGATGACACGTACTTGACGTTTATAAGTTGTTGCTAGACGTGATACCATGCTCATCCATCGTGCGGCATTGCGCTGTTTACATGCAGTTGATCGCAGTAGCGCCAATATAATCGCGTGGCCCGATTTTTTCGGTGTAAACGTCTGTCATTCATTCAGGCCAGAAAGCTTTTTTAAGGCATACACTGTACACAAAACATGCAAAAGCAAACATCAGATAGACATGAAAACTTATCCGAAATATGGATATAATACAATTCCAATCTTTGGACGCGTTACCTTTCCCCGGAATTACACTGTCGTACATTTGTTTCTCATCATTAATGTCGATGATGTTCGTGGCAACAGTAAATATTTGCAATATTCTGTGCACAGTGCATTGGTCATACAGTCTCGTCAGAAGCGATTTGTAATGAATTTGCAACTCAGGCAATGTTTTCCCAAACCAAGCCATTCCAACTGAAAAAGCCAGATTTTGCCTGGCTCTTTTTTATTTCCAAAAAAGCCTAAGGTATTCAAAAAAAGGCAGAATTTCAAAATCTGGCTTCAAACAAGCCAAATTGGCAACCCTGTGCTGTTTTTCGACATGCCATCCCGCCTGGTATGCTGTTAGAAAGGTCACTGTCTTGAAACAATGAGAGTTTTACAGGTGCTCTTGTGAGAGACCACAGTATGTACAGTCATGATTTGTTTCGTGCAGAAATGTAACTGGCGTTGCGGTAAGGTTAGTTGTCACGCATTCAGAATCAGAAAGCTTGGATGATGCTAGTGTATATAATGTCAGAAAGTTATGTTCTCGAGCAAATATCTGCAAAATTTTTGCCGAAGACAAAAAACAGCACTATTTGGGAGACTTAGTCTCAGGATGGGCAGTTTTGCAAAAGACTGCATTCAACCGTTAGTGAACAGGATTTCAATCAAAATGTTGGAGAAATATTTACCTAGTTATATATTGACCCAGGCGCGCAATCAGGGGGGTGCATTTGGGGCGTTTGCCACCCCCCGAAATTTTCAAATCATTGCATAGCAATTTTGTCATGTGTAGAAACTTTCAAAGAATAAAGATGAAAATTTATATTCTAATCATGTTTGAGAAATCTCATTGGAATTTTACTTTATCGTACTGGTAAAGTAACTCCTTACAAGATTTTTCTTGAGACAGGTTATCTCATCGAAAATTTCGTAAATAATTGGTATTTAACCACAAATATGCAGGAAGTGTCAAAACGTGGGAGACAGTTTAGAATGTTCGTATTTCTAAGGCATTTTTGATCTATTTGCTCGTGTATTATTTTTTTCAAACAGGCCTCAATTTGCCCTCATAAAACTTTATAAGATTAGGGTACTGTTGAACGCGCAAATTGCTGAAACTTTCAAATTGATAAGAGAAATCTTGACATAACAGGTAGTGCCTCGTCAAACCCCTTGTTCTTCTAAGACTTTTTGATTAATATTTTTGTTAGGGACAAAGCAGATCATCATTATTAAAGTAGCACATTTAAAAAACGTTGTTTAGCTGCATTTTCGGTTCAAAACCTGATAGTTTTCAACTAAATTTAGGTTGTGGACTGTTTCACGTTTTAGTGTCTTTCTGGATTGATCCCTGTACCACGGCTTGGGGAAATGGTTTAGTAAAGTGTCATATGAGTGCTAGTCATGTGTTGAACCCACCTACCTACGAGATCGCTTTGGCTCCAAATGATGCTTTACAAGTCCCTACCTTTTGCAACCAGTGCAAGCCCTGCAAGCTCATAGCCTTAAACGTGCTTCTAAAAACTGTCACACAACTCATGAATGCCAGAAAAAGCCGTTTTGCCCCAAACACATCTGATCCGAAGGTGCAAGACACCTGATTCGTTTTGCCCGAAGTGGCAGCATTCAAAGATCCCCTCACCCTTGACATGGGCTATCTTTCAAGGTTGGGGTCTTCATTTGTGATAGAAATTCAAGCACGTTCTAGAAGAACAGGACTAGAACGAATTTGCTAAAACAAGAGGAGAATTACGCAGGTTTGCCACTGTAGTAGGCTGTACATCTGTTACAATTAAGTCATGACTACACTAGTTGAGTACGGAACCAGGTGTTTGTATGAGACTACTGATTTTTACTCTGTCCTGATCGTCCGGTTTGCATCTTGATTAAAACTGAAAAGTTTTCATTATCGGAAATGTTGCGAAGAGAACTTTTATCTGTGTGTCAGGCTTATGCAGAATCACATAGAAATATTTTCAACTACAGCAAAACCGTTTGTATGACGTTTAAGGCACATTGAGTGCAAAAAACACAGTCACCCCATCACTGACACATGGGTGGTAAAAATAAAAAATCTGTTAACCACTGCAAATATCTGGGAGTTGTACTGGATACTGAGCTTTCAGATGCCAAAGACATTCAGAGACATTTGCAATTAACATAGTGTGCAGCAAACAAGCTGCAAGCCCATTTTCCCGATGTTCAAATGTAGCAATTGCGGTCGGCATAAGCTCAGTGGTAAAATGTCCGCCTCCCAGTTCGAAGGTTGGGTGCTCGATCCACAGCCGCTGAGTGAATTGACGTAGCGCTCCTCGGGCAAGAGCGTTCACCTCAACCGCTCCGACAAGAAGCACAATTCAGGATTCGGCCTGCCGCCAACTGCCATCACCAAAAAAATGCGGTTAAAAATGTAGTTTTTCTTTTCTTCTGTTCGCCCATGTATGCATCACAATCATGGTGGAATTTCAGAAAGTCATGCAGGTAAAGATTGCATGTGGCCTATAATTTTGGATGGAGAGCTATATACAACCTGCCCTGGACAGCGAATGTTAGCAGTCATGACTCATCAGGTTCAACGTAACATTCCTACATTTGAGGCATCAAGAAAAAATATACACTTGTTTCTGGAAAGATGAAGAACCTCTAATAATGTAATGGTTGCCTGCTTTGACGCAGTCAGCTTCTTTATATTCATCCTTATTCTTTGAACACTACAACCGCATTTTCTTTTTAACTAAGTGCTCGGACATTGAAGTGTTTGTTTGTTTGAGGGTGTAGGGACTTGTTTGTTGGTATGTTGTAGAGATCCCTACTAGTTGAGGGGTCAACCTAGTTGTTGCAGGAGCACAGGTCGGTCTCCCAACTAAGCAACCTGACGTCTTGACGTTGCCAAGCCGAAGCAAG
>Ga0210059_1006990_pt1 | contig 18011 bp, 19 predicted proteins | sample Ectturendosymbi2_FD_188042 | JGI IMG/M metagenome (GOLD analysis project Ga0210059, IMG submission 188042) | Ecteinascidia turbinata endosymbiont from Florida, USA - Sample 2 (SPAdes) (version 2) | ecosystem: Host-associated > Tunicates > Ascidians > Unclassified | place: Key West, Florida... | reverse complement strand
CTCGTGTTCATCACACGAAATAACACACTCTGCAACATCAAATGAATAGGGTAGATATGCAATGCGAAAACGAAAACACTTTTACTATCATAAACTCAGGAATGCGAAATTGTTCTCAGTTTTTCCTACCATGTTAGACACTCAAACTATAATAGTACTTTGCGTGTTTTTTTGCAGCAAATTCATGTATCAGCTCGTCAAAGTTTAGTTTCTGTAATAGTTCGCTTTCAATACTCTTCAGCGCAGTGGCGTAGCAAAGGGGGGCAGAGGGCCCTGGGTCCCGGGCGGCACTTTGTTGATCAAAAATTAATTTTGAAAGGAGTTTAAAAGTTGTAATTCTGCTTTATTATTTTTAAATCAATTTTAAAACTTTACTTATAATGCTTTAGTTATAATTTAAATCAGTTTTCAAGCTTTAGTTTTCAGTTATAATTCTTTCAAGTGTAGTCTTTAGAAGCCCTAGATTGGAAGGCTAGCCTAGAAAAAACAAGAAATGTGGTTGTGGATTGAGCGAATTAATGAAATGTTTTCTCAAAAAATGTGGGTCAAATGTAATGTGCTTAAGTACTTCAGTGTTATTCTTGAAATCATGGCTTTTTTAACACACTTACGTAGAGGCAGTTGTTCCGCAGTCCCTACACCTTTTTCTCCATACAAGACATTTCCCATCCCAGTAAAAAGTCCTTTGAACAAACAAAAGTGATGACATTCGACTGCAGACTAGCAAACACTACTGGTCCGTTAGTTCGAGGTTTATGCTGCCCCTCCTCTCAAAAACTGATAAAAAACGCCCTGCATAAAATCACTGTAATCAAGGCTATCTTAATCCTTTTTCTTCTCTCGTTCGCTTCTTAGCAACGCCCCAACGGCACGTCATTACATCACCTGACACCAAGGCAGGGGCGCAACGAGCTCTTCATTTCGGGGGGGTGCAATTATCATGAAATTTCGTTCGATGACCTCACCATGCTTATTCAACCGTGGTACAACTTTTTCGCAAACGGTCACAGATAAAGTTTCTTCGCAACATTTCCGAAAATGAGAACTTTCAGTTTTAATCATGATGCTGACCGAACGACCAGGACAGAGTAAAAATTATAGCCTAATACAAACACTGGTTCTAGTGTTTCCAACCCGGGTTTACCCGAACCCGATACCCGATACCCGTTTTTGGCTATTTTCTACTACCCGTAACCCATTTTTTCAACCAGCAAACCCAGATATTTTGAAAAAAACTAGAATTGCTGTGCATTCAAATATTAGTAATTCTGATAACACTGAAGTTGAAGAGTGGCGTGTGCAATGGCCAAATTAGCACATTTGAACCTTCAACTGTTACCTGGAAGCGCGAATGTGCGGGTTTTGCTCACTGACTACCGCACGTTCGTTGTTGGTCCGTTTATAACTTCTTTCAGTTGACCTATTTAGACGGAACGTGACTTAATTTAGCCCGTAATAGGTATCTTCGCGAAGTTTAGTCTTGTCGCTAACCTAATTAAATAACTACCATGTGAGGTAGTTCTTCAAAGCTACACCGTCGTTACTAGTTATTTCATTTACTGTACAAGCTGTTATTTGCTAGTTCATACAAAAGCTGTGATGCCTTGCAGAATCGATTCATTCCTTTTCAGTTTGCAATGACTTTCTACAAAATATTTGGCTTCCTTTTAGAAACTACTAGAGCTAGATCCTTAATCATACGCATTCAGTTTAAGTTAGTAACCAAAGAAACCCAGAAACTTATAGCTACTTCTCATATAATAAGGTTCAACAGACACCAAAGTGGCATTTGTGCTCCGTCATAAAAAAGGAGGTACTTCAAGCACTGCACGTTTAATCAACCATTTGAAATAAAGCACAGAATCCATGTAATCCTTAAGAGTGAAGACCACAAAACTATTCCGGCACAAGAAGAGATCCGATCACAAATTGTGATAAAGGAAATGTGTCTGTTTGAGGCTACAAGGAAGAGGTCAAATAGCCTTGAAAAACTGTACACTGCCTTATTTACAAACAAACTCACATCAGTGGAACCAGAGAGGGCTTCTTCAGCCACAGGACTATTTGCCACAAAACTCAGCAACTCACTAAATGATGAGCGTATACTTTGATTGTGATGCGTCAGTATTACAAACATCATTAAACCACTGTGCTTAACTTAATCAATAATTCGCTAATAAACTGCGCAGTGACCAACAACAGTACAGTACTATTTAAATCAGGGGTCTCAAACACACGGCCGCGAGGGCATTTTGTGCGGTTCGCGATGTGTTTGGGAAATTTCATACAAACAACAGTAAGTTAGTTTATTCACCGGTGTTTAAAAGTGGTTGGCCATCGAGTGAAGAAGCTCCTTTTAAACGAACGTTGAGACTTTTAATCGAACGTAGAGACGGCTAGAAATTATTTGCCTGTAACTCACGATACCTTTCGCAGGAAATAAGATGTAAAAGCTGTTTCTTGTAAAGATGAGGTACCGCCATTGTTGCGTCACAACACCATAATGCGTCCCTTGGGTTACTTTGTAGGTCCTAATTTGGCCCACGGAGCAATTTGAGTTTGAGACGCCCGATCCAAATGATGTTGAGCTTTTATCCCTCAAAATCGTATTCATTTAAAAACCTAAAAAAATCGTGTTTTCCCGTATTTTCCTCAGCTACCCGAAACACGGGTTTTTACATTTTGTCCGTACTCCACTAGTACAGTCATGGCTTTAGTGTTGCAGATGTATAGGCTACTAGTAAACCTGCCTAGCTTTTCGTCTTGTTTTAGCAAATTCGTTCTAGCCCTATTTTGGCATGGGTTTGGATTTCTATCACAAATGAAGATCCCAAACTTGAGGGATATCCTATTTCAAAGGTGAGGGGATCGTTGAAGGCTTCCATTCCGGGAAAACGGATGAGTCTTGTGCCTTTGGCGCATAATGCATCAGGTGTGTTTGGGGCAAACAGGCCTTTTCTGGCATCCACGAGTTGTGTTAAAGTTTTTAGAAGCAAGTTGAAGCCCATGAGCTTTCATGGCTTGCACTGGTTGCAGAAGTTAAGGTCTGGCAAAGCGTCATTTGGAGCCAAACCGGTGTAGTAGGTAGGTGCGTTCAACACTTGACTAGCACTCAAACGACACTTTACGAAATCCTTTTTCCCAAGCCGTGGTATTGGTAACAACCCAAGAAGACACTAAAACGTGACAGTCCTCACGCTAAATTTAGAAGAACGATCAGGTTTCGAACCGAAAATGCAACTAAACAACGTTTTTTTAAGAAGTGACCTAAGTTCATATGGCGATCCGTTTTGGCCTCAAAAAAATAATCAAAAGGTCGTAGAAGAACAAGCGGTTTGATGCGACCGCAAACTTTTAATAACAACCAACATGTCAAATTTCTCTTGTTACTTCAAATGTTTCAGCAGTTTGCAAGGTTCAACAGTACCCTAATGTTATAAAGTTTCATGAGGCCAAATTGAGGCCTATCTCAGAGAAAACTTGTACACTAACAAATGGATAAAAAAATCTCCAACATTTTGACAATTCCAGTATATTTTTGGTTAAAGTACCAATCATTTACAAAATTTTCGATCAGATGGGCGGTCTCAAGATAAATTTTGTAAGGAGATAATTTACCAGTAGTACAAACAAAAGTTCAAATAAGAATTTTCTTTAAATGATTAGAATATACAATTTCGTCTTTATTCTTTGAAAGTTTCTGTAAAAATGTCAAAATTGTCATGCAATGCTATGAAAATTTCGGGGGAAGCAAATGCCCCAAATGTCCGAAATGCCCCCCCTGGTTGCGCGCCTGCACCTAGGCATTGATGACGAACATTTCTTGGCACATATCATGCCATTTTTTATGTTCAGTAGGATGCTTCCAAGAAGTGCCACAAGCTATAGCCTATTCCAATGTGGTCCAACTTCAGGCCAACGGGCCATATATGGCCCACCACAGCGTTGTCAGTGGCCCGCGGATGCATTCAGGAAAAATATTCAAATCTAAAATATGTTGAAATGCGGTTGGGGTTTATGTTAAAAATATATTGAAATCTTTGTCTTACTGAATTGCTTGCGCTGGATAAAGTGCATTTGCACAAGAACAATGAATAATACCTTTTCTGTGTACTATTATTCTTTTTTGTTTTATTTATTTTTTTACGATCAAATTAGAAGGTAGGCACTCCGATAACTCTCCACTGGAACACCTTATAAGGTAGATAACCTCTGTTTTTTTACGTTGTCCCGGCTTTCTTTGTCTTGGTGAAGACATCTGGCGCAATTGAACTCAGTACCTCCAAGTAACTCTGTCTATCTATCCGCTAAATGCGGCATTCTCAAAGTGGCTCCTAGCCAAATTAATTGCCCATCCTGGCAATTAGGTAATTTAATTAGAAGAAGCATAACACCTTTTAATAAAAATGTACAATAGTTACGGTGTTAGAGATTGAAGATAGCTTTGTAAAATTAGTCAGTAAAGATAGATTTCCCAACCTGAAAGATTTCGCACTAAAAGTGCATTCGGCATTTGGAAGCACATGCACCTTATTTAGTTTAAAACTTGTGAATCTGTTGTTTCATAGCCTAAATCATTTTGTTGGAAGTGGTCCGAAAGTAGCCACGTTTGGTAAAATAGCCCGTAGGTCAAAAATAGTTGGCCAACGCTGGCCTAGTCATTGGGTGGGCTTATCAACAATAAATTTTGGCGATTGAAGTGAAGAACTCTGCAAAGGTAACGTTGCTCAGTTTCAACAAAACTGCTGTTTTTCTATGTGACGTAATGGTGTTGGAAAATGCCGTTCTTGAAGCGAGATGGTGCAGTTGGTGTGTTTGCGAAGGTAACTTGAGTTCAGATTGTAGGTTTGAACTGCAAGTAGAGTGAATCAGTCAGCTGATAGGCAATGTGGGTTTAGTAGAAATCTCCTTTCTTCAGCGGTAATCGTAACATTTGCAGTCATAGAAAAAGCCATTTCAACAAGAAAAGCTTACCAAAGGTGTTGCTCTCATTTTGATGAAATTGAAGTATGAACCTTAGTTTGAAAACCTAACGCAAGGGCAAACGATATGTTTAGGTATGATTGCCGTGAAGGCTTTTATTAAAAAGAGCGTTAATCCAAACAGTTGAACAACTTGTCAGTGGTTGTGCTGAATAAAGTTTTTCAGCCCATACCGCAGAATGTAAGATGTTGTAATCACTGCTGAACATTAAAAAGGCCTATCCCACCTGGCCGGTTTCGTAATACAGTTCTCCAAATACACATATGTTGGTAACGAACGAAAGCACGCAATAACACTATGCACGTGTAATTTGATCGAGCCTAACAGCTAGACCAAGTTTGCAGGTCACGATGAAGGTTGCAAGCCAGCGCTCACCCACAGCCGGTTTTAAGCCTATTTCATCAAAATGGTTCCCGCGCCTATAGAGGGCTCCACGCAAGTGCTGACAGAGTTAACATTTCACTCTTTTTATTAGATTAAACCCAGGGATGCCGGAGAGTGGGTGCATGATGGGGGCATTTCCCCTCTGCCTTTTCATAAAGGGGGCAACGGGGGAGACGATGCCATTTTATGAAGATATCATAGGTAATTTCATGGTTTACCAAGATCGAACTGAAACATATTTATTGCAGCTATTCGCGCACCGAGAAACTTCAGACTGGTTTTCTATAATTCTGGCATTATTTTTGAGGTCAACATCGTTGCTGAACAGAAACAAGCATAATTGGTAACGATTTTCTTTTTACAAATTTATATTGCCCTCAACTTTTGTACTACCTTCCCCTGCCCTATTACTGTTCCGGCGTCCCTGATTTAACTCAGGTGAAGTAAACACTGAAACGTTTTTAACATCACATGAAATCATATCAAATTTATTAATTATAGCCTGCTTTATGCAGTACATATACTTTTTGTAGTTAAAGATGGGGATACTACGCGAAATATTAACATAGAGAACTTTTTTAATCTGCAAAGTAGGTATGCCGCCATGACACCACTTAACTTTCCTGTTTGATACCCTGGAATGAGCAAACGATTAAAGTTAAGTGATGGGCTTAGCGGAGACTAAAAACCAACAGGGAAGAAATTTTGACGAAACATGACGGTTCTATACATGCATGTGTAAAGAAAGAAGAAAAATATCGCTAGAGTAATTATGAGGAAGGAGGCAACAAGCATAAAAAGCAAGACTCATGATCGAAAATGAAAATCAAGACCCATTTCAGTTTGTAAGTGTTTAGTTGTGATCTTCACGATGCTTTATTAATCCTTATATCTTTAAATAAGCACGAAACATAGTCTTCTTTCATTTTGAGTTCTTGCCAGCAAATTTTAGGGGTGAAAAAGACGGCAATTTTATGGTGGGCCCCGGGCGACACTTAGCCTCGCTACGTCACTGCTTCAGCGACAAATGATTTAAAGATTGCTGTGACATTGATGACCTGAGTTCATTCTTTGTCCGTTTCAGTTTTGAAAATGACGTTTCACCACTGCTGTTTGAGCACATTAAACAAAGATATATACGCACAATGATAGCAATGTTTGGAAAAAGTGAAATCAGGTTTCTTTCCTGAATTAAGCGATGCATAAATGTTTCGTGCGACTCATCTCCCTGTTTTTCGTCGACACATATCTTAACAAAATTAGAGATTTGGAGTAATTGACTTTCAACTGAATGTTCCACAATAATATCATTGGAATAAACAACGGCAAGTTTCTCACCAGCAATACGCATGTCATTAATGTTTGCTGTATCTCTTCCAAGTTCTAGAGAGAAATCTAAAGCGGCTACTGAGCATCCTGTAAGCATCTGTCCGTTTATTGTAAGGCTATTGCGAGTTGATCCACAATTGGAAAAATGCATTAAAACTCTAAACTGATCTCTACAGGAAAGCACACACTCAGTGGCGGACGTCAGATGTGAATTATATTAAATCGTTGAGTAACGACACCTGCTTAGTCGCCTTTCGGTTTGAGTTTTACCAGTTTTTTGTCTTTCCCAGTTCCTCATAGTTGTTAAAGTGTCCTCCTAAAGTAAGTAAAACTTCTTTTAGTGGCAGTAGCGTTTTGTAAACGGTATTCAGTGATACGCTTGCACTTTCCGGTAACTTAGCTGCGGCGTCAAAACGATATAGAACGCAATCCCAACGTTCAGTAACAAAAAACATTTTTTAATTTTCTGAACATGTTGCTAATACCTGCAGCCTTGGCCTTCGTTTCAGCTTTTTCACTGCTGTCTTCTATAATTTCATCAAGAACTCCCCAAATAAATTGATATCTTATTTGAAGTGCATCGTAACATGCTTTGTGCCCTCCTCTTTTCCTCTGTGTCGTGGACAAGAACAACAACGCAGCATCGAGCGCGCTGACGCAACGAACGGCATCCAAGAACACCATGACGCCATAAAAGATGACATTGACAACTTTGTAGCAAAGCAACTGAAGCGTCATCAAGAAGAAAAAAAGGCCAGGCCAAATACAGTTGCTACTGGCGAATGGGTTCAACAAAGCCACCCAAAGTCATGAAACAATCACCCCAGTCCGATCTGTGAACAACGTACCGAAAACGACTTCTTGCAAAATGTTGCAATACTGCCGTGCAATAAGAAGTGTTAAACAAAGCTGTGTAGACGCAATGACGACTAGGGCAGTAAATAGCAAATGACGTAATGCGAAATGTGCACACAACAAATTATGACGTAATTGTTTATCTTAGGAAAAAATACTTGCGCAATAAAAAATAAAAAGAAAGAAAGAGATTAGGGAATTTCCAAAAACCATGCCTATAAATTTAAACAAATTTTGATAAAAGAAGGAGAATCAAAATTTCACAGCGCTATTATGAGCAGCTTTGTGAAGAAGTGCAACTATTCCGTTGTAGTGATACGACATCTGTTGTACTGATCTATGCTCCTGGACTTCGGTGAAGGGAGAGGCGTCGGTTGTACATGTTTTGTCATGTATCACAAGGGAGGTGCTCGGTGAAACGAGTTCCCTTGGGCAGAAATGAATTACGAATGGTTATGTGATTACGTTATTGAATTCGTGTGCAGAGGCTGTCTCGCCAGCGGAAGCAATAATGAAATTGTGCTTGGCAGTGAAGCCCAAATTCCCGCTTAGCGACAGAAACCGAATCGCTGGTGACATTTCCTAAATTGTGCATAAGAAATTGCATGCATCTGCAAGAAATTGCGAAAGCCAGAATCTACGCAAGAAATTGCCGTGGAAAAGAAGGCACAATATGCACCAATCAGAATAGCGCACGACCAAATTGACAGTCATTCCATAGGAAAAAGGAGGGAAATTCTGCAGAAAAAAACTTTCCTTCTTTAAATTACAATGCACAAAGCTTGGCTTGCCATTTTTGTAAAAATTTTTGAAGATAAAGGTAAAACGCAGGATTGTGCATTGCGACAATTTCTGAAAACGTTCTTGTGTAACAACTGCATAGTGAGACTTGTAAATGCAGTTGATTCATTGCATAGCAGCGCAGTTTGAATGGTAAACGCTGTTATTGTAAGTGAGTGTATATACCGTTGGAAGAACTAGGAATAAAATTGCTCTGTTTAAATTAGTATGAGTGATCCCAGTACTTGTAGAATTACTGCAGGTATTGTTGATTGCTGTGCTGTCTCTGCTGTTGTCTGTGTCATATGGGAAGGAGATTGGCCTTGTTTAGCATCCCAACGGGAAAGTGAGAACCACGGTGTAGAATAATAAACTATAACCTTTCTTACTTTTATATAGTTTGTCACCAGGCAGTGGTGCAGCTAGAGTGTGGGCTTCCCGGGAGGGAAGACATAAAAATATGTAGCCTATTGCACAGTGACTCGCTCTTAAAGCTTTGTATATATATTAACTAGTTTGTGCACCATAATATTACAGTACTCTCAAATGCTCAAATATGGTATGCTTTAAATACGAACCAAAAAACTCAAACATTGCAAGTAACAGTCAAACAAAACGCAAAAATGACATGGGGAAAAATAGTTTTTAAAAGTGTAAAAAATTAGGACCATCTTTATTTTTCAAATGAAGACTACAATTTTGTACACAGTAACTTTTCTTGCCTTTTTGCTAGCAAATTCTTCAACGGCAATGTCAAAATTTATTTCATCTGTCAGTTGTTGCTCTATAGACGGTATGGCAAGATTTCGCATCCGCAAGGTGCTCATATTAGATCTTAAGTAATTCTTGATCAGTTTTAGTTTCGAAAAACTCTCACAGGTAGCAACACTAACGGCAATTTTGATGAAAATCCGCAGCATTATTACTATATTTGGAACAGAGTTCCCGAAGTTATTCTTTTGAATAAACTGCAAAGTTCAAAGGAGCCTTCTTTCTCTACTGTGAACTGTATGTCGGGAACATCGTATAACTGTGATGCAACAATAACGTTCTTCTTAATTGCAGAACACTGAACAATAAGCGACGCAACAACTATCAATATTTATTTTTTCCACTTAACCTCCTGTACAACTAACTGGCCCACTTGGAGTCTGAATGCAACACGGTGATCTAAACAATTTTCATAATGACGCATCAACATACTGAAGCAAAAATCATTTCCCCTAAAGAAACGAGAAACCGTCACGGATCCCTTAGAACTCACGTAACCCCATTACATGTTTTGCGGAACACTAGAGCTCCGCGGAGCCCCTGTTGAAGAATATTGAGCTAGATTAAATTTCTCCACACACACAGAAATTCATTTTGACCAGCACAAATCCAACTACATATTTATTAGATTTACACAAAAATCTTTTTTAAACCCAACAAGGCGCTTTTACTCGCAGGTAAGAAACCTAAGAGCACATACAAAAGCTTAGTTAGAGCTCACCACAGCCACACGTTTGCCCACAGTCATCCACCATACTCCAAAATTGTATGACGTCATATAAAGACTACGATCAAACGTCAACAACGACCCAATACTCGATCAATCAACCATGTAGTGAATCAGCAAAATTTGACTCAAGTGAGTTGATAAGCGTGTTGAGAACCGTGTTGCAACGTCATGTAAAAAAGCCTATTGATACAACATCCCAGATACACGATTGTTGATTATTTGGCTAAGATAACATTCGCTTAAATACACATGGCATTGTTTAAATTACAAAATCAAAAACGTCCTTCAACTGCGAGTAGTGTTTCGACATTAAAACCACTTTTATTTCAATACAGCCTGTACAGGTTTGTAGTAGAATCCTGCGCGGGGCGGGTGCAGGTTTAACTTGCTGCGTGGCGGGTTGTACTTGGTGCGGGTGCGGGGGGGGGCGGGTTGAGAACTTCTTTGTGCGGGTAACTGAGTGTTGAGCCAAAGCACGTGAACTTAATCAGTTCAAAAATCGCAAAACACGTGGATGTACTAAATTTATTTACCAGCATTGCACTTAGGACAGTAGGCCTGCAGCAATTATTGCTGCATTACATTATGATGTAACAACCCATTGTTGCGAAACATTAGCTCAGACTCTTGCCATGTGGTGGGCAAGTGAACATTTTCCAATGCTACCGTCGTACTTGAAGAGGAATAATTCACTCTAGCAGCACTTCTAAATGGATAAAACAATACTTAACGCACAACTAGTCACAACTGAACTAAAACGTGTTTTTTATCACCTCAAATCTGTTGACTGCGAAAGATCAGATCTGTGGAAAGTTTTGATTTGGTCGTCAATGAAAAAGAATGAGTAGCTTGATTTTGCTGCTTGTTAGACTTGTCATCAGACGTTATGAGCAGGGAAAGTTTTTCAACTTTTTTTACAGCTTGCAACAGCTTCTGAAATACTCAGAATTTATGTAGCACGATGAGCTGGTTGCAGGAATTTTATATTGCAACTTTTTCCTTTTTCGCATGCAACTTTTATCAAGTAGGTCTATTGCGCAAAATATAAAAGTGTGATTTAAAAAACATGCTTGATAACTATTTCAGTATAGTTCTGTTCTCTCTGATAACCGATTTGAACTGAATAATGACCTAAAAGCAATTGTAGAAATGACCCGGCCAAACAAACATCAGTCCAGAACTATAGGCCAAACTGTTAAATTGCCAAGCAACTTCATGCACTGTGGAGCGAAGTTTTAGCATGCGACGCAAACTGTTGGCAAATGATCGCCATTTCTCGCCAGATAATGTTTGGAAATGTTTACCATTATATGTAAATAAATCGCTTGAGCAAATCATTGTCGTTTAAAATGCTTATGCATAAATGCAACTTTTGTTAAAAATAAATGCATATTTCCCACGATTTTATTGCAACAAAAACTTGCCTTAGTTATGAGTTCTTAGTAGTTTTCTGACAGGTGTGAGTTTGAGACAGAAAAGTGCGGGGCGGGTGCGGGTTAGAAGTGTGCGGTTGCGGGCAAAATTTCTCAAACTCCTGCGGGTGCGGGGCGGGTTTAAATTTTGCGGGTGCCGGGCGGGAGCGGACACAAAATTTCAACCCATGCAGGACTCTAGTTTATAGCCTACACTGTAGGCTATAAAATCGTGGGAAATATGCATTTATTTTTAACAAAAGTTGCAGTAAAAAGTTGCATTTATGCAGAAGCATTTTAAACGACAGTGATTTGCTCAAGCGATACTACGGGCTATGCTGTAGGCCCTACAGCATACCCCGTAGTGCCGTCCCCACAAAAGTGCCGCCAGGGGCGGACCGCCCCGTCCCCCCTTAGCTACGCCACTGTCACCAGGGGCAAGAACAAGCTATTACACAATAAAGTGGCAACCTGAACATCCTTGGACTGATTCGTAAGATTAGCGGCAACGAAATAATTCTCGAAGACAGCTTCCCAGGAGCGCCACACCTCCGCAACATTTGAGGCGGAAAAATTCATCTGACCAGGCGGAGCGAGATTCGTCATGGCGGAGGCTACAGCTAAACGGGTAAAATCACTTCTGACACCATGTGAAGTTCTTATTTGTGACGTGTAGATCTTGATCTCCTTGTCCAGCTATGATTGCGTCAGATTAAATCATGCGTTTTATCATTACTGCACCGGAGCACCTACCCTGCACAGCACATGTCAAAAAAACAAGAAGACAGCGTCAACAACGAGGTCACGTGACGGCCGATATCCACAACAGCACAGTATTACTGTTACAGCCTTCTACGAAGAACGGCATGGATGCTAGTTATGCTATGTCTCGTTCTCTCGCACTACTGATATCGCACGTTCATTCAGACTTATAGCGCCACTTCACCGTTTAATCCACATTGGGAAATGGACAAAACTTTTTCGCCAATTTACTCTTCAAGTCAAATAAACTACGTGGAAGCAGAAGCTGTAGAATTTTCGCGCTTCCGCTTCCACAGTAAAAGGACCGCTTCCACCGCTTCCGCCTCCAGCTTCCGCTTCCACATCCCTGGTTACAACACTACTGCAGAGTAGGGCGCCAATTCCTAAACTGGTCGAGTCCAGGTAAAATGCGAATGCATTGTGACATGCCACGCCATCAGTCAAACAGACACTGCAAAGTTCGGTCACTCATTCACAGAGTAAAATGCGAATGTACTGTTCAAAGAATAGGGACGAAGAATATTTGTACTATGGGCATAGGCGTAGCCAGGGAGGGGTAAAGGTGCCATGGTCCCCCCAAAATTTTTAGAAAATATAGTCATTTTGTGTTTTGAGAGGCGTTTTTCTAAACAAAATTTTTCTAAACAAACAAATCCTCGTTTCCCGCTATCTGACACAAAACTGCTGGGAACGGATTTCTCCCAATGCATTTCACCCCTTTAATTCGGAAACGTCGCTGTCCGAATCTGACACGGAAATTTAAGAGCGCATATCTCAAATCAATAGAAAAGATAACCGCTGAACCGGATTACGCCAACTGTTACTTAGTTGTTTATTAAATCACAATGGAAGTGTGAAAGTCAGTTCTCTACGTACGCTGCAGACATGGGGTAGTCGTAATCGTCCATCGTAATCGATACAGTTTTTTGAGTAATAGTAATCGATTGAATTGACCAAAAATGAAATGTATTCGTAATCGTAATCGATTACATTGCCAAATTAATATTACAAATCTTTTAATCTACATTTGAGATCAAAAGACTGTATTTAGATGCAGCCTTTTTAGTTCGTGAGTTCGTTTCGTAGCTGCATCAAGGACGATGTTCACAAGTCTAAGCTTGCTTGATCTCCCTAATAGACTTCTGAAGGCTAGCAAATACTGCTTGAAATAATAGCACACTGATAGTATAATTGAAGTCATTCTTTTATTGAAAATAAGACATTTGCAAATATAAATTAAAACACTCACCATTTATACGCATCCAAAAATCAAAAAGGCTCTCTCGAATCAGGTTCACAGACACAAGTCAATTTCTGGGACCATTTTCACAACCAGCAAGATAATCTTAAAACCTCCAAAGTAGCTTTCGTAGCTGAAAACCTGTCGTTACATTAACTCGTCGTCAAATGAATGACTTACTGTTGAGGAGAAGGGCTTTTGTCTAATTTAATCGTGACGGGCGTTTCCAACGTTTGAAGTTTCGGTAATCAAAAGGTTGTCAGTCAGTTTCCGAGTTTACAGTCACGATTTCAACGGCTTTCGTTTTTGTCAGCGATGCAGAATCTTTATGTAAACAAGTTAAGTTTTTGTTGCAATCATTTGGTGACAAGGTTGTTAAATATTTCAAAGTTCTACAATTTAGAATGACATAAGTTCATTTGGACAACCCAATTTTTTAATTTCAAATGTTAAAGTTAACCCAAAAAAAATGCCAATTTAGAGTGAGAGGGATTTATTCGGACAAGCCAAATTAATCGTTCTGAGCGTCAGAACTTCACTTGGACAAAGCCAAATTATTGTTCAAGAGTGATAAGGATTTAGGGGGACATGTCACTCGTGTTGACAGAAAACAAGTCTTTCTAAGTGACTTTTATTTTCAGTCTGAAGCTCAAGCTGTCAAGGTCGAGGTATTTCTACCAGTCGCGCCTCAACAGCACTCACGGTCAATCCGTCGAGCAGGAAAGCTGCAAGGCAGAGCTTCGTTTTACTTCTGCAGCAAAACCAAAAGTGGTTTAAACTACCGAAGGAGTTCATTCGCCGAGATCGACAAGCGAACTGAACTTGACTGCGAGAATCGCCCTATTTATACCCAAAAATCACGCGTTGAGGGCGTGATCACTGCATGCAGGGTTCTCAAGTTCAACTGGAAAGTCCCTAAGGGTATTTGCACTTCCTGTCTGGCTTATCACATGATTAGGTCGTGACAGGAAGTGAAAATAAGAGCATTATCAGAACGTGATTGGAGTGAGAGCAGAGCAAGGTTCTGTTCATGTTCAGTATGTAGTTCATGCTTGCTTCTTGATGCTTGGCCTGTTTCGATGTTCATCAGTATTTCTTTGTCTTCTCAGTGCTGGTGGTGAATCCAGTCTTCTTGATTGTTGAGTATTGTTTTATTTTGTAATACTTTATTTTAGATGTAGTAGACTTTATGTCTGCTACATTAATCGTAATCGACCACTACTTGCGCGATTATACTTGGAAATATTTGCCCTGCATCACTGTACGCTGAACCGCGATTGTGGTGGTTGGATTTTCTCTTTATCATCATTTGTTATGGTTATGTTTCAGGGTAGGCCATTTCCCCGTCTGTGCGCGTTAAATACAGATCGTCCAGCGGCCAGCGCAATGTTGGTAGCGAATTCTCCCTTTGTTGCAGCTGCCCTTCCTGTTGGCTGCCAGAAGTAACGTAGTTGGACGTAGCAACAAAAAGAAGAGCTTTACTTAAAAACGGGTTGACACTTCGGCAGCAGAATAGCGGGAGATTACGAGAGGAGAGGTCTTGGTTTTATCAATATATATTCAGAGTGAACTTATGAATGTAAGTGCTGGAGTAGGCTATTTATATAAATTAGTACAGCAATTTATGTACAGTAAATTAATTTCTTTTCAGAAGAATAAGATACTTTAATCCAAGTGGAAAGTACTTTTCCACAACACTGATAACTAGCATGTCAACCGTGATCCACCAGATACTGCTAAAAAATTCAACGAAACTAGTGAGGTTTTGTTGATGATTGACATTTGGTCCAATAGGCAGATGCGCAGCTATATCGGCGTCACTGCTCATTCATTTCAAACTAAAAGCTGCACAGTGCTATGCTGGTTTGCAGACGATCGTAACCGGCAGTTAGAACATGCAGTCAGCAATTTTGAAGAATTAACAAACGAATTTTCAGCGTTGCGGAACGAATGTTCAAGCCTGATAAATGTCATTTGACTGTTAAAGATTTGAAGCCTTGATGTTTGTCAACTGTAACAAAGATTTTAAACATTGATCATTTTTGTTTGATAATATTTAAAGTGTTAGTTGCAGTGGAGTAACTGACACTAGGAATGAGGGGCGATTTGATTCCGCTGGCTAGCTAAATGTAAAAACCAGGCCCCCACTTAACTTATATTTCGGTTTTAATATTATTTTAATTGGTTTCAAGTAAGTTGTCGTCTTTTTGCGTTTGCCGACGATCCATCCACACCAGGATTCACCATTATTTCTCAAGTTTTTTTTTCTGAATGTTGAGTTGTAGGTCACCTACAGAGGACAATTGGCCTCTTTCAGATAAGTTTCCCTCTAGCTCAAACCTCTAATTCCACCACTTGTTTGTTGCCTGCACGAACATCTCATTACACAATGATTGTAAGTTTTTTCCGGTGCTTGATTTTGCAGATTAATAATTTCATTTATTGCATTCATTAATAGCGTATGTTGTCTGAAAATATACTTACATCAAACCATGCAAATTAGGTTTGTTTTGGTTCTGAAGATGTTTCAAGACAAATGAAATCGCGATTGTAATCGTGATTACTTTTAATGTAGCCTAATCGTAATCCATTACATTGTGATTTTGTTTAATCGTAATCGAGCAGGTAGCAAGTAATCGTAATCGTAATCGATTACATTTGTACTGTAATCGCCCCTTGCCTGGCACGCTGAATGCGTAGCAGTGGCAGAATCAGGGTTGCCAATTTGGCTTTTTAAAGCCAGATTTTGCAATTCTGGCTTTTTTTAACGCCTCTGGCTTTTTTTGGAAATAAAAAAGGCAGACAAAATCTGGCTTTTTCTAGCTTTTTTTCAGTCGGAAAAGCTTCGCTCTGGCAAAACATTGTCTGAGTTGCATATTCATTACAAATCTCTTCTCACGAGAGTCTATGACCATGTAGGGTGCAGAGAATAGGAGTACTGCTACCCTAAAAATGATCGATGTTGTTGATAAGAAACAAATGTACGACAAGGCAATCATGGGAAAAAGAAAATGCTTTGAAATTATACTATATCGATGTTTCTAACGGGTTTTAATGTTATTTTGTGTTTGGTGACAGGGACGCACGCAAGGGGGCTGAGGGGGCTAGAACCCCCCCCCCTTAACGGAAATCGCCTAAACACAAATTTGTTGCTGACATTTGTTAAAACACAAAACAATTCTGCACATGGATAGATAGCTATATAAAGATTTCGATTATAACTAGTGGTGTAGTGATCTGTTATCTTCTTACGTTACGAGTGTTACACTTCATTTGCAATGAGTAAATCGTGCTAAGACTATAGGAAACCCTCGCTGAATGTCGCTTTTTGATAAAGACGTTGCGGTTCATGAGTCAAAATGGTATTGAGAGAAACCGCTTCATAAATGCTATGACGTAGAAACTCTGCATGTGTTGCGCAATGCGTTACGATTGGAGTTGTTCCTCCTGTAGTTTGAAATTCGGGTACCGTGGTAGTCAGAAGAGGGCGAGGAAAAATGGATAAGTTTGTAGTTGTACAACGCAAGCGGAAAAATAGTTCGTCAAGAGAAAGAGACTTTTGCAAAAGAGATAGAATTGACACTAGCTCGTGCTCAGAGTCAGCCAGTCAAGTACTCAGTAGTGAAAATGATATTGGTAACTTCGTTGGAGTTCCCCTGACTGATGCTGATCGAGGAAAGGTATTGTTTAATGCTGGTCCCCTCCTTCAGGTTTCTCGATTCCATATGTAACAGTTGGTGCTCAAAATCGAAGTTTCCAGAAGCAATGGAAATGAATTTGTATGGTTAGCGTACAGTAATATTTACAATGGAGCTTTTTGCAAATGGTGCGTTGTGTTTGCTCCTCAGACTGTCAATCGCAGCGCAAAACCTTCCGGCTCATTAGTTTCGGGCCCACACCGCAATTATAAAAAGGCAAAGCAACGTTGCAATAATCACCAAAACTGTTACTATCATAAATTATGTGCAGCCATGTTCGATAACTTTGTGCAGACAGATGCCGACAAATCCAGAGATGTACGAAATGCTTTAAACAGCAGTCATCAGAAGGCTGTCGAGGAAATTCGAAATCGTCTTTCCCATACCATCAGAACCATTGAAATTTGCCGTCGCCAAGGAATACCATTGAGGGGTCACAGAGACGCTGGTGCATTTTCACTGAACGAAACTGATTGCAATGACGGAGTTTTTAAAGCTGCCTTAAGACTGTGAGTGGAGGCTGCTGACAAGCAAACATCTGACCTCTTTTTAAAGGCTCTCTGCAACGCTTCATATTTAAGCTGGAGGGTGCAAAATCAAATTATATATTTGATAGGTGATGCCATACAAAAGCAAATACTTTCCGACATTTCCCAATGCAAATACGTTTCGATACTACAGCGGATGAAACGACTGATATAAGTCAAACAGAGCAACTTAGTTTATCTGTTCGGTTTATCAAAGATACCAAAGTGCTCGAAGAATTTTTGTGGTTTGTTCCAGTTTCTTCAACAACAGGCAAAGATCTTGCGTCTACGATTCTCACCTCAACTTGGGCTTAATCTGGAACATATGCGTGGCCAAGGTTATGATGACGCAAGTAATATGAGCGGAAATATCGTGGCGTCCAGGCTAGAGTAAAAGAATTGTACCCTCTGGTCATGTACACTCATTGCTGCAACCATGTTCTTAACTTGGTCATTAGTACTTCATCGCAGTTGCCAGTTATTAGAAATGCGATGGCAACTATATCGGACATATGCGTTTTTCTGTCGCGTTCTGCACAG
>Ga0210059_1006989_pt1 | contig 18011 bp, 9 predicted proteins | sample Ectturendosymbi2_FD_188042 | JGI IMG/M metagenome (GOLD analysis project Ga0210059, IMG submission 188042) | Ecteinascidia turbinata endosymbiont from Florida, USA - Sample 2 (SPAdes) (version 2) | ecosystem: Host-associated > Tunicates > Ascidians > Unclassified | place: Key West, Florida... | reverse complement strand
GCCCTAGAAAAATTTCCGCCTCCCCTAGAAAAATTTGTTGGGTATAGTTTGAAAATATTGGATATAGTTCAAAAAATTTGGGCCCTTCTCAGAAAACTCTTCGCCCCTCCTGGTGATCCAAGCTGGCCTGCTTGCTCATGACAAGGCGATTGCGGTATTTGTTACGCGCGTGCAGTACTTGGCAGAAACCTTGCTCAGGAAAATACGTCGTGGGAAAACCCAGTAATATTAGCTTCACTTTTCCAGAAACTTGAGATGTTCCTGGATGGTGGAATCGCATTCGCTTATGCTAGTTAGCTGGCAAAAAGCTATTTCATCCATAACTTTCTACGCAGTGTAACTTTCGGCGTGATCTCCACAACAGAATGACTTTATAGCAAGCCTCAAATCAACCGGTGGCGAAAAGGATATTTTGGAGTCTTTAGTTTAGCCAAGATTGGGTGCTTGGGCTTACTTGCTGGTCTAAGTTACTCTTTTTCTAGCCTGCTGTTCTGTTACACTCTGTCATAAGCAGGGATGTAGCGCTAACAAAAAAGGTGTGGGAACGCACCCAAAATAACTAGCCATTTTGAAAGAGCTTCGAACTAATCTTAAACCAAAACATGAAAAAGGTGTAGGAACGCCGTTCACACGCGTTCTCGCCCCACTACACCCCTGGTCATAAGTCAGATGAACCCAGTACAACTATATCCACAGACGCCAAAACACTCGAAGTGACTGAAAAACACGATAAGCACATTTTACAACTTAGGGTAGCTGTGCCTAGTTTTATTAGCCGTTAATTTCTACGTAAATTGTCTTGCAACAGTCATATTTCCAGTATTTTTACGCTGTTTCATTTAAGGTACTAACTAAAGCTTATAAAACACATGATAATGGACTGTCATATCTTTTTGCCTGCGAAACAATGGTTTGGCAATGCTTTACCGACGGCCACGAAGACTTGTTTCAAGGCAATTTCTTGAAAAAATGGAGTTTGACCGATTGGGTATTTTCCGATAACTGTATCGGTGTTCGTTGCTTTCGACCACTATCGGTATAATAAAACTATATAATGCATACTATATTTATTGAAGCTACAGCAACTGATATTGATATGCTTTTGCAGGTTTAGTTGCGAATCTGAAATAATAATTGGCTTGTTGCGACTTCGATGTAGTAATACTGTTTTGCCCATTACTAGAAGATTGCATATTAAGCAGGCTAGGCGTGGGAAGGCAAGAAATGTGGTCTTGCAGTACAGTACTTTCTTAGTTTGGTAAATGCTCTGTCCATTATGCATATAGTGCTTTACCTTTGTGATGTTCCCAGGCTTGACTCTGCTGTAGCTTTTACTGTGCTTACCAAATATATCACGCTAAGGTTAAATAACCAAATTCTTTGAAAGTTTGAACAATACGGAATTAATTTGCTTTTGAGTTAACGTCAACACCAAAGGCTGAATTATTTTGCAGTTTCAAACGCAGGAAGTTATAGCCAAAATAAAGTTAAAATTTGTAAATTTTGAAGTCAAAATTTCAATTTTTTAGGTCAAAAGATTGGTTGCCCTATAATCTTCGTGAGAACCGCAATGCTTGACTCCCAACCAGTCACAATCTCAGTGGTCTTGGATAGTTGGTGCAGTGAAGCGTTTCACAGAACCATGTTACAGTAGTTTGATTGAGTGACCAGTCCGATATGTGTTTTATAAGCTTTGTTACAAACCATGGAGTCGAACGTGCATCAAAGGCTTTGATTCCAAAGTAACAAATATTGAATTTTTGGAATCAATTCAACATTTGAGTATGTTTTAACCTGCAGAAATCGCCCCCCCTGGAAACCGAATTCACCCACCAAATCTCGTAAATCACAAAATCGCCCCCGTTGAAGACCACTGGTATATACACAGGCTCAATTCAGCAGACGCTAACAAGACAGGTATTTTCAAGCATACATTGGCATGCACTAGACACAGCATAGAGTGTTTTCTGCTGCAGGTAAGCACTGAGCAAAAGTGCCCATGGGCAGTAACGTAATTAGAGGTTTTGAACCAAGGGAGCAAAACTTAACTGAACTGAAGCAGGCGCACTGGCCACTATAAGGGGCCCACTAGCTAACAACAAAAAAAACGTTGAAAATGATAGTGAATCTGGATGTGGATGTCCATAGTACAGTAAAACCCGAATTAACCAGAAAACACCATGAAAAACGACAAAACATAGCAGAAATAGGTTAAGTTGGGGCCCGGTTTTTACTTTTAGCCTCCCAGGGAGGCAGTTCATCCATCTATCTGTCAGTTACGCCACTACCTCTGAGTTTGTTTACTGCACAGTGCAATAATTTCACTTGTCTCTGGATGTCATCTTCATCGTTCAGTGAGGCATTTACCAATACACCAAGATATTTGGCTTGATCAAAAAATCGTATTTGTACACCATTCCGAAAATCATTCGATGGAGCAGGTTGTTCATTGTTTTTGTGTCAAAAAAGTAGACCAATAGTTTTCTTGCAATTAACATAGAAGCATTCAGGCATTTGAAATTGTCTCAGCTGGGAAAAAGGAAAACTAAAAATTTGCTGGACTTCTATACGTAACAAAAATCGAAAGTTTTCTTGCGTACTTCATGCGCATTCTCAATTCTTGTGTACTTTAGCAAGATTCGATCTTGGAAACCGGGGTGTGCGTCAGGCAGTCCAACCGCACACTTCTATGCTCCACTGCTCATATTCGACATGATATTGTGCGCTAAAGTGCTGCGCGGGGCGGGTTAACCCGCGCGGGTTGTACTTGGTGCGGGGCGGGCGCGGGTTGAGAAATTCTTTGTGCGGGTAACTGAGTGTTGAGTCAAAGCGCACGAACTTAATCAACTCAAAAATCCCAAAACACTTGGATGTACTTAAGTTGGCGGCATTGCGCTTAGGACAGTAGGCCTGCAGCAATTATTACATTATGATGTAGCAACGCATTGTTGCGAAACAGTAGCTCAGGCTCTTGCCATGTGGTGGGTAAGTGGAAATTTTCCAATGCTACCCAGTGTTGCCACTCGTAGGGAAAAATCCCTACAGTAGGGATTTCACAGAACCATGTTACAGTAGTTTGATTGACACAAAAATCTAAAATCCCTACAGTAGGGATTTTTAGGTTTTTGTAGGGACTTGGGAATCCCTACAGGAAAAATCGCAATTTTGTAGGGATCCGTAGGGATTTTTGTGTTTAGAATTTTTATCGCTTTGTTTCTAGCTTTGATACTTCACGGACGTGTTTCGTCAACAATTTACTATTAGTGCGCTTGCAAAACGCACTGTAAAATGCGCTTTTTCCAATTTAGAAGGCAATAAATCCTAGTGGTACTGGGTTATTTTTGACACAAGGGCTGCGCGGGTTGAAATTTTTTGTCCGCTCCCCCCCCCGCAACAATTTAAACTCGTCCCGCAACCGCGTGAATTTGATAAATCTTGCCCTACTGTGCGCTAGGAACGGAACAGAGCATTTGTGTTAATCAATCAAAGTCAGAGACGAAGTAACAACTTGGATTTCCGAACACTCCATGCAGAGGAACAGCGCAACACTTTTGTGAGCAAATATTGTCGATATATTTTTTTGCCGATGCGATACATCGGCAACATCGTCATATCGGCCGATATATATCGGTGTGCCCATACATCGGTCGAGCTCTACTCAAGATGCGATTTGCTCATGCTAAGAAGTAGGTTCGTATTTGTGTTTTTTCAGGTAACATGCACCACTGACGGATCAAAGGGTCCAGTTTGGTGCAGTTATTGCTCTTCAGCTTTCTTTCAATAATAATTTACAAATAAGAGGCATTTAGCCGCCTTGTTTCTTGACAGGTCTTAATCCGCCACTGACATATATGCAGTTTTTTGTTTCTCTTCGTCAATGTTGCTTTAATAAGCTTGGGCGAAAATAAGAGAGTGCTATTACGGCTTTGGGATTTATTTACAAACGATGTCCTGATTTTTATTCAAAACTGTTATTTTCGTTTGGAACATTGTTGTATCTCTCCAAATCCTCTCTTCCGTTTCTATACTTTGCTTCCTTTTTGTTTCCGGGTAGAATTTATTAGATTATTTGACTTGCATCGCGGAATCTTAGGCTGATCTTAAGTCTTTTTTGTTCAGTGCATTTGTTGCGTAAAGCGATCAGCTTTGATTTTCACCAAAGCTATGCTTTCGTTTCACGTTCTTGTAAAACTTGATGCTTTTTCATGCAGAAGAAAAGGGCAAGAGCGATGAAGACGCAGAAACGCAAACGAGTTCACGCACTACACGCGCTCGGAGAAAACCTGGCAGTGGCAGGTCAGCATGCTGTGAAACCTGTGCATGACGCAACGATGCTTACGCTTTGCTTAACACAGTAATTCACTCAAGGATCCTGCAGCATTTCTGTCTTAAAGTGTAGTGAAAGTTGATAAAGAACAAAGCAGGTGCTGGTTGTTTACGTCGAAAGCGTTGACGTTGTATTTCAGATTTTAAGAAGATTTTTTAGTCTTTTACATTTCTGTTAGTGGCAGGAGGCTAGTGAAAGTGCAAGCTCAAGATCATAGACCTTCACGGAGTATATACAGGTTGTCAGCGCGAGTAAAGGTAATCCGCGATTGAGAATTTTTAGGAATGGTAAATGTGGCCGGTTCAGCGGAAAGGAAGTATTCGTTTGGACCGACCAAAGAAGAAAGTTTGTGGATCTTACTGCCATCGTGTCGACCTCAGCAAACGCTTTGCATGAAGTGTCGTGCAGCGTTTATCAGTTACGGGACAGTCGGCCTTCTATCATTAATTATAATTAATTCAGTGTAATTAATATATAGTGGTTTTCAGGTTATAGGCCAGGTGGAAAAACGCTGAGCCATTTGTGGGTAACCATGTTGGTCAAGTTGATTGAAATAATCATGCTCTTGGAAACTTTTCTAATAAGTTTCGCCAGTATTCAGTTGGTTACAAGTACAGTCAAGACTTGATTCGATGGTGTAACTTCAACTCGACAGCAAGCTGAATCCTAATTTAACTCTCAGATCTATTAAGTCGAAACGGGCGTTCAGGAAAAACTGATGTATGTTTTGTGTGGAAGTTCATCACCAAAAAGATCTTAGTGAACAAATTTTAATAGCAAGTGCAGGTTTCTAAGTTATTATGGTGAAATTTGAGAAGTTTCTGATGTTCTGCCTCTTTCAAAGTACGGACACGAAGTAACTAGTCTTATTATTAATTGAAACAACTTTTGCTGCCGTTGTTCTCTCTGTGTTTACAGTCAATTTAACATGCGACGTGATGGCAAATGACACAGCCATGAATGAGTTTCAGACAAGACTTTAATGTTTTGATGTGACGTTGATGTTATTTTACATTGAGCGGGCATGTATTTTATAATTTCTTTTCTATATTAGAATACATTACGTTTACAAAACTTGGTTACTTGTCAATCATTGGCTGATCAGTATGCCAAGTCTGTGTGGTGATCTAAAAAACTATGAAGCAAATGCATTTCTGAATGCGAAAGAGTAGCACACCCGTCGCTTGGCTCAGTTGGGATACGGCATATTAAGCACATCAAATAAATGTTTTGCACTCATTTTGAAATTTACGTATTTAAAAACGTAATTGCTGCAAAAAAGTTCTGTACAAAATTATTCAAGAATAGTTCTTCAAAAGTCAGCTAAAAATGTCTAAAATCTTACAAATTGTCTTCAATGTTGAAAACAGCCTTATCAAGAAAAAAAAATTGAATGAAGTTTGCTAAAACTGCGTAAGTTTTTCACAATTTTTGTTTCTGCCGGAGAAGAAATGCGACTTCGAGTTTTATTTCCTTAGGTGGCTTGGGTGGTATTGGTAAATACGCCAGTCAGGAAGCAGTTAAAATAGATTATTATTAATAGCAACAAAAATGCGGAGAAAGCTGTCTTTAGTGGATGTTGCTTTTTGTGCACCGAAGTTATCGTAGAAGGCGAAAACTCTTCACAAAAAGCACATTGCCAAGGACTAGCTTTCGTACTGATTTGGCCAGGCACGTGAAGCAAACAGCCCAAGTGTTGTACGAAGCGGAACTGACCATGTTTGGTAGTGACAAGCAACTACTTCTGGTGGATGGCGATTACGAGCTCGCAATGAACAGGTAAATCATGTTTGTTTCTTATATTAGCATTATATTTATTCACTAACACCCAGTGGCGTAACTGACAGGGGGCAAGGGGACGAGCCGCCCCCACTGGCAGCTTAACTGTAAAAACTGGGCCTCCTTTGGCTGACATTTCGGTATTTAGTATTCTTTTGATTTTCTGTAGGTTGTTGTTTTTTTGCGTTTTTTGGGGTGTTTTCATTTTTTTAGCTGGTATAGACATCCACGATATTCGGATCCACTATTATATCTTATCTTTTTTTTCAGTGTGTTGGCCAGTGAGCCCTCTTCAGCTAAGTTTTGCATCCCCTGGCGCAAACCTCTAGTTACGCCACTGCTAACACCGTTACTCAGTGTTGTTAAGAATTCTGTAACCAAGTATGTTATTTTGGAAAAAATGGTGTGGATGGCGCTCAACATTTGCTGCAATCTCTTGCAGGGTCTTGGCGGCCGGTGGTAAATGCAATAGGTCCGCGTCGTGGGAAGCACTGGATGGCGGTAGAGACATAGAGATGCTTAGTGCGATGAACTGCGCTCCTGTTCTGAAGTTCAACCTCAAGTGGGTATTTCATGAAACTGTGCTGTCGAAAAAGATCGTTTCTTCTCTTGGACTTGCGTTTATGCATCGATCTGTTTCTCGACAAATTTTGTTAAATGTTCATGAAAGTTATCGAAAGGTTTAACCTTACGTGAAGATACGAATTTCTCAATTATCAGTTACTTTTTACGTTATGAGATTCGTTCGTTAAGTTGACATCGGGAGCGGTTGGTTTTGAATGTGATGGACGAGATCTTTACAGCGCAGGTCTTCAGAGGTAAAATTCAGCAAACATGCGTTTTTATAAATTTGGTGCCTTCGATTCTGAACTCCATCTGATTCATGTCAAGTTTGAAATAATCCCTCCCAACAGATGGATGGGAAACGAGAAGCCTGGTCCACTTGCCTCAGCGGAAGAAAAGAAAAGCGAGGATGTTTTGGACGAACCGGAAGCAAAACGTGTTAAAAGACGAGCAGCTTCTGCCAAAACCGGTGAAAACGATGCTGGTACAAGAACTTACTTGTAGTAGGCTTGTAGGAAAAGAAAGAGATTGTCGATAACGGTTAAAGGGTAGATTGAAAGCGACGGCACGTATCTTGTTTTGTACAAAATTTTAAGTCTATGTTTTCCTGCATATAATGGAAAAACAAAATGGACGCCTATCGTATTGTTTCTACTGACTGTTGTTGGCTCAGTGACGTCACTCGCCACCAGGATTTCACTCCTGAGCCTAAACGCATCGCCTGAGTGAATCGCTTAAATGCTAGAATAGTGCCTCTTAACCTTTTCTTACCACACCTCCCTTAGTAATTATCCTTTGTTTCAATCCACATGGCTTTAAAAAAGTTGTAAAAGCAAATATATTTATTGGCAAATTTATTGATCAAAACTTCCACGTTGTATATTGCGGGAGCGTCAGGGTTCGCCCCCTCCCCCCGGAAATTTGTTGTCGCTCCCTGGGTACGCCACGCGTGCTTCCCCCCGACGGTTAAGAAACACTGTGCTAGAACTTGCGTATGGTGACTGGTGAGACAGTAGTCGTCGAAGCTCTCGTTTGCCCGAAGCTACTTGTGCTTTTCAGCTGCCGCATCCGGAAATGACGAAAACGCAATTGGCGAAGCGGAAAAGCCGCCTGTTTTGCCCATCGATCTCGTCGAGTATCGCAAGTCCCGTCTTCTTCGGCGCCCGACACCGAAGGCTGCCGGAGACGCCGCTGAGGCGCAGCTGGGCGCGACGGAGAAGTTCGTCGTCCATTTTCACTTCATTTACAACAACGAAACTCAGCAGCAAACCGAAGCCAGAGCCGACCTCCACTGTCCGTGGTGTCAGCTCAACTGCATGACGATGTTCGGCCTTGTTAAGGTAGAAGATAATAAATTGGAGGTTTTGCACCCGGACCAATCGCGTAAGCGGACCGGGATGAAGCAAAGGCACGCAAAAACGTTTGCAGAATAGCAGTAAAGCATTCTCATCGTTGGTAAAATATGTTATTGACTGCGCCTCCAACGCCTCACCTGCGTATGTTGCGTCGCAAGATCAGCTCGGCTACTGTTTAAATCCGCTGTTATATCTTCACAGCACCTCAAGCTCTGCCATCCGCGTTTCAATTTTACTTACTCGCCTCAGCCGCAAGGAGCTTCAGTCGAAGTGACTGTGAACGAGTGCTACGATGGTTCCTACTCCGGTAATCCTCAGGTGTGTTTATGCAGAGATTCATTGTCCTTTGCGCCTTATTGTTCTTTCTTAATTTCAACGATGTTTTCCTGTCGGAGATCGACCGTAAAGGATCACAGGAACAAACGGCTTGGAAAAGACGGTGGTTGAGGTATCGCGACATCAAAATTTCACATGATGCTCTTTGTTTAGCAAATTGTACAACCTTTTTGGCAGAAACAGGCTAGGATGTTGTGAAATCCCATTTCGTGCAGAACTTCACCTACATACACAAGGAGTTAATACCAATAGCTTTCGTGCACACCTTCACAGCCATAGAGTTCTAATACGTTGGTGTACACACGTGAAACGATATACCAATACGTTGTGTGCCCGTCCTTGGAAAACTCTGAAACTACGATATATGAGATGAAAGCACTGGTGTCAAGGACATTTGATTACTTCCCGAAAAGATCCCTGTTTGGTTTTTGACTGAGAGACTTCCTAACAAAGCTTTTTTTCTAACGAACTATCTGTGTGGAAATACTGCAGCTTAAGATTTTGTTTGAAGCAGGTTGTGGTCGAATTCGGAAATCATGCCTATGCCTATTCGCAGACATTTAAGTGAGTTTGTTCAACCAGAGCGGTTGATTTGCTCCGTGTCTCAGCCGTATTTGGTTATGATCAAAGTCTCTCGCTTCAACAGTTCATCTTCGCCCAGCCGGGCATGGCCTTCGGTCGACGCGGTCCCGTTCGCAGAATCGCGGTCACCGACACTCTCGTGTGTCGCCGACGCAGAGATCGACGTTTTGACGCCGCTACGTTCGACGATCTTCTGCAGCAGGAAGAGAACGACATAGCGCCGGTCGCGCACTATAGTGCAGGTGCTTTGCTGTCTTTCGTTGTTTGGCAGTTTCTCAAAACATTGTAACCGGGTGCTGTTTGGCAGTTGCTTTCAGATGTAGATATGGTGGATGTGTTGGCTGTTAACTTGCTTAAGCGTTCAACACGGCTTCATGAAACAATGTCGCGCAGAATTTCGAAGCCAAAATATGTGCAAATGCTTGTGTTGTTGGTCAGAGCTGTTGTGTGTAGTAAAATCACCAGTCTGTTTTGCGTCGCCATGGAAAGATAAAGCTGCCAAAATGCCGTCAAATATTTGCGAAAATGGACCGTGTCAGGGTTTATTAAATCTCGATTTTGCTCGCCAAAAACGTCACTGCGTTTGACTGTCTCAGACGCTGCGCAAGTCATCGCTCGGCGACTCACCGATCAATTCACTTGACAGGTCATCATAGACTTTACTTTCACTGTCGAAACGCGGTCCCGATCCGGCCGTGCGAGTTCGACGAGGATTCGGAAGACGAACCGGATCCTGAGTGGCTTCGGGCGTACACGAAGTGCATGCTCGACGAGTTCACCGACGTCAACGAAGGCGAGAAGCCGATTATGAAGCTGTGGAACTTGTTTGTCATGAAAACCAGGTGAGTGAACAGATCCGCAGCTTTTGCACTGCAGCGCAGGCGACCGCCTTACTGTGGCTTGCTACACTGGGACGAATCTTTAGTCATACTCTATATTATTTTGGCCTGAAAACTAGCAGTTTTTTGCAGCATGCATTGTTGCTCCAGTTAGCAGTTGTTTTCGCAAATCACGTGCTTGAACATATGTTGCTAGGGCAGATATTTATTATAATGTGATACCACTCTACCTGATTCTGGCAGGAGTTGACGCCAGAGGGGTCAAACACTGAAACAACCAACACGATTCTTTTTCTGAACAGACGCGAAATGAAGCAAAGGCTTCCGACTTTTGCCGTCATTGCCATCAAACGAGCCTAACAACTTAAAGGAGCAAGTACTCCACACTTACCTCGCAGTATAATGGTTGCATATGTGCCTTAGTGTTTTCTGCGTTCCTAATTAGTGATTTCATGCATATCTATTCGTGGTTTGTTGCAACGTACTAGCTTGTGTACAGCGTAACAACTGACATGATCCCACGGTAATTAATTGCTGCTGTGAACGTCCAACGCTGTTGTTCGACGGTTTTCAACACTGAACCGTTTTACGCTGCCTTGCTGTGACCTAACGTTCACGGGTGTTGGTGGTTTTGGTCCATATCTGAATATACCAAGGAAAGCAGGTAGAGTGCTGCAGGAGAATTATTCACGGACAGAGTGTTGAGAGGCCTTTGTATGTTCCTTGCTTCGGCTTAGCAACCTCAAGAAACCAGGTGACTTAGTTGGGAGACTGACCCACGCTTCTGCAACAACTAGCCTTGAACCCTTAGCTAGTAGAGCACCCTTGGAAATGTACCCAGCATCAGAACCCAAGGTCGCAGTTGCTACTTAGCGGCAAGTTTCAATATTTTGTTTGATTTGTTGTTATTTCCTTATTCACTGCTCCTGGCGGTGGACCTCGTCAATTCAAATCCAATCCTTCACATTTCTGTTCAGTTGCATTTCGGATGAACAGATGGAGAGCCAGTGTCGCACTTTCATCGACGTATACGGTCCGCTGATTGCACGTCATTCGTTGCGTCGCAATCTGCTTCTTCACTTCGTCACGCTGGTTGACTTCGGTGTACTCAGATCCTCGACACTTTTGTCTTTGATGGAGCAGTAAGTCTCGTAGTGAATTCGTGCAAAGGCACCAGAAACTGTCACTTCGTTTGTCGTCGCTCAACATGCCAGCACTGCTACGTTGTTAACCATTTTCTTTTGAAAAATTGGCACCGTTGGCACAGCAGCTGTAATACAGTAGAATTCCCCTGTAACGATACTTCATGGGACCGGAGAAAAAGCGTCGTTACAGGCGAATTCTACTGTATTCGAAGCAACGCATTAGGAGCGGTGTGCTCAGGCCCGTAGCCAGGTGTCAAGGTTTGCTGGGACAAAGTACATTTGTAGGAGGGCAAGATTTTTATTTTCATTATTTGTTTAAAACAAGTTTTCCAGGGCACAACACAATTTTGGGGGAACTGCCCCTGAATGCCCCCCCCCCGTGACTACGGGGCTAACTTGCGTTGCCGGCGTTTCTGGATTTTCTGGATTGTTACGTTTTCGTAACAAGATACAAAAAAGTTTGGCCGGTTTTTCCGATGCTTTTTAAAGATATTCTTTGCCGTATGTATAGGCGCAGTGATAAGTTGCTTTGTCTCCTAAAGCCTGCGTTACCCAATGCTCACCACTCAACCACAACAACCAAATCCTTCAAAGAAATGTGAAAAATATGTGCACACCAAAATGAGATCGACCGCGACGCTGCTTGTTTTTTCCTCGTGGGCATAATTTTTGCCCTTAGTTACGAGAACTCAGTGCATCAACTTTGTTATTGCCTGGACAGGTTCGACCAGCTCGCGAGCAAACAGGCGCCGATGGATCGGTCACCGAAACGGGGAGCTGCTGCTCGCGACGTCGCGATGCGAAACGGAACCGAGCACGCGAAGATGAACGGCGTCGCGGCGACAAAGCGGGACCCCCTGCCCTCACCCGGAGACACTCTCCTTGACGAGCACGAGTTCTACGAGCACAACATGTCTCGGCGCCTGCAACGTCTTCAGATGATCGTCGACCGCGCTGAGTCCCAGAAAGACAACAAGTAGACTTGTGACGGAGACTGTTGCTCGTTTTATTGTGGACGAAGCTTGCGCTCCCGCGTCACTTGTGAACAGCTGGGTCGCGATGAACGCTCGTTGCTCGCGGTAAACAAACCGTTCTAGGCGATTTTGTTGTAGCTGGACTGTTCTGCAGGTTTTGTTTACGTGTGCAGTATTTTCGCGCATTATCTGGATCACTGCCGAAAAAAACAACTTACCGATGAACGTGTGTCTTGCCCTTGTTGCTGTTGCCAGGTCGAATTCCCCCAAACTTTGGAGCATCTTCGAGCAGCGCGATATTTAGGGCACGATGGCATTTCGTGAAGTCTCATAATTCTTGGTCTCCATGACCTGCCATGTTGTTGCCAGATGCCTGTGTCGCTTGAGCAAAACACTATCACCTCGCGCACCGGGCGATTACGTGCAGCACAAAGTTCTAGCTGTCTTGTGATACCGCGTTAGTGCTGTTCATATTTCGGATTCAAAGGCTTGCACACATTTGGCGCACGGTCAAACTTAAAAGTCAACAGGCTGCTTCCAAGCCCACCTCGAGGTCCTTGCTGCTTCATGGCAGTCATTCCAAGGCGTCGTGCGGTTTTGAAAACCCTGTGTGGTTTTTTTCGTTCGCTTGACGCACCTGCGGTTGATTCGATGACGTGACTGTTTTCTGTGTTTCTGTCGAATAGCACCGCGCGTTTTCCACATGCCTTGTAATGCTGTTAGTGAAATAAAAACGCTGCATTTTGTTTTTTCGTACGTTCTGTTCTGATTTTGCTGCGCTGCCCGTGCAAGAGCGATCGGCGCTAGGTTTCCAAGTTGCAGCTCTTTCCTCCGCTGCTGACCGTGTGGCAGCCTTAACCAAACGTTCCAAGCCTAGTTTCATAGGTAGTTGGAAAAAACTTTTTTAATGTTGAGTTCTTTGGTTAAAGAGTGAAATCGCAGCAGAACTCTGCGAACCTTTTCGATAAAATCTACAGATCTCTGTCCAACGGCAGCAGTTTCAGCGATTGTGAAAAAAAAACATAAGTAAATTCGGACATCTTAATCTATTGAAGATAAGTTAGGACCAGCCAGAGATAAAATCTTATTTTTTAAATGCGCATCCTGTTGATTCACGCATAAACGTGAAAGCTACGCCAACGTTTTGGCCGACCTCCATCAGAGCAGCAGACACGCGAAGCAACTGCAAGCCGATGTTGACAATAGGTTGGTGTAATTTACGCTTGACACAAGATGGAAACCCACGGACAGGGCTGGCCCGAAACAGTTCTGTTCTGCGCCCTAGGCAAACTAATATTAACACCCCCGTTACACTAAAACATTCGGGACATAGAAATTAGTATCCAAGAAAAAAGCGTAATCTGCGGCCCCAAAGGCTGCGGTCTAGGCCACCTAGTGGAAGAGCTGGTCCCGCCCAGGAATACGTTTTGCGAATACGCTGTTGCAAGATTATTAGGATATACCACAAATTATCTCAATGCTGAACAGAATCAGCCCAACTGTCATAACGTTTTTCCGCAGAAGCGCATGTCGATACGACAAAACTGAAGAGCGTATACGCGGATCACCTTAAAACCATTCGCGTGAATTTTCCTTAGACGTATAATAATCGTGACGACTGTTAACACAGCACTGTGTATGAATTTTGAATTTCAGCAACCAGCCAAGAAATTTTCAGGTCTTGGTGTCTGAATGCAATTTCGGAGTTTGCGGTCTCCTACGTCATTGGTTCATGGCCAGTGCTAAGAGGGCATCAGGGCCCTGCAAACAACACTGAAGAAATATTTTTGAAATTCAGTTTTGAACTTTTTTTAAAAAGATTCTTTTGAAACAACTGGACTGCACACTACGGAAAAACAATGACCATCGCTAAGATTAATCACAGAACGAATTATGATGAGGGCGTTAAAAACCGTGCAGCTCACTTTGATTTTCGTTGGCAACGGAACCCCCTTTTACAAAACACTGTGGGCCCCGCGCCGACACTACACCAGCAGTTTCGGTAGAAAGTTCAAGTTTACGAAGGTTAGTAGACGTAGCCAGGGTTGCCAGATGGTGTCAAATTTGGCAAATATTGCCAAAAATCACTGCTTTCCAAAAAATTTGCTAATTTTTTTGGCAATACTTTTTAATGCCAAAAATTTGCCATTTTTGGAAATACCAGTTGTGACTATTCATATTAACAAAATTTATCAAATTAATACCAAAACTTTGGAAAGTACAGCTCAGATATTGAGGTAAAATGTTTGAATATGATTTACTGCTTGAGGAATTGCTGTAATTGTTGTAGTGTTTCACTTAATTGACAACCAATTACAACTGTGAATTTATTTTAAAATTGACCTGCTGTTACTTTTTCAGGTCTCGCTGTGCTGCAGAGGATATATTTCGCCTACTGAGCACGCATTTTGATTCTCAAGAAATAGACCTTTTTTTAATTGTCAAACTTCAAAAATTTAAAAGTATGGAAATAATACGAATTGCCAAAACTATGAAATCAATATTGCCAAAAATTACCATTTTTAATGAAAAACCAATATTGCCAAAAATATTGCCATTTTCAAAAATTCTTTGCCAAAAATTTGCCATAACTTAGACAAACACTTGCCATATTTTCTGTCAAGCATCTGGCAACCCTGGACGTAGTGCGGGGCCCGATTAGAAGAAATCGGTCAAAGCAGGCCTTGGCTGGTTTCAATAAAGAAATTAAACCGAATTTGTCCATGTGAACAACAAAATCAACAAATGAAAACTTGAAAAGTATCAACGTGAAATACCATGTTCTTACTGATAGCACATGAAGAGTGTCGGATTTCACGCGTAGCCTACGTGCTAAGATGCTAACAAGTGACAATCAACCCTCAATCTCACAAATGTTGGTTTTTAAATGCTTATCGAAGCTTCACGCTCCTGTATTGCTTTAAGTTGTGTTGAAAACAAAAAAAACTATATTATTTTTCCAGAATGGCAGAATGCTGTCGTGACATCCTTATGCCACAATCATTAATTAGGCTACCATATGAACACAGTAACTGCATTTTAGCCTAACTTGGTAAAAAGATCAACGCTTACGTAATACTCAGGCCTCGTCAGTTTGTCGATACTGCAAGTGTAACGAAGAACAACAGATAATCACTTCGGATTATTTCACTGTTCCATCTAATACAACTTAGAAATAACAGGAGTCAAGAAGCAATTAACTCGCACAAATGTCATTGACTCGAACAATGTGTAATAAACAACTTGTAAAAAACAGTGCATTTTAAAGTTTGCAAGGATTGACATAAACTGCGTGTTGTCCCAGAGCACAACACGCATTAAAATATTGCACATATATTACAATGTTATCTGCTAGTCTTGCATAAGTTTCCAACCTCGCTGTAAAGTAAAACCTTAGCCGCCAGTGCCATATCCCGCAGCCAGAGCCGGATTAAATGGTAGGGGGCCCGGGGCAATTTTCACCGGAGGGCCCCTGCCTATGACGTACTAAATGGCGTCATCGATTGTAAATTTATGTTTTCGCTGATTCGCAACGTTCTCGGTTTGCTTTTTCCGGTAGTCAATTTTAATTATGCGCCTGCCGTATTCACTCGACTGTTAGCCACCTTTGACTGTAAGCCGCACGAAATGGTGTTAAAAATTAATGTAGGCTGGCCGTGATCGTAACCGCACTTGAACATAGGTTACCTACGGAATGAGATATTTCGGCGATGAACATGTCGGCGAAGGGCTTTAGATCAAAGTTGTTGCTTCAAAACTTTTGAACTTCCACAGTGTCAAGCCTGCTCAGTTGTTCTAGAAAAGTTTCTACCGTTGATATTCATGGCCAAGGTGGCCAAAAATATTTGTCAGACGTCCATAGAAAAAGATTAGGCCTGCTTGGTATTTGGTTGTAAGCGAGTTGGAGTTTGCCTTTGAGCAAACTCCGGCATCCCGCTTCGACAAACGCGTGTTCGTGTTCGCCCAGAGGCAATCTCTGGCACCGCGCTGCTAGAACAAGAGCTTGCGCACTCCTGGAGGCAACTGCTGGCAAGGGATTGGAAATACGAACATATTCGTACACTGACAGAAAGAAACAACGAATATACTCTTAAATTATCCGCGAAATGCAATCAGAATAACTACGCGAAAGCTGCCGTCCAAGCTTAACTTTTGTGTAAACTCACGAACGTCTCATGCCAGCAAAAAAAACGTCACAAGCCATATTTCCTTCCACACATGGTCACGGTCGCACTAAACTCTTCCAAACTATCGGCGGAAGAGAAACCACACCTGCCCTCAGGATTGCAACAAAAATGCTTATCAAGCAAACATCCTTTGTAGTTTAACCATTGAAGTATTTCAAAAACACACTTTTTTTCATATACAACATCTGCGACCACCATCGCCGAAACGTCCCGTCACCGAAACGGCATCGCCGAAATGTCCTAGACCCGGTTACCTGTGCCTCTGACATGCATTCTCGACGTTCGCGTACTCTTGCATTTCCCATCTAACCCCCAGTATCAATGGCAACCCCAGTATCAATGATGCTTCCACTACTACAACTGCCTGCTGTTTATCATAATTCCTCCTGTGACGGGTGTGCACGCGTTGCTGAAGAAAATCGAATGTGAAAGAAGAGTTTGGTCGACAAAACGTAGCCAAGTAAAGACAGCGTCATCTACACCTTTCGATAAAGCAAAGAAATAAAAAATGTAAGCCACATGAAATGATGAAAAAACTTTATAAGCCGCCGCTTACAATCGAATAAATACGGTTCTCATCTGCACATAGTTAGCTGCGAGAAGAGAGCAAACGCTATTCTTACTAAGAAAACATATTTCCACAGGTTAGAGCAGTGTTTCCCACTCTTTTTTTAGCTAGCGCCCCTTTTTCTGGCAAACAAATTTCTTTCACCCCCCTACCATGCCTAGCACACATATCAACACAATTTTTTCGTATTGTATATTTGGGATGTTTGAAAATGATTAAAACAAGAATGAGCGCAAAGATGCACTTCACTATAAAACTTAAATTTAGTAAATTAACTCATTTAGCAGTTGGAAACTGTTAGAGTTAATGATTTGGAAACTGTTAGAGTTCATAAAGGGCTCGATATCGTTTGAACAGCAGTAAACTTGGACAAGGTGAAGATTGCTGATTTGGCTTTAATAAGGTTAACACCATTCCCCTGCAATTGCAAATTAACTTCATTGAACTTCGTGATATCTGTGAACTGTGACAGCCAAGATACTGTATCTATGACACACTTCGGCAGTCACCTTCTGCGTGCAGCAACAGGCGTACAAACTCTGTTCATCATTATCTGAGTCCACCACATTGCCTAAAAAAGTTAGCAGAACACTTCTAAACCGTTTGTTGTCCTTTGATCAATCAATCCATTAATACTCTGCCACATTTTTAGTAAATTTTGAGTTCAGAGCAGCGCAGGATTGAATTTAATCTGCATAAGTTTTTGAACTTAGCCGTGACACTTGCAGTCATCTACTGGCTCTACCATCTCTCTCTCCCTGGATTTCCTTGGCGCTACTCAAACTAAAGTGCGTTCTGAAACACACTTCTGTTTTCCAGAATCTTTTTGTTTCCCTTTAGGTAACTTATTCTTGTTGGCACCTAACACTATCTGTAAAAAACATATAAATTGTCTTTCTACTTTCGAACTGAATTCGCACAAGGTTACTATTATATTTGTTATCATTAAACCACTCCATCCAAAATTAGCTCACACTTTTGGTTACAGGCAGAGCCGGATTATAGGGTAGGGGGGCCCGGGGCAATTTTTACTGTAGGGCCCCTAGGACGCATTTCGTGACGTCATATTTTGTAAAAGTTACGTTTTCGCTGATTCGCAATGTTTTCGCTTGTTTTTTTCCGGTAGTCGAGGATGTACTTACTCAACTGTACCTAGAGTTAGCTGCGAGAGGATAGTTTAAACACTAGAGTGTATTCTCACTCTGAAAAAATATTTCACAGGCAAGAGAGTGACTCGGCAAGAAACAACATCAACCCGAACAATAAGCAGAAACCAGAAATAAAAAAAACACCGGAAAAAGATCATGTCAATATGGCCAGCCTGGCTGAGCGTGAAAGGTGCTTCGAAACTTATG
>Ga0210059_1006988_pt1 | contig 18013 bp, 7 predicted proteins | sample Ectturendosymbi2_FD_188042 | JGI IMG/M metagenome (GOLD analysis project Ga0210059, IMG submission 188042) | Ecteinascidia turbinata endosymbiont from Florida, USA - Sample 2 (SPAdes) (version 2) | ecosystem: Host-associated > Tunicates > Ascidians > Unclassified | place: Key West, Florida... | reverse complement strand
GATGACCTTTGGTCCTTCGCAGCCTCCCACTCCCTCAAGCATTTTATAAATCGATGTACTTGGAAGTCATCGCAGTACTACATTGTAATAAGCAGGATGACTTCATTCATACGTATATCTCAAAAGCTTGTGTTTCATCAAAGTAAATGTTTCTGCGCCATCAAACGTATACTCTCTACTACCGCGATGTATGTATCCTCGTCTTCCTTACGTTACTCAATACAATACATGCATTATCAGACTACCTGTAGGATAGATGCTACTCCGAGGACAACCGTGAGCAAGACTGACTTTAGTGGTCGCGAGGAAAACACAACAGGTCGCGTCGTGGTCACATGACGGCATATCGCGCGGTGCGTTCGCCACTCTAGTGGTCACGTGTTCGACGCGTAATTACGTTAAATCCGAAATCAAGGTTACGTTTCAGTGAGTATCGTCTTAATCCGATTTATCAGATCTGGAATATTGTTAATATTTTCGTATGGAATACTATTGCAAATGATTTCTATATTATTGCGGGTTACTCTCTTCCTGGGAGTGACTTATAATAAATGTGCGACGTACAAATTCACAATACATCAGATAGGTACGCATAACAGTGTTCTAAAAGGCTTAATGTTTTTAGTTGTTGTTTAGTTTCTAGCTTCGTTTGGCTTGTCGTGAATCCTTCAGTAAACTTCCAAGTTGCTGTGGCGGCCTGGAGATAGCGCCACATGAAAATAAATGGCCACCGCTAAATGGTGCCCATGAGTAGCAAGTCACTGTGATAGTCACCACAAGCGAATTATCATAGTTCACTTATCCCTATATACTGATAGTGCAACCTCGTAGTAGTAGAGTGGAGTCGGTGGTGGATCTCTATTGCTGCTGGTTGCTTTCCTGTCAGTTAATGCCCCGAATTATCATCTTTCTCTTGTGCTTGCCTCAGTTGTTCAAGGCGATGCAGTCAACTGCAATACTGCCCTCTTCAATTATTTTCTCCAGTAATCGAAGTCTTCTTTCTTTATTATTTCAGAGTCACAAGACGTTTCATGTTGAAGAGCCAAGATGAACTCAACACACGTTTTCCAGTCTGGTGCCTGGTCGAACACACACGCAATGGCGGTACTCCATCACGGTCTGTATAATTACACTGTGTTTTTCTTTTCGGTTATGTGTGGTTTTTTTCATCCCTGTGTTTTTTGCTGCCTAATGGGGTAAAAATGGGTTTATTTTGAAACATCTTTACTATGCAATGTTGTATGTTAATTTAACAGGGACAAAGCGACCACCATAATTTTGTCTAATGAAACCCTGTTCACTTAAATCCCTGTTTCTTTTTAAACTCTTTCCAAACTGAACTTCCACCACTGGTAGTCTTAGAATGAAAAACCTTACCACTCTTTGTTAAAATCCAACGCTTCACAAGTTTGCATTACCAATTTAGGTCTTTTTGAACGTACAACAACACGGTCAAGATGCTAAGACGCTTTCATCATGTTTATTACTTTACTTAGTTTTTAGGTTAAGACCACTTTGATTTAGATTAGTCAGCTACGCCGTTGAGACAGACATTTATTTGGTGTAGGACTACTTCGTTCAACCTTGAAAAAAACTGTTTGGTAATGACTTAGGTCTTAGGCTAATAAACACCTATGATCTACCAATAAAACTTTTAAAAATGAGCCATGTTTCATCTGAAAAACGACGGGCTTCATCACGATAAAACCATGGAATCATGCTCATCCTCACACAGTTCCAAGCCACAAATTGCTTGAGAATTATTAATATGTCCTCTGTCTGAACGTTAGGATCTCAAGCTGCAGACAACATTGCATTTCACCGAGAGAACTTAGAAAAGAAGATTGTTGCTAATATGATTTCAAAATATCGTAATTTTTCCTGATTCAACTATTATTCCATATCAAGTTTTTTGCATGGCCACGATTTACGTCGTTTGGATAATCCGGATCCGGTTGAATGAGAAACAATATCCAATCCAAATCCAAAAAATTCCTATAATCCGGCCGGATTGGACTCCAAAATCCCGATCATTTACACCACTGGTACGTCGCAGACGTGACCGGTGTCACTTTTTGAGACTCCGACTCCGCTCCTGTTCCACAATTTTTGAATCCGGGTCCGGCTATTCTTCAATTTTGAGAATCCGACTCCTGTTCAGACTCCGGCTACAATCACTCATCCAACCGAAATTTACCCATGGTTTTACCAAAGAAATGACCGCACAGACGCCTGCTACTGCTGAAATGGAAAAGTGACTCCTGATCCGGGTCCGGTTTTTCGCAAATTTTTGACTCCGGGTCCGAAGGAAAAACGTACATTCAGCAGCACATGTTTCATAAATATGAATTCTTAAGTACGTCAATGAGAATATAATCAATGAAGAAACACGATGACAATAGGCTGTCTTCAAAATTAGCAGATACTTCACAGCTGATATACTCCGACAGTATAATCACAAAATTGAAATATCTGATAACTCCACTTTTTTCATGATGTTCACGCGCTTATCACTGCTTCAGCAAATTTGAGAGTGATTTTAGCAATGCGCAAATCCTATATTACACTCTAAAAAATTATGATTCAATATACAATCAAAGTGATTCAATATTGAATCAAATCTTGAATAAACCGTGACTCAAGTTTAACATACTCAGGTTTGACTCACGATTTCTCATTGAATTGATTCAATTGCAGGTTTGCTCAAGGTTTATTCAGATCAACATCAACTCTATCATCTGGGAAGTGATGCTATCATCTGGGAACGTGTAGATCGCCAGACATCTCGCTGACTGCAAATCGGCATGTGATATCAGAAAGACCTGCGACTGCAGTTTTTCACCAACCTTTTTTGCACATAAGAGTTTTATACAGAGTAGAGATGGCACGGGCCAGCAATTTTGCAGCCCGGCCTGCCAGGAGCTAACATGAAACTGCCTGGTCTGGCCCGTTTATGCCAAACTACAACATATTTTCTGGCCTGTGGCATGTAATATAAAGTAGGCAGTATCGCCATCTTGGCGGCAAAATAGACACATGACATAGGTTCGCCAGGGGGCCTTCACTAATCAATTTTGAAAACTTATTTGCCCAATGCCTGTAACATGACACTAACACATGACAAGAGTGCCCCAGGCTGCACTACACTTGCTAGTAGCCTAACGTACTAAGCCTAAACCAGGAGTCACCAAGATGGTGCCCGCTGGAACCAGGTCGCCCGTATGGACCATGTGGGTTGCCCGTGGCCTGTTCTGACAATAGCATGAACATGATCAGTTTCTTTACAATGATGAATATCTTTAATTTTTATTTTTAGTGATAACATCATGTGAAGATAAATCATGCAAATTTTTATTTTCAAAAGTGTGTGTATCAAACCGGTAGACCTTCGCATGAATCTGTACAAAGAAGCAGCTCTGAGTTTGAGGCAATTGTTTGGTGACTCCTGCCTTAAACCCTAACCTAAGATAATATCAAACCAAGGGTTCACAACCAGGGATGCATGTACCCCTAGGGGTAGATTTTCCTATCTGAAAGGGCACATTTGAGGTTAGCAATGGAAGAGAAAAATTATGTTTGCATATCATTCATTTCGAAATACTCGCATTTATGCATAGGTCAACATCAGTGAGTATTATTTTCAAAATCAGTAGATGGTACAGTAAATATATTTTTTTATTTTCCTTAGCCTTTTTGTCATAAGAAATTTTAGGGAACATGTTCATATAACGAAATCCTGAAGGGGTACATGGCTGTAGAAAGTCTGAGAATACTTGTCCTAAACCTAAACCTCGGCTACAGACTATAAATGAAAATGTTGGTTGCTTTGATTGATTCCTAACATGGTTCACTGACTTGCGTGGAAACAAGTGAAACGGAACGTTGGCGGAACGGTAAAATGGAGAGAAGATCAGCAAAAAATATTCGTTGTTAGATTATGAAACTTTGCAAAAAACAAAAATTTTTGGCGAGCAGACTGCAGCGGGCCGTAATGGCGTCATCGCTAAAAAAATTGCTTGCAGACGGCCCGAAGACTGGACTGATAGCGGCCGTGCCATCTCTAATACAGAGAGAAAATTATGCGTCATGGCTGATCAGTTAATTTGACGTACTTCTATAGGCTTCAAGGCCTCTCTGCGTTTTCTAACCAACATGGATGCTGTGTTGCGAAAACTCTGTGTCAGCAAAAACGGAAATTTGGAACAGTTGTGAATATCGGTTTAACGTAAAAATATGTAAATTATGAAAAACTTGAAAACATAAAAACTTGACAATAAAAAATAGCAAAACTAGGAATTATACGTATACCCATAAAATCAGTGGGAAGGTCACAAGGTGCTAAACTATCATATGTCACTGCTAGTCAACTACACTGGTAATCCCGAACTTCGCTCATTCTGCTGCAGCATGCTGCATCCCAACAATGCCTGTCGAAAACATCTAATACTTTCTTTTTATCAGACAAAGAAAAAATCTTCAATACGAAGGCAATGGTTACCTGTAAAAGATCTGACGCAGTTGTAAAATAAGTGAGAAACTGCGAGCACCTTCTTGCTCTAAGTAAGACAAAAAAGAAACCCAAGTTGCTTCAGATCTTCATAAGCCCTGTACACTTTGCTATTGCCATGGAAAACACATCGAATCCACGGTGCCAACTGATTCACAAGTAATGACAAAAAATAAAAATTTCTCACAGAACCACAGCCTAGCATGTGCCAGCTATGCTAGTTATTTAGCCATACATACATGCATATGTAAAGAAGGCAGAAAAAATAGGAAAAGTGATGACGAGAAGGGTAGCTAACAAGCAGAGAAAGCAAGATTCATCGAGAATTAAAAACAAGACCCTTTTCAGTTTGTGAGCATTTGATTGTGATGTTCAAAATGCTTTATTATTCCTTATTGTTATAATGAGCATGATACATGGATGATTTTCTCTCATGCTATATTGCTGCAAGCTTTGTTAGCCAAAAAATACACGAAATATGTGGTGAAGAAATTTGAGTGTCAGTGCAGATGCCCAGTGTTAAAATAAAAAGAATGTAGTGAAACAGGTAAGTGATAGATTAAAAATTTTGTTACTTCATTGGCGATTGATATATAAACAACGAAACACCTTGGCAAAAAATAGAATGACGGGAAGCAACTTTTCCTGTGGAGTTACACTTTACTGTGCTGTTTTCACCAGTGCTGCTAGGACTGTATACACTCGCCTACATCGCCTGTGCTTGTTTTAAGATAAAAAGTAATGATTCGCCTCTCTTCCACTTTTTCAAACAACACAGGCCTACTTCAATACTAGGTAGGAGACCAGAACATGGGACTGGGAGCTTCATGTTCATCAGGGCATCACGTCCTGCCCTTACACAAAAAGGTTGGTATTGTTTTGTAACGAACAAAACAATTAAAATTTGTCCGAGTCAAAACAAATTCATTGAAGCATCTAGCATGGCAACAGCAAACACCTCGAATATTCAATTGGTTCACTGACATTTTTCAAATAAAAAATGCGTAGACCCTTTCAACGCTGCCAACATTTTCTATGTCCACTCCATGCATTTCTTCATGGAATTTGTAAATAAGGCTACAGGTTTGAGGTTGTAAATTCCTAAGAGGAAAGTGAAAATGAACGTTTGCAGTATTTGGCTGTTTGCACAAATTTCGGATGATTATTATTATCTTGATATTTGGCAATGTGCGAGATATTTTGTTGCAGCATTTTTCAAGGAGTTGGCTTAATTTACCCTCAGAGAAATGTGAGGTCTCAAGTCTCGGTCTTGAACTTCCACTTCCTGGTCTCGGTCTCGGCTTTAATGACAAAGTCTCAGTCTCGTCTCGAAATTTGAGCTCGGTCTCGGAGGTTACGGTCTCGACGACATCATTGTACGTTTAATTAATGACTAGGTTTTATCCGGTATATTTCATTTACTTGTGCTTAGAACTATAATAAAATGTAAAAAATTTCCAGATTGTTATGCATCATGTCAACTGATTTTCTTGCCTTGCGTTTGTTTTTCTGCAATATACGCCAGCACAGCTGCCAAATCTTCTATTTTAAATTACATGTGGATGGCCGTAAATGTCATTATCGAAGGCCGCAGGTTGTGCAGTGTGCACCATTGGCCTAGAATTTGTACGTGAGAAAATAGGCCTAACGGTTGTGCAGAGTGTTTCTATATCTGGGTATTGTTTTCCGGAATGGTAATGGTTTATTATTTCATATGACTCAGCCAATAAGCAGAAGCACCATAAAAGCCATCGCATGCAGTAAACCAACCATTAGCGAAAATTAGAGCAAATGAAAACACAATGGCATAATAGCTGATTGGTGTAAATAAAGACGGGTGCTCTGTCATATATAGGATTGTTGAAAGACCGTGGCTGCCATCTGGTCAACTAACCCCGTTTATCACTTTTTGAGAAATGTTGAGAAACAACAGTTGGAGATCAAATAAACATAATGAAAAGTAAACAGAAAATGAATGAACGCAGAACATAGTGAAGAAAATGTGCAGGTGAAAGCGCATGCCCATGTACATAGATGAGTGGATCGAATTTAAGTGAAGGAAATTGGTGTGGTTAGAGTATTTTTAGCAATACAAAGAAATTAAAAAATAATAATATAAAAAGTTAAAAAAGTTAAAAAAAACTTATTAATGAGGTACAAAAGAAAACAAAGCAAAACAGAAAAAAAGTATACTTCATGCCGAAAAGCATTAAATGTGCACACAGAAAATATGAAAAAGTAAATACACACAAAAAATAAAACAGAGCTACAGAATACTAGAATTCACAGTAGTTTGTTCGACAAATGAAATGTTGATAAAGTTCATAGTTGGGAATTTTTTTCATGTAGGAGGTGTTTCTTAAGTTTCCATTTAAAGGTAAAGGTGGTTGAAAGTTTAATATCGTCTGGTATTGAAGACCATACTTTTGGACCAATAAATTTAAGGGAACATTTTCCTGAGGAAGAGTTAACTCTAGGTAAAAACAGGTTTTTCGAGGTTGCTAGTCTTGTGGAGTGATAATGAATTGAGCTGAGTGGAATAAAATATTCATCAAAATGAATTGGAAGCAGTTTATTATGATAAGAGTGCATTAATTTGCCTACTGAAAAGCTATATAGTTTGGTAAGGCTTAAGATGTTTAAGTGCTAGAAATGGTCTTTTAGTGATCCCATGTTAGTTGGATTTATTATTTTTATAGCTTTATTTTGGAGCTTAATGAGAGGAATGGTTGCATTTGAAGCATGTCCCCAATTGAGGACTGAGTAATTAAGGTAGGGATGGATTAATGAGTTATAGACAACTTTCAGTACCGGTGGTGATGTATAATGTTTAAGTTTGGATAGAATTCCACAAGCTTTTGATAGCTGAGTTTTTACCTTTTGTACATGAGGTTTCCAGCTTAACTTATTGTCAAGAAGGACACCTAGGTATTTTAGGTTGTCTTCAGGAGAAATGGTGTGGTTATTTATGGTAACTTTAAATGAGCCAGGATTATGTCTGCCTTCTGGACATTGCCATTGTTTTTTCAAATAAACCTTTCAGGCAGTGGACTGGACATAATGGCTCATCCAATGTGGATGATTTGCATGTGCGCTGTGGCTTGATGCATGTAGGCGACGACTGTTTAAGAGAACATAAACAAGATCATGTTCACAGTACAGTTTTCTTAAAATTAAAATAGCTCCATTTTTAGATTTTCTAAATGTAATCAGTGTCAGCAAGAAAAATCAAGTTTTTCAAATTTAGCTTGATCTGAAAAAGTAAGAAAGCGTAGGTTTGTCTCCTTTTTACGAAAGTGTAGAAATATTTTGCTAAATTCACATTTGCAACTGCTACGAAGTTAGAAAATTCTTCCTAGATTTCTTGATGGCTTGTAAGATTGCTTGCAAATGTAGAATATTTGGAATGCATTTTTAGATTTGGAAAATATTTCAGCTGCCAATTCCAAGGTATCTTTCCAAAACCTGCTGTAAATTTTCCCTCAATGTTGATATCACAAAACATCTTTTCTGCTGTCTTCTCAAACAAGCACCTTGTAGTTGTGTGTTTAGTGCAAGGCCTCCAAACTTTTTTTTACCTGGGGACCACATAAGCTATTAATATTACACAGCAGTTCGAGGGCAGGACATCTTACGTAATGTGACTGTTTCAGGATATATTGCGTTTCGCCAATTCAACAAGTTTTTCGTAAATATAGTAAATTTTTTCATTAGTGACAAAATGTTTTCTCGGGTTAGATGAAACGGTTTCAAAGCTGTATTTGGCTCATGGGCTGTAGTTTGGAGACCCTGGTTTCGTGCATTGAAGTGTAGTGTAAAAATATTTAAGGCAGTGTCTGTTTTGCCGCCAAGATTCCAGCAGCAACAGGGTTGGCAGAAACGAAGTAAACACAAAAGATAAAGCCTAAAGCTAAGTCTAACCTTAACCCCAACTAGTAATGCTAACGCTAACCCCTAATGCTAACCCAAACACTTAACGCCAACCCGAAACCGTAATGCTAACTCCTAAACCCTACCAAATGCTAACCGTAATGCAAACGCTAACCAAAGCCTAAACGTAACACATAAAGGAAAAGTTTGAAAAATTATGAATAAAGTAAAACAAAAGAAAAGGGAATTCGCCTAGGTGAGAGTCAAACTGAAAAGCAATGGCATACTAGACTTGAAGCATAACCACTATGCTACAAGCAGCACGCCAATTGCATGACAAACTGACCTCTTTATTCGAATTGCGTCATGCCATGTTCAACCGGCAGCACAGTAGCTCCAGCCGATCTGTTGCCGACAGAATATTGGCGGTAAAATAGACACTGCCAATCTTTTAAAAACATGAGAGGTTGGCAAGCCAGGCTATATCAGCGAGCTGTGGACGTTCCTGCCTTTTTCGTGATAAAAAAAAAATTTATCAAAGCAGGCCACAAATCTCTCCAGGACTCGTCCTCTGCTCAGACACCAGACATTATTGTACATTCGTATATACTGTTCCTGAGCCCTCAAGAAGTGTTTAAAACTGTCGACAGTTATGGGCACGGGGCTTGATACACTTTTATTTTTGCGACGTCTCTGAGGACATTGTCAAATTTTTGCTGCTTTCTTTGGCACAAGGAGCTCCTAGATGTATAATGCAGCGGAACTGAATGACTTGATGACTATAAACTATAAAGAATATTCCCATATTGAACAACACAATATGCTTTCTAAACACTAGTATGGTTTTTGTAAACATCTTTGGCTATATATGACATACCATATTTATTCGGGTATAATGTGCAAAATTGTACACCAAAAACACCAACGCAAAGTTTGATGTGCATTATAAACAAGGTCTTAGATTTTTATACCTTGATGTCAGAGGACACATGAGTTTAGGTGCGCATAATAAACAAGTCATACGCAAGAGAACGCGCAAGTATGGTATATTTTCATATAGCCTTTTTCAGCAAAGCACTGGGGTGCAAAAACCCGGTTGCACACTTGCACTGCACGACTAAAAATTTGGTAAAAAAAAATAACTTTAAGCCTTTGTTACAAAATGGCAGCATGCCTAATTTTCACTCCCGCTGTATCTGTGTTGCACGACGTCGAGTAGCTTCGGCAAGCGGCTGTGCTTTTCTGGAATTCGATGAGTCATTGCACGATGCATGACCTAGATATAGAATGCAGCCCTGGTTCTTTTTGTATACCAGAGCTTCTGTCAAATGGGACAGCGCTTCCTAAAACCGGCGTGATATCGTTTTACTGCGTAATATCTGTGGATACAATGCGCTGTAGATAAGCTTACCTGTTTGCAGTTTCAACGCTACTTAGGTTCTATGATGTAAAAACACAAAATGTTGCAACATAAAGGACGACGTCGATGTTGCAAGATAAATGTTGTGTTCAGTTTGAGTCTGAGCTGAAAAAAAGTGAAAAAAAAATTTATACCGATTTTTAATCAAAAATTTAAGGGTGCACATTATACCTGAATAAATACAGTGCATTAAAACTTTCTGCAAAACACAGAGAAAAAACTTAATACTTGTGCTATTTTCTGTGATTTATCTGAAGGTTTTTGATACCCTTGATCATGAGATACATCTGTGTAAGTTGGAACATTTTTGTGAGATTAGAGGTTTTGAAACTTATTATTAGTAATTTGCAGGCCTACTGTGATCTGCCATGCATTAACTGGTTGTTGGACAATGCCAGGCCAGTTAACTTCTTTTGCCTTGAACACGATACGCAAAATTGTTGTTTGTGACATTGACTTGTTAGACTGAATTTCAAGTAAGTCATTTCAAAATTTGCAAGATAGTTTAGGCTAGTTTTTTGTTGGAATTGTCTATGGAACCACCCATGGATCTTATTTCAAAACTTATTCAACCATGCTGCCTTGCATGACATGGTTCGAATAACATGGTCAGTTGGTCACTCAGCGTCATCATCCTGGTGGCATCCAGCAGGTGCATTTCAGGTCTACTGCACCAATGGTTTCAGTTCGCCTGTCACCTTCACAACTTAGGTTTTCGTAGTAGTGACTGGTTGCACGTTTCAATTCATGGTACCTGTTTTTCTTTACTTCTAAAACTTTCCAAACTTTCGGTTTAGGGGTTAGCGTTAGGGCTACGGTTAGGTTTATCTTTTTATGTTTACTATGTTTCTACCAAGCCTACTGCATTCTGGTCATGGTTACTATCACATTACAGTAGGCGGTCAAATAAGGTTTCAAATTTAAATGGGCGGTTCTGTGGCCACAGCCTTTTTTGTTTCAAATGCTGTTTTGGCTTGTTGTAGACTAGCATTGGTAGTTAGATGTGGTGAAAGTGCAACAATGGGACATGGGTAGGATTAATATATGAAATTATGAATGTGAAATCATGGATGGTGTTAAAATGGAACCATTGTTACTAAACAAATGACTAATAAAAAGTTTGGTGTGGTAAAACTTGTACTTGCTTTGTGATGCAATAGACTTTGGAAAGTACATAGGTTATGCAATATGTCAAGCCTGCAAGATTTCGGATATGTCAAGCTGTTCATAGGCATGACAGGGCTCAAAGTGGCACAATGCATTTAGGTAGCATCTATTGTGCTTCAGTATGCAAAGACGGTGCTGGGACTATTTTGCCTTCAGTTGAACAAAATTGGTTGAAGTTGTCATGAAACAAGTAGGGTATGCAAAGATGCAATTGGCTGGGGTTTAAAAGTTTATTATTGAGGTCAATGTCAGGGATTATGGCCAAGGTCAAGGTTTAGGGTCAGGTTTTAGGTTTAGGGGTTCAGAGATTAGAGCAGTTATGTGCAATCCGCAGGCTGCATGCAGCCCAGTCGAAGGTTTTGTGCAGCCCAGTTTAGATGTTCACTGTACCAAAATATGCTGCACACTGACAACCTGTCCTTGTTTCAAAAATTATTGAATTTGACATTTTTGATATAGGTGGCCTTCAGTGCCACTGTATCATGCCTGTTCCCATTGCAGTTAGGATTTGTACCCTTTTAGTACATAAGCTTAAGCTAAATTTCGTTAGCCACGATCAAAGTAAGCCATTCAATGTGCAGCCCTCATTAAGATGTCATTCAATGTGTGACCCTGAGTAAGACAGTGACATAATTTTTGGCTCAGTAAGCCATTTGGGTTGGACATAGCTGGAGTAGAGTTAGGGTTTAGTGTTGCAGGTATCTGCATCGCCTTGAACTACTTAGGCAAACACAAGGGAAAGATGGCAATTCGGGGCGTTAAACTAGCAGGAAAGCAACCAGCAATAGCGTTCACCTAGTGAGATCACTCTACTGATACTAGGTTGCACTATCACTATATAGGGATAAGTGAATTATGATTGAACACCAATGAATAAACTAAATCACATAAATGTTAATTATTTGAAAATTCCTGAAAAGCATCATGGGCCGCACAAAATGCCCTTATGGGCCACATGTGAGCCACTTGTTTGAGACCATTGGTTTAAAACAAGAAAGATTTAAAAGATATGAGCGATGAACTAATCGTATGCTGTAATGGACCAACATCAGCAAATGTGACAGCGTTGTCATGCAGGCATTGAACTTTCACTTTAAAGTGAACCTTGGCACTTCACCTCTAGCGATGTGTGATCACAAATGCACAAAGTTTCTATAGTAGTGGACCGGATAAATTGAAAGAACCTGCTTTGACATTTATGTCATAGACGCGAGTTTGGAAACAATTGATGGTAAAGCTTTTTGTGTGTCATTTTGTCAAGTTTTTCACTGGCATAAAGTTCTTTGTTGTCATTCAAAGTAACTGAATGTTTCAGAACATAGTGTTTTGTGTTCATGAACCATCTGTCACATCACTAGCATAAAATTGACTATATGTGGATAGTATGTAAGCTTAATTTGTAGTTGTCCCAGTGTAGTGACAGGCAATTGCTTACCTGCTATTGGGAAACTAGTTGTCGTATACATTTGCTGTGCTTTAGAATGTAATGTTAACACTTTGACACCAAACTTCAGCTAACAATTGGTGTTGTGCTGATAAACCCGCTTTTCTTTTGCAAAGATTGTGGCACCATGATGCATAATTCAAGAACTCATTATCAAGTGACATCACTCTTCACTCGTTAATGCTACCACAACATGTATTTACTGTATTATATTATATTTCTGTTGTCAGCTATTGCATTGTATAAGGCAGAGGAGTTGGTTGTCTTGATCACTCCTTGCCTTTTGTCTGCGTTAACCGTAAGAAATTACAGGGCATTTCAGACGTCGGTGCTCGCAAAAACGCAGCTTAAAATGCAAAATGAGTGAGTTGGGTAAGAGTTTTATGACAGCCAATGTATTAAGTCTCTTAGAAAGACAGCAACTTTGAAGGTGCAGCTCATATGCAAAACTTTAACAATAGTGGAAAGTAAGTTCAGGAAATTCCATGACAGCTCATGGGAAATCAAAATTAGATTCCCAGGAAATTTGCATTTTTCTAGCACTACACCACAAGTACTGATAATTTGTCAGAAATTTGCCAATGATTAGTTAACACACAACTAAAAGCTTAAGTTTAGTCAAATAAACATTTTAAAATGTTCTTTAGATAAACCTTCTGTCCTGGCACTAAATAATATCTTAAATCATTCGATTCAATTGCGGCCTACATTCTCATGCTTCTGAACATATTTCTAAGAACCGAGCCAGTGTTCATTGGTGAATATGGACTGCCACAGATACTTAGAAGGTGGTGACCACTAGTGTTGATGCAGTACTGCTGTTCCTTTAATACTGATCCCTTCCATTTTTATCTTGCGGTTTTGATAGCTGTGCCTTCATTTAACCCTGCCGTACTACAATCCCAGCCTCACAGTGTTCTACACATTGCAACAGTATTACATAGCTATTTAATCTTTAAACGATGGTGGAGGTTACAACAATTTCAGTCACCACAAAGGTGCTTATGTAACACTAGTATATAGCTAAAAGATTAAAACCCTGATAAATCGAGGTTCATTGTCTCTGGTTTTATTCGTCTCTTTCAGATGTTTTCTATTCTAGTAGATATTAGCATTTAACAGTTGTGTTCATGAAGGGAGTCATTGTATTGTTAAACTTCTAGACACCCAGTTCATTTGCCAAGGATTAATGCTTTTTCTGAATCATGCAGAGTTTTCAAATAGGTTTCTTAAACCATTTGCTGCACATATATGGTATAAATACATTTAGAACCAAAATGACTGAAAGGTACAGTTTTTCCTTAACAACGTTCAGGTAAGTTGCATTTGATTTTGTTCAAAGATAAGTACAATTTTTGTAGCAAATCAGTTTTTTTGTGCTAAAGTGATAAATATCTCACTTCATTGCAGTGGTTGACTGACAATACTCTGAAGCAGGGTTTCACGACATGTCATGTTTGCCCAAGTTGGCATGCTGTAGACATGTAAATAGCTGCAAGTGATTAGGTTTAGGTAACAGTGATTTTTATATTTGGTGTAAATCATGATAATTTGTTTTTGTGTCAGTTCAAACCAGGGATTTATTTAGATGTGGCTAACTGTCAGAAACTGGCAGCAAAGTAAGAAAGATCATTTTTATACGCATGTCTGCTGGTTTATTAAATAAGTAGTCTATAATTTAAAATAACATTTACCTTCTCTACACTGCACTGTTATCGGATTTGCGTTGGATTGGGAATCCCATAAACCACTCAAGCACGACCCTGAGTGTCTCACAGAGCTGATTGAGCGTGCATTTTTTCAACCATACCCGATTCAGCGAATCCAACTAGCAGAGGTAGGTTGGGAATCTGATAATAAGGGATTCGAGCGGAAAAGAGGTTGGATGGTTTGTATTAAGTCTTGTGCAACCTTTTCTGTACTTGTTAGATGCTAAAACCACTACCGTGGAAGATCAGCCTATTCAAGCTAATCTGTTGCTAAAATGGCGATTAATTTATTTAATAGTTTTGCCTGTAGGCTAACTGCATCTACTTAGGGAAACAATCAGCGAAATTGAATCGGTTGAGCAAACTGGAAGATTATTCGGTAGCTTACAAGACATCAGATATTGGGCTGAAGGACTATTACTCCAATACTGATTGTTAGGTTTTCATTACACCTTGGTACAGTAGAGTGATTCAACCTCTGTGCAAAATATGTAGCCTAATATTGGAAGTGGATGACTTCAATATAGGCTACAGTTTGAACTTTATATCCCAGTTATGTGGCTGTGATTTCCTTAGTTCATAATGGAACACATGGAGTAACATAAAATGTCGCATAAATGTTTATGGAATAGGTTACAGTTGCAATTTGGTGGATTGCAGTAGTAGCCTACCTACTGTATATAGGTTACTACTTACAAAGTGCTGTGAATCCTCATATTTGACACTGTTGTATTGTACTGCAGAGAACCGACTAGTTAATTTCGTGACTGAAATCAACAAAGTGGCTTTGCAATGTAAAAACTAACCCACATTTCCTGCCCTGTAGAAGCTGTTCAAATTTTATTGAAGTCAATTGAAGACTGCAATTACGGTGCGACGCGGTTTTCATGACCTCATCGCCCAGCAGTTCTCCACGATTTTATCTGCTGGCTATTATTTTTCGGACTACACTAAAAAAAATAACATATCGGCGATTCCAACTACATCTACAAAAAGCACCTTTGTGCAGTGGAAACAGCTTTCACCTTTTCATTTTCACTTATTCCCAGCTTTCGCAATACCGTAGGCCAAGCGCACGAAGCAAATCTTTGAGTCCTTGCAGTGTAAAAACGCCCCAATATCGAGTTTGCAAGCGCGTTCACGAAGGTAAGCCAAGGGTGACGAATCGCTCACGCGTCAATCCGATAACAGTGCAGTGTAAAGTGGGTAATTGTCACAGTTCCTGGATTGCTTATCACATGCTTTGTTGCAGTCCAAGTGGCAAGCTTGTGCAGATTGAATATGCTCTAAATGCTGTGACTGCTGGTTCACCTTCTGTTGGAATCAAAGCACAGAATGGAGTTGTCATAGCAACAGAAAAGAAACAAAAGTCTATTCTATATGATGAAAACAGTATTCACAAAGTTGAGCCCATCACAGAGCAAATAGGAATGGTTTACAGTGGCATGGGGCCAGATTACAGGTTTGAGTTTTATAGTAATTCCACGTTGCATTTTAAGCTTAACAAGTTAGAGTGTTTGTTTTCTGCATTATTGTCACTGCCTTTTGTGTCACATGTACTCCGGTTGTTCAATAGTGTTATTATGCAACCTACAAATGACTTAGCCTGAGATTAAACCATTTGGTACCCTGTCTAGGCAAGCCTGTTTCAGGATTGTATGCATGTGCTTGAATTAGGAGTGAGTGCCTTCATTCATGAATTTCATTCATTATACAAATGCCATCCACTGCACTATTGCAGTGTGGTGTTTTCATATCTTGCATAAACAAGGTTGCACTTGCAAATTTCATGTTCTGATCTGTCTTCTCTATGTTTACACCTGTGGTTTCTCAACCTTTTTTGTACTGTGACCCATTATATTGAACAACTATCCAGCACAATTGGCTGGTGAACTATGGTTGAGTGCTGGTGCGATTTTGTGCCAAAATTGCACGCGGGTCTTAAAATGTTTTGAGTATACAACACAGGTTATGCACTTTGAACAGAATCGTGAAAAAAAACCTTGTTACTTTGCTCCTCATGATTCTTGGCAACGAATTTCTATTTAGTTTAGTCTGTAGTATCAAAAGTGTTCAACGACCTGAGAGTTATATACGAGTGCCTCAATTTACCATTACACACTATGTCAACAAATAAACTTAGCTAAAAAGTGAGTCTGTCATGGTTCTTGATAAGACTGTGATTAGTATGCCTCAGGCAGTATGCGTTGCTGCTGACTTTTAAACTCTACTGCTTCGCAGAGTTCTGCTTTCACGGGCCAGGAAAATTGCACAAATATACTACCGTCAATATCAAGAGAGCATTCCAACCACTCAATTAGTGCAGCGCATCGCCTCTGTTATGCAAGAGTTCACTCAAACTGGGTAAGTCATTTTGTTGGTTTGCTTTGTCTTTTATTTAGTTTGATTTTGCTTTTTTCAATGTCTTAACAGCAAAGTCTGAATGCAAAATATCTTACAAATATTTGTTCTTATACACACTAGATATAAACAAAAGGGCATTCTGGGTGGTTTTTCCTCTCATAAACACCACACATATTGTGATGAATATGCTGGCATGCCTTCTAAGTAAATGTGTTTTGTGCGTGTCTGTCAGACCTGTCAGATCCGTGTTCATGATAGAGCTTGATCGATGTATCGGTATTCCGATATGTATATCAGCCTGTCAGTGGCGTATCTGTGCAATGTGGCGCCCATGGCAAAGTTTAACTGTGCGCCTTTTGCAATAAATTGAATATTGGATATAGGCACAAGTTTTACAAAAGATAAACAATGAAGAAAATAAATGCTTTGAAAAGGAAAATATTTGTGTTTATTTTTGCTTTAAACGTATCAGTACATAAAATATAAATTATCCATATGGGCCACAACATTCTTCTATACTCATTTGTTTTTATTATGAAGGATATCAAAAGATTCAAACAATAACTTCATCATAGTTTATAAGTCGTCATAGTATTGCCTTACAAAATTGTGTGTCTTACAAAAAAATTAAACTAACTACATGCAACTGTAAACGTCAATTTCTTTTAAAATGGAACACAATTAATTTGAATTGCACAATAATTATGTAATGCAAGTCATGTATAATTAATATGTATTCGAAAAACACACTTCCATCGAAACGTGAATCTCTCTTGCGTTACCGGTTAAATTACACAAAAATGCTAATTAAAAAAACACTTTCCATGCCTTTATTGAAGCAAAGTCGTCTATGATTTCATCAAGATGAGCTTTCACTCTTTCGTCTCTTTCTATTCTCATCAAAGCTAGATCACACAACCTGCTCTGACTTAATATTAGTCATTGTTAGTCATTGAGGACTGGAGGCTTAAGGATCAGTTTCAGTTTACTGAAAGATCATTCGCAGCTTCCATCGTCAACATTATTTGGAAAGCAATCGAAGAATGTCGGGAGGACTTCAGGACGCGATAATTTTAAGTTGCACGACTTGAAGCTAGCATTTTGAAATCTAGAATCTTCTCGTTTAATTGCTTACCATCTACATCTGAACTGTACACAGCTCCTAAATTATCACACGTAGATTTTAGTTTTTCGCAGTCAGGACCTTTTCACAAGGCATTGGAGATCGAACAGAAAGCCAAATCTGAACAGAAAAAGCTAGCTCTAAACAAGACCAAGGGCGTACGCAGGGGAGGGGGTTGGGGTTAACCCCCCTCCCCCTTGAGCTTGATATTTTACAAAAACTTTATTACCTTCGCAAGGAGATTAAGTGTTTTCGCATACTTTTTGCTTGTTAATTTGTCGGCTTAATGCAAATACCACGGAATAAATTTGCATGCAAATTTCAAGGAGCATTGTAAATGGGCTAAAAAAGTAATAATTAGGTTTTGGTGGAAATCTGGGTTATCGTCTCCATCCAGAAACCATCCCAC
>Ga0210059_1006987_pt1 | contig 18014 bp, 9 predicted proteins | sample Ectturendosymbi2_FD_188042 | JGI IMG/M metagenome (GOLD analysis project Ga0210059, IMG submission 188042) | Ecteinascidia turbinata endosymbiont from Florida, USA - Sample 2 (SPAdes) (version 2) | ecosystem: Host-associated > Tunicates > Ascidians > Unclassified | place: Key West, Florida... | reverse complement strand
ACCAGGGGCTTTTACTCTAGGTGTGCGGCGCACACCCAATCAAACTGATAGTGACGTCACTTGTTCCAAATCGTGCGATCAAGGGAAAATCACAAAAAGGATTGAAAGACAATCAGGGTTGAGAAGATACCGTTTTTTTTCAAAAAAAACAACCCACCTGTCTTTTTAACCGATTTTTTTGTTTTTTCGAAAAGAAACAGGTTTTTGTTCTTTTTTTTGAAAAAAAACTTCTGAATTGTTTTTATTGCATCATGAAATACCACCATTTTCAGAATTACACAATAATAACATGTTATACCTATTATGGCATTCAAATTTGAGGGTAAAGAAATGTATCCCATCTTTGTTTTCGCAAAGTGTTGTTGGTTAGTTCACTGCAAGTGGTATAAGGCTTGGCAAGAACGCTCAGAGCAAACAGAGAAAAGCCACTCGCACACAATCTATGCCATTTCACGTCAAGTTTATGTATATGACCTGCTAGTTCAGCATCTGTATAGTGCATTTTTTCAACATATGGTTTGTTATGGTCCAACATCAAAAACAGATTTAATCCAGAGAAGGCAGACAAAAACGATTTTACAGAGCTGAAGAAGCTAAACAGTAAAATTTACTCGAACTGTTCGAATTATTCTTATCTTTTTTTCAAGTCCTTCAAATTTCGTTGCTGTTCGTTTTGCTTCATTAAAAAAATTTACAATTAACTGTACAAGTGTGCTGCTTCTTTCGTTTTTTACTGCATTGGACATTCTTCACAGGAAACTGTAGAGTGGGATTTTGGTGGGTTTTATTGTTTCTTTGAGTGTGCTTTTAAACAAAACTGGTGTATTTTTGGTTGGGTCCAATTACATCAACATTGATGATAATTATGGACGTTTAATTGAATTTCTGAGCCAAATTTCAAAACTGTCCTATTTGATTTTATGATGCATCACTAGTTTCCCGTTTCGTTTTTTGTGCTAATACAGTCGCACACCTGTGCGTGCAATATGTGCTTCGTTTCGAGTTTCGTCATTAATTGGTATTTCAAGCGGATTGATTATGACGGCTCACACAAGCCCGTATCTTTTCTTCCCTTAGTAATTGTACGTATAACAGTCACATAATAAAAAACGAAAGTTTTCTTGCGTGCTGCATGCATGCGCATTCTCAATTCTTGTGTAGTTTAGCAAGTCAACAAACAAACCTGGGTGTCCTAAATCCCAGTCGCATACCTTCAGATCGACTGCTATTCGACCAGACATTCGCGCAGCTTTGTATTTTTGCAGTCATGAACTGCTCTGTCTTAGGAGACCGCTGATAATATATGTTCATTACAGTGACACATTGCAGTCTGCAACAACGAGTAAAGAGAGTGCGTGTAGAATAATGTGCACAGGGACGCCGGAGAATGGAGGCATGGCGGGGCATTTCCCCCTCCGACCTTGCAAAAGAGGGTCAATGGAGGCGGAAGTGCCTTTTCATCACGGGCGTAGGAGCAGGCAAATTTTGGGAGTGCGAAGGGTTTTTGCCCGAATTTCCCCAAACTTGCCCGAAAAACTTTTTGGGCAATTTTTGCCCACTAATTTTCTCCCACAATGATCATGAAGACCTTTTTTGGTGTGACCTCCAAAAAAAGGTCTTCATGTGTTTTTCCGTGAAACTTGGGTGCCATTGTTTGATGTCAAACAACATTGGGCGCTATTTTTACCCGGATTTTCAGGGATTTTGCTCGGATTTTCAGCGAATCAGCAAAACTGGGGGTGCGCTTGCACCTCCACCTCCAACACCACTGCTTTTCATAACAGTATCATAGGTAATTATATGGTTTATCAAGATCGACTTGAAATAAATTTATTGCAGCTATTCGGGCACCCAGAAAATCCAGAATATGGATGTTGTGTGAAGAAACTTCTCCAAAACGTTGGTTTGCAAACGTGAATATGACGTCATGTTGTGACGTCACAAACAGCGTATATCCAGTAACAATGACCACTATACACCACTGCTCAAGACTAGAATTTGGTAGGGGGGCATCCAATCAAGCAGTCGCCCCGGGCATCACCAGGCTTCTGCACGCCACTGGTTGTGTCAACAAACTTCGCTAAAACATTGGTTTGCAAAAGTGAATATGACGTCATATTGTGACTTCACAAACAGCGTATATCCAGTAACAAGACCACCATGCGCCACTGCTCAATATTAGAATTTAGAAGGGGGGCATCCAAACAAGCAGTCGCCCCGGGCATCACCAGACCTCTGCACGCCACTGACCACAGCAGCATGCTATTAGTCATAAACATGGTCGTAGCTGGGCGACACATGAGCTGGGCCCACGGCCCTCCAAATAAAAGAAACTGTTGTGTTATTATGTACATACAGATCAACTTCAATAATTTGTCGTCTCTCTGATATTCGTATAGTTATTTTGCTAATATATCTTCATCAAAAAGATAATAGCACCGTTGACTGATCATGATGACGTCATAACACCACTGCGTAGAGGGGCCCTGCGCGTCTTGCATTTGGCGCCACACTTGCTAAGGCCGGCCGTGTGTGTTAGCGCCATCACGCGTATGCCTTTCTGTTCCCGCTACATATCTATCTCCGTGTTCTTTTATGTACAATAAAACCTGTCGTACGGGTTGTGGATCAATTCGCGAAGAACATTATATCTTTTCTGGTCTGGCCCTCCAGATGACGAGAAACCCATGCAAAGGGTCGGTTTTGCAGACACGGTTTGGTTACTGGACCTCGTCACGAAGGCGACACTGAAAATCGTTCCACGGACTGTTTGCAATGCTTCAGAGGCTCGAACGACTCAATAAGTTTTTTAAGATTACAAACTGCACTCCACGCAAACATGAAGGCAACAGAGCAGTTCAACAGCTCAACGTCAAAAAATCTGATGTCTGTCGTGGTGTCAATGATGATGGTGTACTTGCTTATAGTCTGTTCAACAGCTTCTTTTCAACATTACTGCGCTTTGGTAACGGTTCTGGTATCTTGCAGCACTCTCTTTCGGGAACTTGTTTAACCACCTTCTTGCTTCATGTTAAACAAAGGGTAGTCGACTGCCGGTGCGCCAAGTTCGAGATGCAGATGTCGCCACACTGCTTTTTTAGTCTGCTGGAGAGATGCAGGATCTCTGTAATTAGTGACTGCTTGCTCCAACTTCGCCATGTCAATCAGCCTAAGAAAAACAATGTTGCGCTAGTCAGCAGAATGTTTCTATTCCACCACTGAAGTATCAAGATCTACTGCAGCACCTTATCTGGGCTTTGCACATGTTTTGTTAAGTTGGCTCTGTGGTTACTAGTATCAATTCTTTGGACGTAGAGATTCAAGCCCGCGTAGGAAAGGCTACAACTGTTCGAGTAACTCCGTTCCGGAGTGTGGAACAATTAGGGGAAGTGCGGGACCAATGGAACACGGGGACAGAAGAAACATTTAAATTACTCCCCAGCTGGTGACCATATTCTCTTGTTATGTGGTTGTGAATATTGTATTTAAGGACAACAGTGTGGTCCATTAACAGGAAGAATCTCTGTCGATCTGAAAAGAATTAGGCACTTTTTTCAATTTTGAGGCATCGAAGTAAAATAATTTGCAATTGTTTAGCGATTTCTTTGTCTGTCATAATTTCAATGTAGAAAGTTCCAAACGTTTCCCAGGATAGGTTGGGAGTTTTAAAAATATCTCAAAGAAAATTGGGATGACAGGTTTCGGATGCAGTGTAAAATCGTGAACTTTTTCTAAAATGGGTGTTGATGGGACCCATGGAACGCGGGGGTTCTATTGGTCCCTCGATTCGTATTTCCTTATTTTTGCAATAGTTTATTGCACAAAATAATACCAACAGAGGTTTATTTACTGCGAACAACCTAAATAAAGTGCTTTATGATGTAAAAAATCAAATACATTGAACTTGCGACAGGTGATAAACAATAGATATTTCAGTGGTCACTCTACATCTTTACAGCCGATCTAAAACCTAATACAGTACTTTTACACAGAGTAATGGGGAGACCATTTCAAGGAAGTCTGTGGTCGCAATTTAGACAACTAATTTTCACTTTTTGACGTTTTAGCTTCAAGAGAAAAAGCATACACAAAAAATTTGGCAAGCATTATCGAGATAATTGTTTATTATTTATAATAAGAAAGTTCCATCGGTCCCTATGGGGTGTTCCGAAGGTCCCACTGGGGTGAGACCCACGGAACAAAATTGAAAAACTTTCAAACTTAAAAAAAACAATATAAAACATTCATTGATTTTTATGAAACTTGGAATGAACAATTTTGGTCCATAAACCTTCAATTCAACAAAATTTCAGCAACTTTCGCTGGATAATTTAGTTTCTACGCCCATTTGAAAAAATCCGTTCCATGGGTCCCACACTTCTCCTACAAACATTCACTTCGTCTAAAACATGGCTTCTCAAACTACGGGTCGCGAAACAAATGGGCTTGACAAAACAGACATCAAAGTTTTTGTGAACTTCACAAAAAAATTGGAAGTAGGCTTGCACTGATCCTATTTATGCTGCATTTTCAGAGGCAAAGCCGTGCTTCATGCTGTCAGTTGTTTACTACGATGACTGCCTGAGCTATCAAATTATAATAATCAACCAAGCACGTTGTTACGACATGATTGTTTCAACGTACTGTCTAATATTGGCCTTTGTGTTTAATGCATTCATTCCGATACGAAGGCTTGTGTTTAGAACACCAGGTCTAGTCTTCGAGGAATTAGGCTAACAGCTTTGAGGGCACACTGAGTTTTAGACTTAAAGATTCATACACAGTTTCAGAAGTGCTTTGAACTTTGGTTCAGGAAAAGTTGGATTCACAAAATATGCACAACAGTAACGTAGTCAGCCCAAAATTGTAGGAGGGGCCAAATATTTTGACTTTAAGCAGGCAACAGTATTTGGTTCGTGTCACCGCCTCTCAAAGCACAAAACAACAAGACAAGCTGAAAATTTAGGGGGATGGCCCCAGCTGGTTACGCCTATGAAACACAATTCAAATTTTAGGAGGCCACACGCCTGCCATGCCAAGGATGAGTTTGTGGAGTGCAAACGACAAATGATTACAACTGGGATTTTCAAAACAGAGTTTATGTTATTTTTGGATAAGAACAAGAAATGAATGCCCAGTCATTTATGATCTAGCCATTCATAAACTCTTAGCCCTTTGCACAATATATTTGTTTGAAACGGCATTCTCAAAGTTGATAATCATCAAATCTAAAAACCGATCCTTTTTGAAAAATGTTGAGAATGTCCTTTGTCCTGCGTTGTCTTGTATCAATCTACGAATGGATGATCTGTGTAAAAATCATCAAGTGCTGCCAGGGGCGTAACGAGGTTAGATGACGCCCGGGGCAAGAAGCAAGTTTGGCGCCCCCATGTTCGCACCTGAGGACTTTCGGAAGCAAATGCACTGTATTAAAGAAAGTGCTTGTGACATTGTTGGGATTTTTCGGCGCCCCCCGCAGTGATTCGGCGCCCCCATATTTATTCGGCGCCCGGGGAATTGTTCCCCCCTTGTTCCCCGCTCGTTACGCCCCTGAGTGCATCCATCCCATTAGTTGTGCTTGATAACTTTTATAAACTGAATTGTTTTTGTTAATTTTTTTCCCCTTACTGTTTCCATTAGGCCTACGTGGTAGTTTTTTTATTCTGTAGTTACTTTCGTGGATTGCGTGCATTTTTATGATTTCGCCATGGAAAAATATGCCTCTTGAGATTTGTAATGGGACGTTTACACGTACAATTAACATCTAGATCTTTAGGCTATCCGTTAAGGGGTCGTGTTAAAAAAAACTTTTTAAAAATGGGGCCGCAGAACAAAAAAGTTTGAGAAGCCCTGGTCTAAAATGTGGTGTTTACGAATCCTGCACTCTCAGTGTTTCCTGTACTGCTCGGAAATGTGGTCAACGTATTGCCGCCTTGATCGTCTGAATGAATTCCGCTTTCGTGGTTTGCATTTTATTTTAGGCGTCTCGTCTGCGGTCATGAACCCAATCAGAACCGTCGCCAGAAAGTTTTCAGTAGGGGGACTTTGGGTTTGTGCGGGGGGCTTGACACTATAAAAATTGACAAAATCTCAACTGATTTATAGTTTTTCATGTTTCAATTTGGGTGGCTTGGAGCTTTGTTTGGGGGGAGCTAAGACCCCAAAAGCCCTTCATAGAGACGGGACTGAACCCAAGACCTCTGTGATGGAGCTCAGGGAAGTCACTGGCGTTTGCACGAAGCTAAAAACGCGCCGAGCAGGTTATATGCAATGCAGTAAGATGGTTGTCTTCCAGAAGACCTCATATATAGATGCTCTGGCAACTGGGAGTCGTCCCACCGTTCGCCTAACTTCCGATTTGAAGATGTATTTAAAATCGCCATGACGAGCTTCAATATCTCACTAGACGAGTACCAGTCAATTGTATGCAACCACTATAACTGGCGAGTTGCTCTTTTACAAGGCAAAAACAAAATCCTCTCAAAGCTACATTAGTAATTACTAACGGCGTCGCTTCTATCGCGGCTCTCGGATAGACAGGTCGTGATGAATGATGAATGAATGAGACGTTACAATTTGAATCAGCTTTATTGCCGTAGATCACTTATTTTTGCAGCTGCCAGTAACTGCTTGCAGTGATTGTTTTCGAAACGATTGTGTAAATAACTGCCACTGAAAAAATGGGCGTAAGTAATTTTGTGCTCCCGTGAACCACATGAAGTGCTATGTACATCCCGTATTTGACATGCTAATATGGAACTAATGCCCCAAAGAAACTGAAACGCATAAAACAATTAAACCGAAATGTATTAAGTAAACCGAAATGAAACGGTGGGCGCAATTTTCTGTGTATTTATTTTGCTTAGCATTGTACACATTTCTGTGTTCTAAGCCCTAGGCTTCCTTTATCCTGCCAAATGCGCCTCGGTGTCTGTGATTCCTGTTGTACTACTACTAATTCGTGTGCCAGGATGCTTAAACATGAAATAAAAAAACAAACAAATAAAGCACGATTTTACGAGAAAGACACTTCTCAGACACTGGACTACACTGCGAACACATGAACGATGAATGTGCACAATTTTACTGTCAAGGACAACCGCATATCTATCATAAACTCCTCAATATCGTGGTGTCGTACTAAGCAGCGGAGGCCAGAGGTGCAAGCTTTCAGCAACCAAAAGACTGAAAACATAATAACACTTGCGTCGTAAAAGTTGAAGCTGCGTTTTTCTTCTTACTCGTTAACGCTGTGGTACCCAACCAGTATTCGATTGAATTCGAGGTGTTCAGTGCGCTAGAGGGGTTTGATGGAAGTATCTTCCATTCATTCAAAACGTACTGCACTTAAAAGCATGTTTAGAATGGACATTTTTAATAAGTTAAGCGTATTGTGCAAAATAAGAGGCATAATATAGAGAAAAAGTATGTAGAATGGCAAAAATTTCGCTCATCTTCTGAGTTTTTCCAGCTTTTTCCTGCTATTTCAGATACGTTCTGAATATCTTCGATTAAATCGCGTGTGCGTTTTTCGTTTGAAAGGTTTTTGTGAATGCGATGAAACGATGAAAATGGTGGATTTGTTATCTCGGCAAGGGTGGTAAATAGGCTACTGCATCACCGTCATTCTCACGTCAGTGTGGCTCCGATGCACTGAACCATAACGCGTTGTGTGTGTCAGTCGCTTGTCTTGCGAAGCACCAAGGGTTGCTGGGACAAGAAAGAGCGGATTTGCTACCGTTTTGAGCGGGAAAGCGTTTGGTTGAAGTTCAAGAAAATTTGCAGCGTTGGTGGAGTGATGCCAGGAACAGATCGATGTGTTAGGCCGCAGCTGGCTCACACAAAGGTGCGAGCTACGTTGACTATAGCTTCAACCCTGCAACAATCGGACATGCATCAGATTCTGTTTGCTTTAGAGTTGGTTTTTGGATATCGCAAAGACAGGGCTGTTTGCTTTCAGTAAGACGTTGCAGGTTCAACGCTTATTAATGTTCTGCACTTCATTCAGATTCTGCTCTAAAATGCGGTATCAGTGGAAATTAGTTCTGTTTTATTAATATCCTTTCCGTTAAAGCTATAAACGAATAAATGCAACGTTTTTAGAAATGATGGCAAAGGTCGTTCGGCGTTCGCGCTTGCTATACAGATTCCACTTTGCGCAGTGGTAAAAGCTACCTGAAAGATAATTTGCAAAAGATGAAATCAGGCCAAAGGGTGTTTCTTTTTATAAAACTTAGTTTTGCAGCTGTTTTTCCGTGATGAATCACTGCCACGCTTTGACTTATTACAACAGAAAAGCAAACGTGAAAAGTAATTTATGTGGTAGTCAGCGTTTTCGTTCCCATTCGCAGTTATTCAAAGCATAAATATTGCTGAAGATGCCGCTGTGGCAATAATTCCTTTTTGCTTCGCCTTCCGCGATACGTTAACGTTAAAGTAAACCATTTAAACTGCAATTGCAAGCTCTATGTTTTCTGTAGCTTGCGAGGAATCAGCTGACCGGACTCTGCTTTCATCTTTTTGCGATGATTCAAACTTGCACATATCTGCATTCAAGTCACTACTCTCCACATGTGAAACAGGCAAGGAATCTATCTGCAAAATTTTAATAGGAAATCGATTTCACGCAACACTACGCATCGTCAGTCCTTGAATCTTAATGTGGAAACTGCAAACTGATTAAGTTACAAAAACGTACAAGAATCAAGATAAAGTTACACCTTATGTTGATAGATAGAGATCTTAGCTGAAGCAGGGATATTGTATTGTGCTCAGAGAATAGTACGCAGTGCAAGAGTACGTAAATACATAAATATCCTAAACATTGTAATGACTGAGGTGCTCTGCATTCTAAAAGTAACCGTTTATGACAGGTGAGATGTTGTGTTGCAAAGCTTTTGGAAAGGCGATATTGTTTGATTTATTCGTGATAAAAAAATGTAGTTGACAATCCAATACTTGATCAAATTTAAGTGAAAAAATACAACTAAAATTATTTCAAGCAGATCGTGTCAAAAAGTAACAGCATTTACACGTGCAGATCCACTTTTCAACCAACTTTTAACCACTTGAATGTGCACAAAATTGATCGGATTCGAAAATAAACTAATGTAATAAGACAGTAAAGTGACAACTGACAACACAGCAAAAAAAGTTGGCCTTATCGTTCTCCAACGTCACCTTGCAACGTTTCCAAATTGGTGTAGAATGTAGATCTTGACGAAACATATTTAATTGGAGGAAAAGTAGAAAGCCAAGGAGAAGATACACCAAAAGGTAGTTTTTCAACCAGTCATGGCCTCTCCACTTCGCACAATGAAAGTTTTTTCGTTTTCTCTCTTTGGTGCTTACCTTCCTAAAACAGCATAAACTATTTTCATGTGCTCTGTGGTCTTTGCCTAGCTCTCTTTGGCATGAGCGACAAGAAATGAAAATCTTTCCTAGCTTTGAACTTTTCTTGCTGAAATTCCAAAACGTATATTTAAGTAATGCTTTTCACATTTGAAAGATAAGCGACGAACTGGTATAAAAGGTGAACAAACAAAGATAACTGCCCATCACTCGTGTTGTTAGCAGTTAAGCGTTTGATGTACAGGACTAACGTAACTACTGAAAAAAATTAAAGCAATAACTTTTCTTCTCAAAAAATAGGGAGTTAATATTTCTGTTTCATTTGTAAAAAACTAGCTTACGGTTGCTGAAAAAAAGCCCTAGCTGAAGAAAAAAATTACCACACTTCACATGTTTAGCAGTTCTTCAGGAAAATCGGAAATAGATACTTTTTAGTTCATTGCAAACTAGTTGGAAAATCGCGAATCAATTATAAAAGGGCCTATTCCGCTCAAACCAGCTGACCGATGAGGCAAAAGGCTTTCTGACTACTACGAATGACAACCTATATGTTGGCGGCCCCTCGAAGCTACGTGCCTCATATCACCTGCAAACCTCTACAACTTCCGATCAGTTTTGCAAAAATGCGGTACTTATGACGGACAATAACGCTTAAAGTGTTTCTTCTTCATCGTTTGAGCGAATTTTATCCACTGCTGGACCGCACTAAGTGTAGGGGCAGGTGTTGAGCATCCATTCGATTGTCTCGCTTAAAGGTGCTAACTATGGGAAACAAAGGGATTCATGTGCTCCTGCTGCTCCCTCTGGCTACGGAAATGCGTTAAAATATTCCAGAGTAGCAACTTGCCTGGCAATAGTGCTATGACCGCGCGTGTTGAGTTTGATCTTGCAAGTGCAGGTGACTAAATTGTTTGGCTAAATTTACGTACACACATCCCTGAATGTGTGACGTGACTATTATAGCAACATTTAATACTAGTTTTAAAGAAAAAAATTCATGTTCATACTTCAAACGTGGTCTCGACTTCGTGAGGCGATGACACAACAGTCGCCGTCGAAAAAGGCTTGTTGAAACTAGATAAGACATGACGCACCATAAAAAATCAATTGTTGTCGAGCGTGACGTTCTTGAAAATGTTAGGACTATATTGGAATCGTAGTGAAAATTCGTGATAACAGCTGACGTCTGAGTACGACCCATATACGTCAAAATCACCAGGTTAGATGACATATTAGGACATACAGTATCTGCAGTCCACGCATTACGTGTTCGCACCACGACAAAATGCATCGAATATATGTTTCTTTGCTTTTGCAAACGATTTTTTTATGACAGAAGTGTTTATAGCGAACGTTGGCGCGCTATAAACGAGTTCAACCAGTCAAACGATATTCTGTTGGACATGCATGGGTGCCTTTCCAAATTATTTTGGTTTTCTGTCGGAACTGTTTTGAAATAAATCGTCTACAATCGGTGGCGCATCGTGTTTTTCCATGCCTTTCGCTATCAGGAGTGGGCAAATAAATGCTTTTAGACAGAATTATTATAGGAACAAAATTTCACCTGTAAAGCAAAACTCGACCATGTTTTTTTACTTCTGTGCCTAAGTTTGCATTACCAGTATGCTAAATATTACAAACTTTGAGCATAAGTAAGTTTTTGCGTTGTTTCCTGGCTGAGAACAATATTTCAGCTGAAACACAAACTTGGAGATATTGGGTTGCATCCACTTGACGAAGATAGCAAGCTTTCAACAGTGTTGCAATATCATGTCAGCAGGGACCGATTTTAAGGGGGGACGGGGGAAGGGGATGTCTCCCCCAACTTTTGGACAAGGGGACATAGTACCTTTTGTGCCCCCCAATATTTTGTGCTAAAAAATAATGTAGTTGTGCAAATTCCGTGGTTACCTTCCTGTTGGAAACAGTAAACAGGCCCGAGGCGACTGCCTCGTTATCCTTCCCTGATATCCATCCCTGAGCTTGCAATCTGTCTTGTTGGCAAAGCGCATGTGACTAAAATGACAGTACATTTGAATTTTTCCCATTAGGTCTTTTAGAATTTTTTCCCATTAGGGCAGTGGTTCCCAAACTGTTTCGAGCCGTTACCCAATCGAGGTAGCGATTAGGTCTTATTACCCACAAAATTTCGCAGTGATCACTCATAATATAGAACAAAGTTGTGGTTTTGGTTCTGCATTACCCCCCGAAGAATCGTATGTTACCCCTGGGGTGTAATTTACCCCAGTTTGCGAAGCACTGCATCAGGGCTTGAAATTTCGCAGACAAGTTGTTGTATTTTCTAGAAGTCCGTAATTTGTACAAATTTAATTACGTGCAGTGCTAAGCTATCTTTACATGCAGCTGAGCGTGGTAAGAAGTTTTGTAATATTGTGGTTGCGATTGTGTTTACAGTTTAATTATTCGATTTTATATTTCAATGAGGTCAGTTAAATATAGCAAAGTCTTATAGAACAATTTAAACGAAGTAAGTTTAAAGTAGCTGCAAAGGTTTTACGGGGTAATTTGAACATAGCCAAAAGATTTTGCGGATTATCAAAAATCCAAACATTTTTTAATCCGCGTTGAAAGACCCTAGCGTTTACGTTTATCACCTACATATGTGAATTAATCGCTCAAAAATTTGATGACAGCGGGATCCACTTCTCATATGCACGAAAGTGTTGTAGAAGGTCTACTTCGGAAGTCACTAGTCAGTGCATCAGTTAGAGCAAAGTCACTGCTCAGCTTCGATTGAACGTACTGTGCTGGAGTACATCGGAAGCGTGTAAATACAGTATAAGAAGCGCAATCGTAATGGCGGCCGCGATGACGTCATGCTCGAATGCAATATTGGCTGCAAAAAGCATGCTGCCATACTGCAGATCGTGCACTTGTAGCATTGAGAGATTTACTGGCGCTTTTGCAGGAAAGGTTTATGAGCAAATGGTGGCATTGATCCAAAGTAGAAGCTTGGAACTTCACTATCAAAACTTTTAAAACTTGTCAATTCAATGAAAGCAAACTTTTTATTTGTCGGCTTAAATCTGAACACAATTGTTCAGGAGAAAACGCCAGAAACATGCATCCTTCGTGGATGATGCTTTAAAAGCAAGGAGCATTAAAAATATTTAAATGTTGAAACTCGGTTGTTGTTTTCCCCCCTATTAAAATTTCTGGCTACGCGCCTGGTTACCACTGCAAGTATTTAGCAAAAGATCTTGTGGTTTGTTTTCGATTTGATCTATGTGTTCTTGCGCTTTTTAGTAGCAGTACGTGTTATTTGGGAACTGACCAAATTTGACTTGATTATATCACAATTTTTGAGCATAATTATGTCTATTTAGGCCCAACTCCCAGAATTAACATGTTTTCACAGTAAATACAGTTCTAAGTGCTAGATATATACATATAGCACCTACCACCAACATGAGCGTAGCCAGGCTGGCCCAATATATAATATGTCTCCCCCATTTTTCTAATTTTACAAAAAGGTCGTACTACGGTGGAGTAAACATGGTGACGTCATCCAAATGCAATACTTGCATGTCAAAAGCTTGCATTCAAGGAGCTCTGAAGTTTTATTGAAGGATGTCACTGACAACTATTGGAGGCAGTATTTTTTTGCCATTTCAATGTATTGAATTTGAAAAATGAGACATTTCCTCGATTCACATCTTCAAAACACGGTTGACACTGCTATCGATCATTTTCTCAGCATATTCCGTCATCATACTTTCTTGACCATTTCGCAGATTTTAACTTCAAAAAGTTCGATGTCTTGAGAACGCTTTGTGAATTAAATCTTCAGTGCTGCGAAAGCACACAAGTCGTTACTGTCAATATCAGTGCTTTCGTTTCGACGGACTCTCCTTGTGTACAAGACGTTAATTTCTCGTGTTTGCAAAGTTTGTTGACAGAATGCATTTTAAAATGCTTTAGGAGTATAACAAAGTTTAATTATTGATTTTTGGTGTTGTCTGTATGCTTGGTTGTTTTTCTTGATTCTTGATTTACCTCTTCCGCCATCAAGAAGACACACAAAGAAATTTTAAACCCATTTAGCAAGAGACAAAGATTTAAATTCAGTCTTTTAAGGGGTGTCGGAGCCAAAATGAAGCGAAAACTGTTCTTAGACATTGATCAGCCTGAACAAAATCCGTTTTTGTATTTACTATGCATATTCATTTTCATACCCAGGGAGGGTCGCGACACGCGGGCGGCAACGCTGGGAGGACTCGAAATACATCACGGTCAACATGTAGCAATCTCAGATAGTCCTGCTGGCTCCACAACAGTGCTGGACCAAGCAAGATTGGAGATGTAGGCACTCCGCCTGGTGCCCGGACAGGGCCGGTTTAAGGCGAAACTATAGCCTGATGCAGTAGTGCATAAAAAGGTCTACATATTCTCGGCATTGGTGCATGTTTATCCGACTGTCATTCGCAATCATACTGACTATAGAGGCTTAATATTTGGGCCTATTTTAGGAATATAGGCCTAATGTTGCAGCATCAATAGCACCTACCTTTAACCGGCCCTGTCCCTGGATGACCTATGGGAGCCACCTTCCCTGGGGGTAGCCAGCAGGACTTGCCTCGCCAGCCTTTCCTGGGTCATTCTGGACACATGACCGAATCAACATACCTGGGATAGGATTTCTCTATTCTGATAAGTGGCTCGACATTCAGGGCTTAACGAATTTCACAGTTGCGCACTTTTTCACGAAGTGCCACACCGTGAGTTCTTCGCAAAAATCCAATTTCTGCCGCTTGTGCTTGGGTATCACTCTTTCAGTTATTACCCAAGATATGTAGCCATAGGTGGGGTTCGGAATCAGAATAAACACCGAATTGAAAACTGAACAACGAGCGATAAAGCTTACGCAGAACTGCATTTTTTACCAATCCGTGTATCAATCTCCCTATTCCCCGTTTCGTCAAACGTGAATACCACTCTAAGGTGCTTGAATTATGGATATTGCCTTTGCGAAACATGGAGTGATTTCCATAGTTTCAACCAGAAATGAGTTAGTTATGCCTGATACCGCAGCTATAACTAAGTCATCCAGCTGAGGTAACATTTTGTGCAAAGCCTTGCACACTTCGTCTAAAGCGGCTGTTAGTATTTGCTACTTTTGTTACCCAGGTAAACTTTTCCTTTCGTTTTGATCTTAGATACTTAGCAGTAAAATGATGCTCAAAAACCTTATATGTTGAGTTGTTTTCTTGGCTAATTAACAAAAACGTCAAACAACGGGAGGAAAAATACAGACTGTCCAAAATTGGCAAACTATTACTTCTTCAAATGGAGAATATCTGAGGGCAGAATGTGCTGGAGAATAGAACTCAAATTATGATACAGACACACCCAGTTAACAATTATGTCATTGGATCATGAATATCATGTAGCTGTTCCTGCATTCATATAAAAACTTTAACGCATATAACGTATCTCTTTTTCTTGTATATCCTATCATTTTCAAATTACATGAAATACTTGATTACAAAAAGCCGGTGTATCAATTATCTCCAACAATTCCATACACATCCAGCAGATTCAAAACATAGAATCGACTAAATGCAGAGGCGTCGAGATATAGGGTAAAATTTGTGAAGTCTTTTTTTATTTTTCGACGTGGAGAACAGAACATAAACTTTTTCGAACAGCAATTTTCAAAAATTCGTCCACAACAAGCTCTATTATCGTCTACCCATGATTGTAAACATCGAAAAGAACATGTAAAATACTAACTGTTGCTCAAAACATGGGGACCGGCGGACTTCGCGCGCCACGGCAAGCACGATATAATTTACTGCAAGAGGCGGAACAAGGGTGTCAGTGGTCAGGACCCCCTGCCATTTTTCAAGTGGGTCCGAAATACAAGGGACCCCTACATTCTTTCATGGCATTTGTATTTTTTTTATTATAAAGTACATTATATTTTGCTGTGCGTTTCACTTTGTCCAAAAGGCAAACCTATTTTAACCTTGCTGCATGGTGTTTTGTGGTTCTACCGTAAACGCCTCGCTACTTTCACTGATCGCCTGATACAAAACATTCCTGGCACAAATTTCTGAAGTTATTCTTAGAACGTTCCGCAGATCGGAGTGCACTGAAGAGTTAAAAGTTATAAATGTATAAGCTGTTCTGCAAAAATTGGTACCAATCCTGTTTAGGCAAGTAACTAGTCTCCACAAAGTCGACGATGTGATTGATTACACTTCGCCACTTTTGTGGAGTCTAGTTACTTGAAAACAGGTACGTGCAAGTCTGAATCATCGCTAAGTCATGAAAACAGAGCCCAATCAGCTGATTCCTCGAAAGCTTGTAGCAAACTTAGGGCTTTCAATTGCCTGTTCATGCAAATAGTTTTTATTGCAGATTTGCTTCATGGAGAACCACGTATCGTTATGAACTGGTGGTATTGAAAAAATATTTGCGATATGATCGTAGTGTAGCTGCGTTTTTACATACCAATTTTGGAAATGTGCAAAATAGCTATTCCAAGCTTGAATGATGACCGTAGACGCCTCACAATCAATCAACCATAATGTCGGTCGTAGACCTAGATCGGACCCCCACTAGAAAGTTATTTCCGCCGACCCTAGTTTACTTAAATGACGGTGAACAGCTTGGGTGGCAAAAACCTTTAACGACGAACTGTTGACAAATTGTTAGTTTTGCCATTTCCAGCATAAGCCATTGTCTTTGTATACGGGAATCGACTGCATCGTTATGAGCTCTTAAAAATGTTTTGCTGTCTCTATTTCAATACGAGACATAACATCATCGAAAAGGTACGACCTATAGGGGTGTCATTCACACGATTTGTAGAAAATGATCCAGTAAGGTCTCGGTTGAATCCACACTGTATGTTTTTGATCGAGAAAATCATGAATTTTCTTCTAAAAACATTTTATGCAGCCAACTGAAGACTTTATCTCGCTGAAAGTTTTAAGCAACGTTGACCTTTAAATGTAGCAAAATAACATGCTTTGCCGTGATCCGATATTCTTATTAGTTATTTCGTGACGGGTCCTGCGATTGATACACCGCAATATTCCTGTTAAAGGATGTTTTTCTTTCCATTGTGAACGTTCCCTTTCGAATGTGTGAATAATCACGTGCTTCACGGAGCAAAATATCGATTGTATTAAGTGTTGACACGAATATCGAACGTTTTTGTGTTAACACGATACATCATCACTCCAGGTCAAGGGGTAACGTGTCTGAAAAGAGTGACGTCTCCGTTGCTTTTAAGACTGGTCTCTTACCATTGTAGGCGTTTGGAAAACTGTTACCGGCTTCTGTCTCTGAAACGGCTGTTGATACCCACAGAGAAAAGGAAAGAACATTTAAGTTATCTTTGCCGAAATGAACAATGCAAAGGTCAATATCTGCACCACGCTGCAAAATGATATTTGTGGTTCTTGCAGTGACAACGCTCTTTAGTTGTAAAATGATGAACATTGACGCTGATTCTGGGCAGGTGAATTGCAGAAAGTCAACCGTTGGTGAACCGCGACACTTAATGTTGCTTCCGGAAGATACGTTAGCTGGTTGCCAAGCGCTGAGCTGATTCGCCCGTAGGCGTAGTGAAAACTTTTTTCGTGGTGGTTGATCAATCCTTCCCAGCGTTGTTTTCGGCACATTGGTGTAAACTGATCAATATTTTGCGTTTGCTTTTGACCTCAAAATGGACGAAATAACCAGCTGATCTGCAACGTTTTTGAAAAGCTTATCTACAGTTTCTGCAAGGTTTTCTAGGACAAGTAGCGATACTTCTGATGTATTGAATCAGGAAATCAATTTGATTGTCTTGTGCAGGTGTAGAAAGCGATTGATTTTGCTACTTGTGGCCTTGGTAGTATCAGTACACAGCCTCAGTTAACACGGTTTATTCATCCATCTTCAGAGAAGACGCAATTAATTCTCTTGGCAAAAGACTCAATTCTGACAAAGAAGTGATGTTCAGCCATTTGCGAGGTATGTATTTTTGCACAACTGTAAGACTTTGAAAAAGAACGTAGTCTAGTTTTTAACAAATTTTTTTTACCGATTTTTGAACAGTTGTTCAAGTTCTAAATATTTTTGACATTGCTGATATAGTTCTTGTTAGATTTTTACTACTTCTTCTGTGCATGATAAACTTTCAATTTATCTTTTTTCCAGCAATTGTGTGCCATTTTCCAAAAAATACTCGTTTACTAAGGCACTAGTCCGGAATTACATAAAGAAATTTAATGAGTTTTTACATCATTCTGAACAAGCTTATGTGAATGTTCTTTTCTGTTGTTTGTGAAAACCTTTTTCTTAATGTGCATTTGTCAAAGTACAGCTACTTTTCATTCACTCCAAATGCAATTGTCAGTCGCCTGTAACTGTTTTCGAATGATACGGAACTGCAATTCAGTAGTTAATTAACTGCTTGCAAAAGCAGTAGAGTGACGTCGAAAACACCAGTCCCAACTGTGCAATCAACATACGTTCGCCAGTGGTGAAAGTAGAATAATTTTCTTACCGGAACGATCCAGTATTTGTCAATACCCTCCCAAAATTTCAGCCATAAATGTAAATAAGCAATCAAGAGCAGGTCTACTTTTGGCCCACCCTGTATCGTACATTTTAAAAATACAAAAAACGTACGGTACATTCTGAAA
>Ga0210059_1006986_pt1 | contig 18016 bp, 12 predicted proteins | sample Ectturendosymbi2_FD_188042 | JGI IMG/M metagenome (GOLD analysis project Ga0210059, IMG submission 188042) | Ecteinascidia turbinata endosymbiont from Florida, USA - Sample 2 (SPAdes) (version 2) | ecosystem: Host-associated > Tunicates > Ascidians > Unclassified | place: Key West, Florida... | reverse complement strand
TATGCACGTGCGACCAATGCGATTCAGCATTTTGTTCACTCCAACTGACAGCTCTGATAAAACCCAAATGATGTGTTCTACTATACTGCTGTGCTTGTATACATCCAAATACGATATTAATGGAAGCCAGGCGCGCAACCAGGGGGGGGGCATTAGGGGCATTTGCCCACCCCTGAAATTTTCAAAACATTGCATCGCAATTTTGACATTTGCAAAAACTTTCAAATAATACAGTTGAAATATTTTATTCTAATCATTTTTTTAAGAAAAGTCTCATTATAATTTTTCTTTGGTCTTACTGGTTAATTATTTCCTTACAAGATATATCTTGAAACAGGCCATCTGACCGAAAATTTCGTAAATGATTGCTATTTAACCACAAATATGCTGGAATTGGGAAATCGTTCAAAATGTTGGTAACCTATCTCTCAGGTATTTTTTATCCTTTTTTTCGTGTACCACTCTGACAATCTTCAGAAATGCAGTGCGTTTGTGCACTTTGATTTTGCTTCTTGCCATCTTCTGAGGAAGAGAATTTGCATACACTCTTGAAACGTCAACGACAAATACAGCATTGCTGTCACACCAGTGGAGCAGTGTTCTCACTTTTGGGGAACTTGTCTCTAGATTGGGAATTTTCACATCTTTTGGGGAAAATCTAGGGAATTGAGGAAACTAGGGAATTTTTAGGGAAATGGCATTTTATGGGATAAAACTGGGAAAATTTGTGGTCACACGTTTCTGTGATGTGGAAATCAGTTAGTGATTTGCGATCAGTTACAGGAAAAAGAATCAGTGGAGAATTGCATGAAAGTTATATATTGTATTTTCCTTACCAGAGACGCTTAAACCTGTTTTGGAATTACCATCATGAAAAAGTGCGTCAAAAATAGACCCTAATCATGTTTCAGTCAAAAAAAGAGCTTGATGTTACGTCAGGTTTGGGAAATCATGTTACAGCATAGCCTATAGGGGTATGTAAGAAATGTAGTTAGCCTACTGGTATGTTTTGGTTTTACATAATGAGAATGTAGTTACTTTGAAATGATAGTTGCCTTAGAGAAATTCAATAGCAAACCTATCTCACTATCTACAGACATATGGTTCTTGAGATGTGATTTAGCTATGCTTGTGTGTTTGTTCCTAAGTCAATAAGCAGTAAATGTGCAACGTATCACGCTATGCTGCTTGTTGATACGCCATTAAAAGTTCTTTAAGGTAGATAAAAGTAATATACTGATTTGTGCAAAATATAGGCAATTTCCATGAGATTTTGGGAATTTTAAGTTCAGCTTTAGGGAATATCTAACAAACATTTGCGGGAACCCTGCAGTGGAGCAAAGTTTGCACCCAGTAGACTATGCCTGGTGAAAGAAACAGCATAGCCTACTCGTATGTTTACATTGTGTTAGCCTTACGTTTGCCTGAGGTTACTGTAGGCTACTATTGAAGCATTTTTGCATTTTGTGTTCAGTGCTTAACCGTTGCTGGGGCTTCACAGTCAAGCTCTAAAGTTGCAAGGGAAATTCGAATTTCACAAGAGCCTCAAAGTTATTAGGTTTTGTTTAGGTAGGCCTAGCAAAAGTGGCCATGCCCACCCACATCTGGTGGCGAGTCTGACCCAACCATTCGTAATAGAGTTAAAGTTGCATTCCTGCTGCATTCCTTTAAGAGTATTTCAGTTGGCAGACGAAGTCTCGTATCTACGATTGAAACAATAACATCACTGATTAAATATATCCTGACATTCATACTAGTCTCTTGTATCTGACAGCTGCACCACTCGCAATATCGTCTGCAGAAATTATCTCACAGCAAATATATTCAATTGAAGTTTCAAAAACCTTGATAAACGATTTGATGAAATTGCTATTAACCATACGAAAAGTTAGGCAGGTTTACTAGTAGCCTATACATGTCCCACAATGAAGCCATGACTGCACTAGTTGAATACGGAACCAGGTGTTTGTATTAGGTTCATAGGCGTACGAGGCGGGGGAGGGCGGCATCCCCACGGCTTGAAAAATTTCAGGGCAAACTCTGTTTTCAGGGCAAGCGTAAGTTGCTAAAAAATCCTGAATAATAAAAAATATTTCAATACAGTGAAAAATTTCAGGGCAACTGTGTTTTTAAGGGCAAGTGCAAGTTGCTCAAAAATCCTTAATGATAAAAAATGTATGTTCAATACAGTGAATGCAGGGCACACTCTGTTTTCCAGGGCAAGCGCAAGTTGCTCAAAAATCCTGAATGATAAAAAGTATATTCAATACAGTAAAAAATTTAAGGGCAAGGACAAGTTGCTCAAAAATCCTGAACGTTGAAAAAATTTTCAATACATTGTATAAGCGATTTGAAATGTATGTACAAGATGCCATCGGGACCGAAGAAAATCTAACGTTACAGGCAAATTGACGTCACAGACGAAGCCGTTATAAACGAATTCAACTGCATAGAACAGATTTACAAGACGTTTCAGGCCCCATTCGAATAAAAAACAAAAAAAGTTATTTTCAGAGAAAATTGTTTATTTTCAGGACGAATTGTTATTTTCAAGGCAAATTTTTTCCGCCCTCCACACTAAAATGCCTTCCCGTACGCGTATGATTAGATTACTAATTTTTACGCTGTCCTGATCGTTCGGTCTACATCTTGATTAAAACCAGGCCCGTAACCAGCTTGAGACACCAGAGGGGGTGAAGAGGTTTGTGGGAGAGGGCCAAATTTTTTATCTGTATCCAATAGTTTTAAACTATGCCCAACACATTTTTCCAAGTGGGTCGAATTAGTGTTGCTGTCAAAACACATCTAGAAATAAGGTTGGGAATCTGTATATATAAAACGTCACTTCTGCATCGACCCGATGGCTATATTGGTTTCACACGAAGTTGTCCCCCCACATTTTACAACAAAATTGCGCCCATGGTTGGCAGTGACAACAATTGGCGGCGGCTGCAGATTCTTGAAACTTCATTGATTCAAGAACACAAACCAAAGCTGAATGCAAACATTCCTTCGATGCCTCTATACATTTTTAACTTGGAACAGAGCTTCATGCCTCACTCATGACGTCACGCGCCATCACCATCGGCGCGTATCCAGCTGAGTCATGAGACTACGTGTGCTTCGCGCCATTTCGTCTCTACCAAAACAGCCCTTTGCGTTTTTCATTTTTCGCAGCACTTTTCTCCTGAGTGACTAATAAGAACCTGTAGCATGATCACTGCAGTTCAATTTGCAGTGCACTAATGATACCAGGAGTTATCGAAACGTTTGCAATATGTCGTTTGTATCGTTTTCATTGGCCGTGATTTTCATCATAAGGCTATTTAGCATTTCCACTTTTCGTGTACCAAAATGATCTCAGTGATGTAAAAAGTGATTCGTTCTTCACTTCATGCTTCAATAGTGGTTTAATTCTCTTAGAATATATTAAAAGGCTTCAAATGCTAACTCTGTCGGCACTTGCCTGGGGCCCCTTTGAGGTGCGGGACTCATTTTGATATAACAGATCAAATAGGCTTGAAACTGGCTCTGGTTAAGAAGCGCTCTAAACAACTTTATTTAGCACAGCCAGTACCAAGTTGTGCATCTGTTTCGGTTAACGTCCCTTATAATAAAATTCTTCGGCACAATCATACCTAAACCTATCGCTTGCCCTTGCATAAGGTTTTCAGTCTAAGCTTCATGCCTCTATTTTATCAAAAGGAGAAACATCTTGTAAGCTTTACTTCTTGAAATAACTTTTTCTATGATTGCCAGTTTTAAGTGTACCGTTGAACAAAGGAGACGTCTACGAAAACCACGTTGCAGGGCCGCGCCCACCTGATATCTTCAGGGAGCGGGCAAAATGTTTGTAACCTGTTGTTGTGCTATTTCCAGGGAGGGGTAGAAATGATGGCATCTTGTTGCTGTACCTAACAACTAAACATGCTTTTGAATTTATCGGGGTCGAAATCATACGTCTGCACCTCCTTGGTTGCGGGCCTGCAACGTTGCCCATCCTCTGGCACTGATTCATTCTACTTGCAGTTCCAGACTACAATTTGAGCTCTGAATTCCCCAAGCAAACACACCAACTGCACCATCAAGCTTCAAGAACGTCATCTTCCAACACCATTACGCCATAGAGAAAAACATCAGTTCTACTGAAAATGAGTAACGTTACCTTTGCAGAGTTCTTCACTTCAAGCGCCAAATTTTAATGTTGATAAGCCCACTTAAAGACTAGACAGCAGCTTGCGGCATTTATTGAAAATATCTTACTGAACAATACACAAGCACGAGACGCGCCAAGAAATGTTCGTAATGTTTGTCACCAATGCCTAGATGTCAGGTGATGTGATGAATAATGATGTGCCGTTGGGGAATTGCCAAGGATCGAATGATAGGAGAAAAAGGATTGAGCTAGACTTGACTATTTACAGTCCCGTCGCCACGGGGGTGGTGATGCGTTTCCCCCCCAAACAAAGCTCCAAGCCCCCCAAATTGAAGTATGAAACACTATAAATCAGTCGTATTTGGTCAAATTTGAGAATGTCAAGCTCCCCTGATCAAACGCAAAGCCTCACCACTGAAGACTTTCTGGGGACGGTTCTGACTCTTTACCGCGTTTTCATGCAGAACCTGTATCAGATTGTGAGTGGAGGGGCGATTAAACCTCGAACTACCAGACCAGTAATGTTTGTTCATCTGCAGTAGAATGTCATCATTGCTTTCCTTGCTTCAAACGACTTATGACTTGGGTGGGAGAAATGTCTTTGGTTGGGGGAGAAGGTGTAGGGACTGGGGACAATCGCCTCCCAGAAGTAAGTAGTAGTACGTTAAAAAAGCCCTGATTTGAAGACAAACACTGGGGTACTTCAGCAAACTGGATTTGACTTAAGGCTTTTGAGTGAACATTCAACCAATTTGCTAACAACACAGCCACATTTCCTAGTTTTTAGGCTAGGCTAGCAGTGTAGGGCTTCTAAACACAAAAATGAAAAGAGTTAGAACATTTTAAACTTTAAAAAACATTTTGAAAATAATAAAGAGTCAGACGTTTGAAACTACTTTCAAAAATAAATATTTAATCAAAAAATGCCGCCCCCCAGAAGTCTCTTCCCGGAGCCCGCGGCCCCCAAGCCCCACCCTTGCTACGCCACTGATTAGATCAGAAAACTATAGCAGTGAGTGGCCAAATAGAGAAAGATTCTTACAAACAAAATTTGCTCTATTATATATTTTTATTCAGTGATAATAGCTTAGTGTAAATTGATAAGTGCGGGGATATATTCAGTTGTTGAGGCTTTAATTTTGGCTATTAAAGTTAAAAGTGGAAATGATGTTTATGTATATTTCTGCAACATTTGGGCGAAGAACATTTTCAAAACCATGTAAGCCATCTTACATCATTGCGAAAAACAGTGCTTTGATCAAAAACGTTTATCAAAAACCAGGTTAATCGTCAAATGGCAGAATTGTCTGCTGCAAAAGTTCAATAGATTGTCAGGTTAACTTGCCATCGCATTTTCGCACATATATTTCAGCAACGACGTTTTTCAATTTTTTGTGCAGATTATGAAACTAGGCAACAAAGATAGAATAGGAGGAAACAACACTTTTCAAACCATAAGGTAAAATTCGCCAAGTATTATTAGGAGTGAAAAATTTAAATTTATGTTTTTGATTCAGCCCAGCTTTGTGAAAATGCCCGATAACAGGGGGTGCACTGTTTAAAACTTCGAGCTTTTATACCGTTTGTGACGACATAACGTTCTTTGCCAACAAACATTGTGCTCACCAACCTGAAAACTGTTGACGTGCAGGTGGATCGGGTGAGAATAATAAGGGCTTGGGTTTATCAGATACCATTCCTGAAGAGTATTCACTTCAACTTTATATCTAAAATGTCAAAGTAGACGTTAGAAAAAGTTACCTGTATTTTTTGACATGCCTCGAAATCACTAGACAATCGTTACGAAATTTTCAGCGTTTTAAAACAAAATGAACTCTTGGACATATTTGTGGTTTAGATGAAAGTGCTTTATATTTTTTCTTTTGTTAACAAAAATATAAAAAACAAAGTTCAAATAAAGCAGAAAACGAAGCATTGACGCAAACTGCAATGAACATTCCGAATTTGAAACCAGGTTTTGCTCATGCCACTTGTAAATTTTCTCATTCAAACTCCATATTTGCTGTTTAAGTTTATGTGCAGTTGTTTGTCCCAGCGGTAAAATTGATTTTCGCTGGTAGTCGTGGTGCATGGTGGCAAAGCGGACAAAACCTTTTTGAAGAGTAAAGATATTACTACCAAGGGTCTTATACCGATCACAAAAAGAAAGCAAAGTCTGTGAAGGTACACACACTGCACAGTAGAGCGCTCAGTAGACACACACCGTGTTTCCAGCCCCACACCATCCCGGTTTGTTAAGTGGGGCTTGGGTTGCACGAGGTTTAGGATGCTTGGAAACTGAATAACGCAGGTCAAAACGTATAACTTTTCAACAGTTCTTAACCTTAAGTTCTGTGATGTGAAATTAGGATTTGAACTTATTTTTGGGTGGATAGTCCCTTTGCAACCCTCTGCAGCGAAATCCTTTCATAACGGCAACGCCAGAAGTGTAAACAAATACGAGCTCTGATTTAGAGCTACAGAAAAGTGTGGCTTGCGCAAAAAAGATGACTTTTGCAAGTACTGCCTTCGAATGAGAGTTGCGCAGTACTGCACACGAAACACATCACGGCAGGAGCAATTGTGGAATGTTGAAACACGGAAAAAGAATAAAACTGCTGATGAACTTTTATCTCAAATAAAAATTGATCTAAACAAGTTTTAAATGTCCAAAGACGATATGTTTCTATTCTTAAAAACTAGCATTAGAAAACTGACCTAAACACAGCTGTCGATAGCTGCTTGAAAAAATGAAGGCTACAAGCATGAAATTTCATTTGTTTTTGATATAAGTATCTGTGCAATGTTTTTACAGTTAAATAAATACTTATTTTAGTTATTTTTCAAAAATGCCGCCACGCTTGCTTTAAGATAACAGTTTTTCTTCAGCTGGAAGTATACCTGTAATGTCTTCCATCCTTAAACTTAATTCTGTTCATACTAAAATCGGGATTTGATTCAACCACAAATCGTCTTTGTATGTCTTGCTCTGTTTTGTCAAGAAAATTTCCCATGAATGCCGGCCTGGCCGGGAGCCCAGTTTGTAGCTTGGTTTGTTGTTGTGGGCCGGTCACGTTTAATGTGAGTAAGATTTGATTGTGAGGCGGCTCGTCTGCTGTAGATAAATGGTCCATTTCTGTGCTGGAAGATTGCAGCTGCGTATGAAAAATGAAACGCATCAGCAACAAAGCAGGAAATATTTCAACAAAATTATTTCAGAGCAGGAGCTCTAAATTCGTGCTTTATGAATAACTTGTACTTGCAAGGTTGTCACTTGCCCTGAGCCTCCATGCTCCATTAATGGAACACAGAAAGGTGAGACACCGATATTCACTGGGGTTTTGGTTTTAGTCTATCGCGACGAGGGGAAAGGAATGATTCATATCATTATAAAGCGATGCATCTTTTTGCACTGTTCACCTTTAAAAACACCGGAAATACTTTAAACAACGACATCGAAAGCAATGAGGTGGGCTTGACATCAGTTTATCAAAAGCCTTTCCTCAAGGTTCTGAAAACATTTTTGGAAAACTCTTAAAGGTCCTTGGCCTTCTGTAAAAAAGAACGTTTTGCTTTCTGACACTAATCAAACATATTTCGAGAAATCGTTGTATAAGCCAATCATCGTCTGATTACGCAACAATGCACTTTGAGCGTTAAAAGTGACGTGTGCAAAGAGATGATGATGAAACTCCTTGAAGCTTTCACCTAAATACTTGCGCATGCACTTTCAATTTTAAGGTTGATTAATAAAATAAAAAATCAATCATTTTTGTACTTTCCTACCCACGATCTTGCAGCAATAAACAAAGAGATTTGCTAAAACTCTCTCTACTCTAGAGCTAGACCTTGAAACTTCGTCGTTCTTTCACTCTCTGTACGCCAATAACTTCGTCAAAATCTCTGGAAGGAAAAAGCTGTTTTGGGAATCAAAGCCTGGTTACGAAGAAAATAAGGTTTAAGCATTTTTTTAGGATAACCGTTTCTCGAGGATAGTCATTTGGGGCGGCAATAACCCACTAACCCAGTGGTAAAGTGTCTGCCTCTCAATTGGAAAGTTGAGTGATCGATCCACGGCCACTGAGTGAATTGCCGTAGTGCTCCTTGGGCAAGAGCGTTCACCTCAACCGTCCCGGCCAAAAATCGTTAATCAGGCTGCGGCCTGCCGCCAATTGCCATCACCAAAATTAAAAAAGAAAAAAGAAACTGTTGGTGAAGTCTCGTTTGGGTCACATCGTCGTCACCCAATTCGGCGACATGACAAATCGGTGCTGTAACGGTTCACCGACATGGTAAGCTGATGATTTGGAAATTACCGTACACCACCGGGAAAATTCACTCAAGCCGCAGTTTTACATCGAGGCAGTGTAAGAAAAATTGGAGCAGATCTTTGCCACTGAGAAGTCATATCGCGCAACTGACATGTTGACTATAGGAATTATCATCGGTTGCTGTAGAATCGACACAAAGCAAAGGGACCTCATGCTGGAAATACTTTATTTTATTTTGCTCAGGGTGAATGGCCCACTTACAGGCAAACTGAAAAGTTAATAATTCATAGTTGACGAGATAAAAAGGAGAAAAAACACAAACAAGGCGGAAACGCCGAATTAGCAGTAAGTAGCCTACTACTTGCAATCTGATGTTTCGTGGTTGTTTTTGCAATCGTGATGGTGTATTATTACTACGTACAATGAGTGATTGATTAAACTATAATAATGCATTGTTACCAAGGTTGCCAGGCTTACTTGAACGCCAAAGACTATCGTTGATTTTGCTATCACAACTGACCATGTCCTTCATCCTTGAAAAAATATGTAATTATTTCTGAGTATTTTTTGGCATCATTGGAACTTCTTATATGTTGTGTTAAAACAGCATTGTGTTATTAGCTTGCGCTTAGTATTGGTTAAAAGAAGTGTCACGAGCAGTCGGTAAGCGAAATGAGCTTTCAGTATTGCTGAAATTGTTTAGCTGTAGGATGCGAACGCAGGTTGGGGAAGTGTTACTAGTTTATGCAATGATTGAATGTATTCAAAGTGTTCTTCAAGTAAAAATGCAATATTCTCTAGACCAGTGGTTCTTAACCACCATTCTGAAAGCCGCATGCGGCTCCCAAGCACCCTTTATATACGGCCCTCACCAGTCTTTCAATGAAACCTCTAATATTTTGTGTAACAAACCTTGTTCTGCTATGAAACAAAATGTGTCAATTCACTTGCGTTAAAATTTCTTTAGTGCGGCTCTCTAACAAAGTAGTAAGTCTGGATTTGGCTCCCTTCAGCACAAACGTTGAGAACCACTGCTCTTGACGTCAAAATATCCTTGAAAAAGTTTCAAGTGATGTGGCGCCCCTACTGTAAACGAAATTCTAGCTGGATAGAAACGTGAGAGGAACAAAGATCTTTTATCAGCAACAACGATATTATTGTGCTTACTCTATGACGTAACAGTGCTACCTTTTCCTACAGGGTGGAAGACATTCAACGTTTTGGAATCAGAACGTAATGGGAACGTGATATTCTCCTAAAAATGTGCTTTACTTTGCCACTACTTTCATAGAATAAATCAAAGTTCTATACTGAGAAACTAGATTTTGAAAAGCTTCAATTTTCACCACTGGCCAAAGAAGTTGGATTGAAACGACTCTTTTGCAATTTCGATTAGCACTCACTCATCAAGAAATTGATAGAAAACTAGTTATGCTCGTGAAAACGCATTTCCAGAAATAATTCATCAACGGAAAATAATGCAAAAGTTATCATCAAAGCTGTGTTGCAATTCCTGCAAACCAAAAAACGCAGATTAAAATCAAACTCGTTTTCAAACTTACGTAGTATACACCAGGATTATTACACACAATCAACCAATCCATTCGAGAAGATGGAACCAGAAAGCTTCTCCCTAGCCTTGGTGGTGTACCGCGGTCGAGATAGATACCGTCCACAGCAATTTCAAGTATATCGCAGGAAGAATTTCCTCTATCATCCACTACGTTTAAGGCCAAGTGGAGTTGTGATCCAGCGTTTAGTAATCTGTTTGAAAAAAACATGGATATGAGTTTTGATTTGAGTAGACATGACCAAATCCATAAACAGCGGACGGCTTGCAGCGATGCTTATCCGTGGAATTCCCTATTTCCGCGAAGTTTGCTGTACAATTGGCGCAAATCATTTTGCCAAAGGTTTGATTTAGGCAGTTACGACCATGAAATGCACAAAAGCGGTCAATACCATCAGACATCGGTTCAAGGCCGGATATAGAAATATCTGGCGGGGGTGGGTGTTTAATCAAAATATATTATATTTTCGTCTCTTTCTATAAAAATTACCGCTGTTGAACTGCATCAAATCAAACAGTATCAAAAGGAAAACTCACTCAACAAACATATATATTAGCAATCGTTATATTAACTTGCATTGTCCTGAAGTTTGAAAGGTGTGTTTTTAACTGTCTGCTTGCGCTTCTTCTTTGTAGTATGAGCCAGTTCTTTCAATCCACTGCTAGGCCGCACTAGATATCGGTGCAGGGGTTGAGCAGCCATTCGATTGTCTCATCACCCAGAACTGTCAGGCCATGCAGTCCATGGGGAAGTCGACTGATTGGACGAAGGACAACATGGTCAGCGGTCTGTCCCTCTGCGCCACATTCACTAGGCGCCGAAGGGGCCGCACATCAGAAATGGAAACGTCTGAAAGTACGGAGTCCCGTAGTGTTCTCCAACCACTCTGCATTCCGTCGGTGATGCACCCAGAGCGCTGCGCTTCTGTTGTTGTCAGATGAACTGATGAGTTGTTGTGCGGCGGGTACAAATGGCTGTTTTGATTTGGGATGCAGTGCATTCCCATTCGATTGACAAGTGAGCACTGAGTGGAGCAGGTGTCCAGGATCCATGGCATGGCGTCATAGAGACAATGTGGCTCCTTTGCGGCGAAGCTCAGTAGGTTGGATGTCTGCGAGGATAGGAAGATTGTCCTCTGGTGGAGGACGCAGGCGTCCAGTCCCAAGTCGCAAGATGTTGTTGATGACAGGGGCAATGATGACAGAGTAAGGAGCGCAGTTGCCTACTCTGCTATTGAATGGACCAGAGCTAAGGTGGTTGTTCGCAGCGTTGTTTTCCCAGAACCCCAGCCTCAGCCGGTAAGCTGTCTCAAGGGTCTAACACGTGACGTCAGCTTTTTACGAAATGACTCAAGGTGTGGGCGACACGTGAGCGTTCTGTCCAATGTTACTGCGAGGTACTTGGGCTCGGAGCGAAACGGCAGGGTTTGGTTGTTCTGATTGACTACTAGCTGACGTGTAGCTTCTTTGTTGTTGAGATGGAAGACTGTCGACACTGTGTTTGTAGTGCTGAGCTTTAGCTTCCAGGTCTGGAGGTATTCACCTATAGTTTCCATGTCTTTGCTCCTCACCTCTTCCACTGCTTGCCAGTGTCCACCAGTATGCATGATTGCTAGAAGCTGTCAATTCCATCGACTTCTTGCACTCCAGCCGCAAGGCATGGAGCACCATCAATAAACTTACTAAATGCCAGGTATGGGCGTCAGAAGGATTTATTCCAGGGTGGGGCCACTAGAGTATTTTTCCAAAAGTTTTCTAGGGGGTGCCAAAAGTGGTGAAATCTAGTTTTTTCCCACTCGAAACTAAGAAAACAACCTCTTTTGCTGAAATTTTTAAAACCCAGGAGAGGGCCCAGACACCCCTCCCCTTCCGACGTCCATTATGGCAGGTCTGGACACTCTTCTCGTCTTTACCCCTTCTCAGGAAACTCGATCGCCTCACAACTTGTGAAGAACGGGGCACACAAGTCCGGGAGCCGCTAGTCAACCAGGCTCATCAATAAGGAGGTGTCCGACCTATGGAAGGTCCCAACACCTGAGGGAGGTAGTATCTAGGGCCGCTTTACGCCAGAGGAGCTTGCTACCGCTATCAAACACCTGGAACCAGGAAAATATCTGGGTTTAGATCCTATTTCTATTTTCCTGAATTTGCACTGCATGCACCAACTAAAAAATCCAGAGGATCTGGAGAGGAGCCATGGGCGTCGGAGGGGGTGGCAAAGGGGAGCCTTGGCAATCCCCTGGATTTTGCCAATTTAAGCAAAAAAAGTTGTTTTCTTAATTTCGACTGGGAAAAAGCAAATTTCACCACTTTTCCCCCCCTCCGGGAAAAATTTTGGAAAAATCCCCTAGTGCCCCCCCCTTGGAAAAAATACTTCCGACGCCCATGAGAGAGCATTGATAGTTGAGCGATTCCTAAGTTGGAAAAGTCTTTGGGGGCTCAAAGAGTTATCGCCCTATATCCCTACAGTGTGTCCCCTTCAAGAGCCTCGAGAGTCTCACGTCCGCTCGCGTCAAACCAATCATCGACCTATTACTCCGGCAGGAACAAGCGGGCTTTCTTCACGCGAGGCCGACCGTAGATCAGGTCACCTTACTGACGCAAAACATCGAGGATAGTGTTTGATTTTTTATATATTTTCTATTTTTGTCCTTCCTAATTTTCAATAAAAGGATAATTATTCGCAATGTTTCATTTGCTGCCTGTGTACTGTGCGATGTTTTTTCCCACACGGTTTTATCTCTGGCAAAGGAGTGACACCCATCAGCATATCATAGAAGATAAAACACAGATACTTACCGGAAACGCTTGGTTTGACCGGTGGCAAGGTTCATCACAGGGTTCAACAAACCATTAGTTGTGAAATATTTAATATTGTTCGATGTATTTGTCAGCCAGTCGTATAAAGTTTGACTTGAGTTGAAAATGTTATAATTCCTCAAGCTGCCAAATACACAAAAACAATTTGTGATTTTCATGCAGTCATGAAAAGCTAATAGTCAACACTAAACAAGTCATGAAAGGCTAATATTCAACACTGATCAAGCCAATCGTACAAAGTTTGGCTTGGGTGGAGAATATAAGCCTCGTTTAACCCGCCAAAACAAGGTCACAATTTGTGATGTTGTTTTGTCATGAATTCAGTACTAAACAAGTCCATTCTCGAATGATGCTAGCCATGAGATATATAAGACCACACAAGGCCAGTTTTCATGAATTTCTCCTGTCTGGCTTGGAAGGGAAGCAATCACGACTTTTTCTCTCTTATATAAATTGACAAGTGTCGTTAGCCAGGTTGAAGAAAGTTTTCGGTCTAAGCATCGACAAATTGCACAGGTACAGTGCATAATGAAGCGTCAAGTCTGGCCTGTATTTGAAATCACAGTGGAGATTTATAAACAAACAGAACTGACCAATTAGCGGATAAGTTTGTCATTTTCCTGCTGAATGGCAAGCCGACATAAATGCTGTTCACAAATTTCACCCTTCAAGGCGTACGACTAAACAATGTTTTGTGGAAAGCGCAAATCAGTATTAATTAAAAAATCTGTATACAGTTGCGTGAGTTATCTACGACGCAGTCTCGTCGGTAATTTTTCACCACCACTCCGGCAGGTGCACCACTCCGGCAGGTGCTGGGCAGGAACGAAACGTGATCTCATCGGGATTCGGAGCAGACTTGAGGACCCCCCAAGACCACCGCTGAAAAAAGTGAAGTTGTGGATTTGTATCGTTTCTGTGTTGAACCAAAAAATTTTATACTACAAAGTGCGGATTTCTTTTTGGTATGTCTTAAGACAGCTCATTTGCAAAAAGACGTCTGCAAGAAAAACAAGAAAATGAGGAAGAGACAAAAGCAGAAGTGAACGCAAATACTACCTGAATAAGTTGTCTTGCATTTCTAATTGCAGAAAGGTGAATTCTAGACCGGAGTAAATCATAGTTGATTGGAAAACAATCTGAACATCATGCTCGCAGTTTGAGGGACAAGAAACGTGTTGGATGTGTTGAGGAACCGACGAATCTGTTGGATCTTCGATTAGTATCATTCCTCCCATTCCACTATCCATCTTCGAAATATGAAGCTTTGTACATCACCAGTTCGTAGCCTGAACCCCCACAAATGTAAGCTCAAAAATAGAATACTTCCTTACAAAAATTAATCTCGCATAGTCAGTTCCACTCTTACCTCGACTTCAGGTTTCGATAAATGCGTATTGTTATACTTATCTCAGCACTTTTTATTACACTGTTTATTTTTATACTGGCAGCTTCTCGCTACTTTATTTCAATTGATATTGATATCAAAATAGCGTTCCTGCATAGTAAAAACGAATCCGTTTTCGCAAGAAAATCAGTAATGTCGCAATGAACGAAAATGCAGTACAGCTTTATTATATCAGAGCAAATACCTTACCTGAAACCAGACAGAACCATGCCGATGTGGATGGTAGACAAAGCCGCCTGCCGGATGATTACTGATTATCGGGTATTTGTAGTCGTAATGCGACAAAGGACCAACTGTCACGAATACACTGTCATGGGGTTCCTGTGCAACAAGGCATAATATGTGATTCATTCTGTAAATTTTCTTTGTATTATCTTGTTCTTCATTACACATATTTTTCTCTAATTTGCTTTGTACTGTGTGAATAGTACTTAATAGTAGAAGTACGGTGTGAGGGGTACACAATAGTGAGGTGCAAAGCCATGAGTTTGCACGATCTTGTTGCATGATCTGTCAGAAGTTTCGACTTTCTATATTTTGATAAACCTGGAGTATTTTTTTATGAACAGATATCTTTTGTTCAGGTAAATATTCTTGTAACCCTAGTGTTTCATCACTACAAAGCTTTAAAAAATCAAGGAATTGTTTCCTACGAACGAGTTTGATTGAACGTTTTTATGATGGATGTTTTCACGCGCTACAACGACGTAGAAATTACGCAAGAAACTGAGCCATGTACATTTTCGAGAGCATGGAATCATCCAAAAAGCTTAAACCAACGCGAGATATCGGAAAAATTGCTGAGCAAGATGCTAGTGAAAGTAAAAAATATAATATCCTACCACAAAGCTACGGTTACTGACCAAGCACAAAACCAACTTTACTTACCAGACTGCTCACGTGCAAACCGTGAGTATGCATGTTTGTTGTGTTTGGAAAGTGGAACGTGTTGTGCAGGGGCTTGTTGGGCGGATTTGGCAAATTGTTGTCTGTCAGTTTGTTTTTCTGCAAAACAAAATATTGAATGAAACAAAACTAAAAGCAACTCAGATTTCAGCCTAATTAGATCGTGAAAACCAGAGGTGGGTAGTGTGGAGTTGGAGTCCTGTACTCGAGTTAAGTTACCACAGAATCTGACTTAAACTCGATATCTTCTCAAGGTATTAGTCTTGAACTCGAGTCTCACTACTATGGACACGGACTTGTCGAATTCAACTTACAATATTGGTTTGAATGTATCTCTATAACTCTATTGAGAATTTTTGCACTTCACAGGTACTTTTAATGCTCTTCGCTTGTGCATGTAAAAGTGAACTGACCCACATCGTGCATAAGACCAGAGTAACCCAAGGATGGTTATAGTTCTTCAGCTGCTTGGGAATGAAGCAGATGAGTTGAAACACTCGTAAGGGGCAGTGCAGACATTCACATCGGTTAGCTAGAAGAGCACAAGGGTGAATCCTCCACCAGGAGGTATTGTTACTCCCAGTTGATACCAGACGTGACAGCTTTCACTCTGATCGCGGAAACACACAAATGCTCATTTCAGATCAAGAACGTTCGGCCGTTCTCTTGTGTCCATTTGCACATTTGGACCGGTTAACGTACGTGGCATCGAATAACCATCTTTGGCGCAATGTGGTGTGTCTTTTAGTGTATACTGTGTCAATTGAAGCTCTATCTAGTAATCGCTTGTGACAGTTGTAGTTCAAAGTGAATCGCTTCAACTCTGTCATTCGAAGCAGCGCGTGTTGCTGACAAGAAATGGAATTTACGAACAACACAGTCGGGGAAGTTCACATCGTTTGGTGCATAATTAATTTATAAGCTTTATTGTTAATTTGTTATTTGCATTCCAAGAATAAATGCGCAGTTGCAGTTTGCTAATTGGTGTTGACATTGCAGTCATAACCGCATATGATCGTTTGTTTAACTGTAAACAGTTTAGTCACGCTTTCAGTATTTTATAGTTTGTTTTCTGTTGTTTCTGAAACCGTACCCTACGACTGAACGCCATTTGCTAAAGCTTATCTGATTTTGAAAACGTTTGTGGACACAATTGTCACAAGAGGAATATCCTATTAGGTAGAAAGGGCTCCTCTTACATTCAACACGCTCTGCTGGTCATTTTAAACTTCCAAGCGAGTGCACCAAAAGGAGTCAAGATTTTGCAAAAAGCTCTGTGTCATTCAAAAAAAGTAGTGGAGAAACATATACAACCGAGAGTCGCTTGTGTACTCTCTCTATAGAATGGAAGAGGTTATTGCTTCGTGTGTAAATTTTTCCAAACACTGCATCTTCTGTTGCATTTATTGCATAGTTTCTGAATGATTTGATGACTGGCAAAACTCGTTTCTTATCCGAACTCATGAAAACGCAGAGAAGCACAGGAATGTCATGTCAAGCTACTTAACAAAGAAGCGGAGGAAAACGTTAGCTTCAAAACAAGAGAAACAAATAAAACAGTACAGCATTACTTGTGGCATGTCATGAAGAGAATTATGGCTTTAATGCAGTGGTCCCCAATCTCCCGGATCAATTGGTACCGGCCCGCGAAACTACGAAATGTATACTGGTGGTGACACCAGTCGCTCCTGGGCATGTGATTGGTCGATTCGCCCAAGCGAAGCACTGTTGCGTGCACAAAGTGAGAGCATCAACAGAGTAAAGTGTACTCCCGGGCCGCGGTAAAATTGTGAAGATTTCACGGGTCCGCTGTTACAAAACGTTTTAGGGACCCCTGCTTTATTGCATGTATGAGAGACTGCAGAGACCTTAAAATCATGTACACTGCAATCCCCTGTTGGTAGCAAGCTTCTGGCATACCGTAGAGTGTAGATAGGGAGCAAATTCAAAACAATAAGGTCGTATAAGATGGTGCTGGTTGCATCATTGACCGATATGATTTCTACCACAAAACAGAGGTGATGGGTGTTTTGTTGTACTTCTTATTTCAACTCCATGATGTGCCACTCGTGCTGACGGTCTGACAATCCGCCTGAGCGTAATGTTAAGTGGTCTGTTGAAAGAAGTTTCCTGCGAAAACTAGTTAAGAGCAGCTTTCCGCCAGTCACGACACGCGAATTACTGAACGTATACGAACTTCAGGAATATTCATCTCATGACAAATGCACTTGGAATCTGAAAGAGATGTAGCTTTTCTTCGATCATCTTTTGTGAATCTACAGCGGCAATTTCTCTGCAGTTGTTTGGTCATGCCTTTAAACCAGTGTTTCTAAACATGTGGACCATAGCACAGTTTTCGAGTGGGCCACGGACCTAGGTGAAACATTTGTTAGAATATGCATGGGCGCAATTTGATGGGGACACAGGGGACGTGTTTCCCTACTTTTTTAGACGGTGGGGATAATATGTGCTGTGCCCCCCCCACATTTGTCTCTTTAGGTTTTGTATGTGGAGAGGTTAAAAAAAAAAGTGACTTTTGTCACGTTTTGTGTGAAGAGCTTTTCATGTTAGATGTTATACAAACAGCTAAGTTGGTGTTGAAACAGGGTTTGGCGTGGTCAGTGATTCTGATATTTTTTATAAATTTTAGCTCAGATAAAATGTGTTTTGGCATTTTGCAAGTTTCTAGAGGCCGCGAAAGATTGTTGAAACTTCTTCTATCAGATATTTTCCCCTGTGTTGTATACTGTGCTAAATGTTGAAAATTTTTAATGATACTCTTGATACGCATGCTCCATATCGCTATGCATCTAGAAAAGAACAACGCTCCTTTAACAAACCATGGCTCACCAAAGGCATTTTGACTTCCATTGCAAAAAAGAATA